>JAANMT010001506.1_pt1 | contig 22644 bp, 22 predicted proteins | sample 7279711 | NCBI WGS metagenome assembly JAANMT01 (sample SAMN14094538, study PRJNA606508) | bioreactor metagenome | isolation source: A lab-scale SPAN reactor treating ammonium-rich wastewater day 1 | place: Ireland: Galway | collected 2017-01-16 | reverse complement strand
GAGCGGTGGCATTTACGCCATTCCCGGGGTCGCGTCGGGGCAGCTCGCAACCCTCCAGGTCCTGGCCTGGATCGGCGATGCCGCCACATTTGGCGCGGCGAACCCTGCTGAAGACGTGTTCTATCCTTTCGGCGGAGTTTCCTACGTTCCACCAACGCTGTTTACATTTACCAACCCAACCGGAGGTTCCACGCCAGCCAGTCTGGATGGCATGCCCGCCATGTGGAGAATCCTTGATATCCCGGAACCTGGCACGCTTGGTTTGTTCGCCCTTGGCGCGTTCTTCCTTGGCTGGCAAATGCGCCGGCGGCTGAACGGTTAGAATTCCAAGCTCACTTCCGCACCGCGTCCTGTCGGTGGATCGCGTGTTTGAGGCAGCGGGTGTTGGTTTTTTGGCGTTCTTTGGAGAAGATGTCCACCGCCGATTTCCTGCATGTTCAGGCTGTCAATGGCTGCGCTTGTGTGCCGGGACTGCCAGTGGCGCATCCCGGGGTTATGCCTTCAACGCGTTCGTGGGTCAGTCATCCCACGCCAGGACGCGCGCTTCATTAAGCGGTCGGCACGGGGATACAATTGCCGGTGCGCAGTGAAGTTCTGCACGTGCCGCTCGACCTGGGAGATGGATGGGGAAAGTCAACACAGGGCGTCAGATTCATCCATTCGTGACATGCGATCCGGATCGCCGTTCAAGGGTCAACTTGGGCCAAAATAAGTTTACTCCTCGCCAACCCAAGGTAAGCCATCATCGCTTTCGCGGGTTACAAGGAAGTCGAACAGCACGAATCGTTTGACGCCCCGGGCATTTGCTCCGGGCTTTTCCGGGCGGTCGCGATTTCTGCCGTTTTGAGCTCATGGAAAATCTGGAAGCACTCATCTCGGCGCATCCGTTCTTTCGGACGATGCAATCCCGGCATATCGCGACGGTGGCACAAGGCGCGGCGCTGGTGGAATTTGAAGTCAACCAGATCATTCTTCGCGAGCATGATGTGGCCTGTCATTGTTACTTAATCCAGGAAGGTCGCGTTGCCCTCGAAACCCATGTTCCGGGCTGCGGGGCCATGATTGTTCAGACCCTGGGAGACGGCGAGGCGCTGGGTTGGTCATGGTTGTTTCCGCCTTATCTGTTGCACTTTCAGGCGCGCGCCTTGAGCCGGACGCGGGCCATCTGCCTCAACGGGGCGCACCTGTTGATTGCCGGCGAACAGGATCACGATTTTGGCTACGAATTGATGAAGCGGGTTTCGCAATTGCTGATTTCGCGCATGCAGGCCACCCGCCTCCAATTGCTGGAGCTTCATCGCAATCTCGAAGGGGTGGCCGCGACTCCACAATGACCAGCTTGTCCGATAAGTTCTCATATTGGCACCGCGAGCGGTGAGAAGGGAAAGGGATTCAGCGCCGCGGGAATTTTCGGATGACCTGACCCGGCAAACTACTGTGCCCGTCATGAAATTTTTAACACAGAAGGGGCGTTGACACGTTTGCTTCCACCGTCTAGGCTGCCATCGTTAGTTCAATCAATTGCCAACCAAGCTATGTTGATTCGAATCAGTTTAATCATCGCGATCATCGCCGCCCTGGCGGTGGGAGTCCTGAACTTCATCAAGGTCAAGGAGAAGATTACCACGTTGATCACTGAGCGGGATGATTGGCGCGAGAAGTTCACCCGAACGGACCAGGAGTTGACCGTCACCAAGAACGAGTTGGAAAAGACTTCCAAGGAGCTCGAGCAAACGAAGGAAACGCTCGTGGCCACGACCGCCGCGAAAGACCGCGTGGAGGCGCAACTCGCCCAACAGACGCAGCGAGCCAATGAGTTGACCCAGCGCCTGACGCAAACCACCACCGAACGCGATGACGCCCGCGCGCATCTGGGGGCTTACACCGGCACGGGCTTCACCCCGCCCCAGATCATCGCCTTCGGGAGACAGATCAAGGAGGCTCAGGAAGCTTTGGAGGTGGTGAACGAGGAGAAGAAAATTCTGGCCTTCGAACTCGCCAAGAAGAAGGCAGAACTGGCCAAGATTCTTGATCCCAAGTACATCGTCCCGCTCCCACCCAACCTCAAGGGCACGGTGCTCGTGGCGGATCCCAAATGGGATTTCGTGGTGCTGGATTTTGGTGCCGACCAGAACGTGCTTCAGGACGGCGAGTTGCTCGTAAGCCGCAATGGCAAGTTGGTGGCCAAGCTGCGGATTTCCAGCGTGGAGAAAAACCGCTGCATCGCCAACGTGATTCCCGGTTGGAGAATCACTGACGTGATGGAGGGCGATGTCGTCATTGCAGCTCATCCCGCCTCGTGAATCGTCTGGACAAGTTGAGCCGGATTTTCCTGTTGCTGCTTTTTCTCGCGGGGTTGGCAGCGGGTTGTGCGACGACCGACCCCGACAACCTTTCTGCCCGTCCGTGGAACTCCCCCAAGCAGGGTTACGGAACCGGTCTTCCCCCGGGTATGATGGAAGGTCGCTAGATTTCCTATCGCTCGTCAGTTACTTCGCAATCTCCACACAGCGTGTCTCCCGGATTACCGTGACGCGGATCTGACCCGGATACTGGAGTTCTCCTTCAATCTTCGCCGCGATACCGCGGGCCAGGGCAAAGGCGTGTTCATCGTTGACCGTCTGCGGTTGCACAAACACGCGCAACTCGCGGCCGGCCTGCACGGCAAAACACTTCTCCACCCCGGCAAATGAATTGCCGATTTTCTCCAGGTTTTCCATCCGCTTCAAATAGGTGGTCATGTTCTCCGAACGCGCACCGGGACGTGAGGCGCTGATGGCATCCGCGGCGCTCACGAGAATTCCCAACGGACCTTCCGCCGGCACGTCGTTGTGGTGCGACGCCACGCCATTGACCACTTCGGCCGACTCGCCGTAACGTTTGATGAGGTCCGCCCCGACGACAGCATGCGGGCCTTCGACCTCATGGCTCACCGCCTTGCCGATGTCATGCAACAGGCCGGCGCGCTTGGCCAGGTTTACATCCAGACCGAGTTCGGCGGCCATCAACCCCATCAGGTGCGCCACCTCCACGGAATGATCAAGGAGGTTCTGGGTGTAACTTTGGCGGAAATGCATTCTGCCCAGCAACTTCACGATCTCGCCATGCATCGGCGGCAGACCGGCGCGGGCCACGGCCTCGTCACCGTGGCGAACAATCGTCTCGTCCATCTCTCCGGTGACTTTGGCCACGACCTCATCAATGCGCGTGGGGTGGATGCGCCCGTCTTGAATCAGCCGTTGCATCGCTTCGCGGGCGATTTCGCGGCGCACCGGATCAAAGGCCGACAAAATCACCGCGCCGGGAGCATCATCAATCAACACGGTAACGCCGGTCGCATTTTCAAACGCCCGTATGTTCCGGCCTTCGCGCCCAATGATACGCCCCTTGATCTCGTCACCCTCCAGCGCAATCGTCGCCGTGGTGGTTTCAAACGTTTGATCGCCAGCGTACCGTTGAATCGCCACCGTGATGATTTTACGGGCCTTCTCTTCCGCGCGGGCTTTGGCGTCGTCCAGAATCTGCCGGGCCAGATTTCCGGCGTCCTTTAGGGTCTCCTGCTCTATCTCCTTGAGAAACTTGTCGCGGGCTTCCGTCGAGGAAAGTCCGGCCATGGCTTGGAGTTGTTCCCGCCGTTGGCGGCTAAGTTCAATCAACTCCTGCTGGGCATTCTCCAGGGCGTTGGCCTTGCGGTCCAACGTGTCCTTCTGCTGCCGCAAATCCTTCTCGGTTTCGATGATTCGGGAAAGTTGCGAATTGAGCAGCGATTCCCGCTCGCCCAACCGGCGTTCCTGATCGGCGCTCTCGGCGCGGCGGGCGGTCAATGCGGCTTCCACCTGTTCGCGCAGCTTCAGGGCCTCCGCGTTGGCGTCCAAGCGGGCGGTATTGAGGAGGGCTTCGGCCTCGCGGCGGGCTTGTTGGAGCAGGGATGTGGCTTGCCGTCCTTCGGCTTCCCGGACTTGCCGATTCTTCCGGATCAAGAGCAGATGATAAATGACCGCGCCCGCGGCCAGACACACGACCGCTCCGACAATATACCAGACCAGATTCATTCCAAAACCGCGCGCCGTTCAGGTCTCGATCCAGCGCGTCGGCGTCAAGATGCAATTCAAACCAATGTCCAGCGGCCCGGCTGGAACGGCGTCCACCAACTGCTCGTCGAACGCGATTCCGCACTTCGTGCCGCGAATGTTCACTAGCAGCCGGTCAAAGAACCCTCTGCCCCGACCCAGCCGGCGACCATCCTGAGCGAACGCTACTCCAGGGACCAGCGCCAAGTCCAGCCGGTTTAACGGAAACTCCGCGCAACCAATCGCCGGTTCGCGAATCCCGAATTGGCCGATAACGAGATCGGCCACGAAATCCCGCACTACGCAAGCTTCGTAGTTCTTTGTCGGCGCTGAAAAACGGGGCAGGGCAACCGTTCTGCCCACCCGCAACGCCTCCGCCAGCAACGGCCAGACGTCCGGTTCGTCGGGCAATGGCGCGAAGAACAAGATGGAGCCGGCACGCTGCCAAATCATCTGCTGCCGCAATCGGGAACAGATTCCGCTCGAAGCGGCCTCGCGCTGTGCTGCAGACATGGCGTTCAGCCGGGAACGCACTTGGTGGCGCACGCTGGCTTTGGCGCGGCTCAGGGGTGCGTTCATAGCAGCAGTCTGGGGTGGATTGCTTCAACGCCTGGGTCGCGGATCGCTGATTCCGCGCGGCGATTGATCCGGCTGACTCTTCCTGAACCGAAGCGCCGATCTCCGATCCGGCGCGCTTCGACGATCGCAATCCAACGTGCCGTGTCGGAGACCAGCGCTCCGATCGCGCGGCTCATGCTCGAAATGCGCGGTGCTGGTTCTGGCATACGCCGAGATGGTAACAACCGTTAAGCTTCACCCGGTATCCACGTCTATTGCTGGACCTGCGTCAGCGCCTGTTGCCCGCGCACATGGTCGAAAAACTCCTCCGCCACCATGTAGCCCACGCACTGGGGTGCGCCGCAGCGACAGAGATGCTCGCGATAATCTTCCAGGTCGTAGTTGTAATTGAACGTCAGTTCCTCCCCCGGCTGGATGTCGCGCAACGCCGTGATCCAGATGCGCCCGTCGTCGTCTATCAACGCTTCGCAGTTGGGCGCGCAACTGTGATTGATGAGTCGCGCCGGATTCCAGGCAACATTGCCGTCAATATCCCAGTCGTCGTTCACGGTGAAGATGTATTCGTTTTGCGCCTCGCAGCGGCGCAACGCCTCGGCCTTGGTGATTTTCTCACCCACATACTCGATGATTTCCGTCCCATCGGGAATGGGCTTGCGCGCGTAACCGCCGGTGCCGTGAATATGCGAGCGGCGAAATTCAATCCATTCCGTCTGGCAAACCCTCTCCAAGTTTGGCTTCGTAGAATTCTCGGTCATACTTTCCATCCGGGGGCGGAGTGTGCCTCAAAGTTTCGGAATGTCGAATCCATACTCGCGGCAAAACGCCTCGACCGGCGCGCGGATTTCCACGCGCCGCCGCGTGAATGGATCGGGATAAACCAGTTTCACCGCGCGCAAGCCGAGATTGAAACGCTCGCGACTCCGGCCGTAAGTGTCGTCGCCCACACACGGACGCCCAGACTCGGCCAGGTGAATGCGAATCTGATGAGTGCGACCGGTCAACGGGTGCGCTTCCACCAGCGTCAGGTGTTCGCGCCGCTGCAACACGTGAAAATGCGTTTCCGCTTCCTTGCCCTCGCGTTGGTCCACTCTCATGCGGCCAATCTGGCCCGGCGCGGGGCCGAGCTTCAACCGGCAGGTCCACTCGTCCTGCTGCAACACGCCGTCCACGACGGCGAGATACGTTTTCTCCATCCGCCGGGTCTCGAACAACTCGGAAATGGTTTCCACCGCGCCCTGGCTCTTGGCGAAGAGCAAGATGCCCGTCGTTTCCGCGTCCAGACGATGCACGAACTTGAGAAACTTCAGCCCGCGCGCGCGCGCCCAGAAATCGCCCGCGCCAATTGAAGACACGATGGCTGCCTGCAAATTCCAACGGGTCTTCTGCCACGAATGAGGCACGAGCATCCAGCCGCGCGGCTTGTCAATCGCCAGCACCGAGCGGTCCTCGTAGAGAATCGGGATCGGCTCAACGCCGGGCAGTTCGATGGAATTGGGTTTGGCCACGCAGGCGAAGCATAGCAAAACGTTACTCGGGCGCGACTTTGATTTCACCCGGCTCGCGGAAAACCTGCCAGAGCAGGCGCGGCAGCCCGGCAAAGGTATTTTGATACCGCTTGACACCCGCCGGTTCATCCGATACATCGCGAATGAAGATGCGCTCGATCTGGCGTGGATACTTGCGGGCCAGCGTTGCGTAGATTTCGGGGTCGCGCTCGCCGGAATCGCCAATGAGGATGAAGCGACGATGCGGAAATCGCTTCAGCAACGGTTCAATGACGGTGGGCTTGTATTTCTCCGGGTCGGAAAACAGACTGAAGAAGCTCCGTCCCCTCCAGCGGAATTCCTTCAGATGAAATGTGCCGCGCGGGAAACTGTGCGCCACGATGAATTCGTCCAGCGGCGGATAAAGCTGCCACGGGCTGGCCGAGACATAATGGAAGGACGCGCCATTCGAGCGCGCGAGCGTCTGGTAGAACTCCGCCATGCCGGGCACGGGCTGGAATTCGCGGAGGAACGTGTTGCGCAGCGTGGCGCGCCGGTCGCGCACCTCGGTGATCTTGATTGTGTCGTCCAGGTCGGAGATGACGCATACGCCTTCGTTTTCCAACAGGAATATGTCGCCACCGAAAATGCGGGGATCGTCGGGCGCGAGCACCGCCTTGAATGGAAGGCCGGATCCCGAATCGGTGTGTGGCCGCAAACTGGCTGCGTCACGCAGGATAATTCGCCCGCCAAACCTGCCATCCGCGCCGGAGCGGCCCACGGAAAACTCCTCCGCTCCGAGACGAATGAAGACCCGTTTTCGTCGCTCGTGATCCACCAGAAACAGCCGCGCACGCTGGTCAAAAATCTTTTGCTCCGCGGGCGACAACTCCACGTCCCTCAAGTCCAACGCTTCGCGCAACAGCGCCAGCATCAACCGCCTTGGTTCAGGTTCGAACACACGACCTTGGATCTCTACACGCCACGAATCCGGGGTCACGCGATGAGCCAGCGCCGGATAGAAGATGATTTGCTCGTCGGGCTTGAGCTGGGTGAACGCGTCCCGGGCGATTGCGGTGTTACTGAGCGGCAGGACAATTGCACACAGCATGAACGCACCGCGCGCCGCCCAGGCGCACACGTCCCATCGGCGCGCTGGAGGATTAGGTTTGGTACGGTCAGCATCACCACCCAAACTCCGCCTCACGCTTTGCCCCCAAGAACCGTAGCCGCCGACGTGAGGAGGCGGACCTGTTTGTTCAAGCGGACGCTCCGCCTTGCAACGGCAGCTACCAATGATTGGCCGGGGGCGAAAGCGAGCGTGCATCAGCCTGCGGACAATCGTCGCACGACTTCCTTGCATACCGCCTCCGCTGCCTTTGGCCGGCCCAACGCCTTCGCTGCGCTGGCCATTTCGGCGAGTTTCTTCGAACCAAGCAATTGTTCGACACGGTAAGGCAGGTCCTCCACGCGGTTCACCTTGGCCGCCGCGCCGCGTTCGAGCAGAAAATCACTGTTGGCTGCTTCCTGGCCGGGAATCGGATCAAGGATGAACAACGGCTTGCCCAGCGCCAGCGCTTCGGATGAGGTCAGGCCGCCGGGTTTGGTGAGGATGAGATGCGCGGCGGCCATCAGTTCGTGCATGTTCGACGCAAAGCCCAGCACGCGGGTCGGATGCTTCCGGTCCTGTGCGGCGAGTTCACGCCGCAAGTCCTCGTTACGCCCGCAAACCACCAGCGTTTGAAACGCGTGGGAAACCTTGTCGAGTTCCACCAGTATCTTCCCCACCGGCCCCATGCCGAATCCGCCGCTCAACACGAGCAGCACGGGCAGGTCATCGCGCAGGCCGAGCGACTTGCGGATCGCGCGACGATCCAGCTTCGCGGAAAACTTTGCGGCGATGGGAATGCCCGTGGCCACGACGGTCCCGGACGGCGCGCCACGCGCGATCAGGCGGGCTTTCGTTTCCTCCTCCGCCACGCAATACAAATCCACTCCGTCCTCCATCCAAAGCGCGTGCGCTTCGAAGTCGGTCACCACACTCACACACAAAGCACGGTACGATCCTGTGCCTTCCGCTTTCAGGCTGCCGGACACGGCGAGCGGTTCGTAATGCGTGCAGAGCACGGCGTCGGGCTTGAACTTCTTGACGAAGCGCGCAAAGCGGAGGCGGGCCACGCTGGGAAACAGCCGCTGAATCTGGTTGAGCCGGCGTGCGACCTTCGGGTCATCCGTTCGGGCAAAAATCATGCCCCAAAGTTCGGGCGCGCGTTCGACGAGTTTTACGTAACCGTCCGCGTGAATCTTGCGATGCAGTGGCGAAAAGAATTTCACCACGTCAACGCGCTCGACGACGTCGTCGGGCCGCAACGCGCGCCAGGCTTCGTCCAGGGCGGCCGCTGCGGCGAGGTGTCCGCCGCCAGCAGTCACGGTTGCAATGAGGATGCGCATGGATTGAACCGGTTTTAGAACCGGTTGCGCAGTACTCTGCCTAATAAAAATCAGTCTGAGAAGTTCAAAACACGGCGACTTTGGTTTTAGAATTGAACTCCTCCGATTCACTGGCCAGCCTGCGACTTATGAAAGGTTGTGAATTCCATCGCCGTTCGTTCCTCAAGTCGTTGAGTTTGGCCATGCCGTTGGCAGCAGTAGGGCCAAAGTTGGTAGCCGCACAAGTTCCGGGCGTTAGTGAAATCCCTGGCGTGATCCGGCGCACGAAGGGCAAGGAACTCGCCGCCGACTTGGTCATCATCGGTGGCGGAACGGGCGGTTGCGCGGCGGCGCTGTCAGCGGCGCGGCACGGGTTGCGCGTGATCATGACGGAGGAAACGGACTGGATCGGCGGCCAGTTTACGGCGCAAGCGGTGCCGCCGGACGAAAATCCATGGATTGAAACCTTCGGCGGAACGCGAACATATTTGAACCTCCGCCAGCGCATCCGGGATTATTACCGGCGCAATTACCCGCTCACGCCAGCGGCGCGCGCGACGTCGCATCTAAATCCCGGCAACGGTTGGGTGTCGCGCTTGTGCCACGAACCGCGCGTCGCTCTCGCTGCCTTACAGGAGTTGTTGGCCCCGTTCATCGCGGGGCAGCGCGTCTTGATCCTGCTCCGACACAAGGTGATTATCGCCGCGACCAACGGCGACAAGGTGGACGCGGTCCAAGTCCGCAGTCTGGAATCCGGCAATGAACTGATACTGCGCGCGCCGTATTTCGCGGACGCGACCGAACTGGGCGATTTGCTGCCGTTGACCAAGACAGAATACGTCACCGGCGCGGAAGCGCAGAAGGACACCGGCGAACCGCACGCGAAACCGGAGGCGCAGCCGCTCAACATGCAGGCGTTCACCTGCTGCTTCGCGATGGATTACGTGAAGGGCGAGGACCACACAATTGACAAGCCGCGCGAGTATGATTTCTGGCACGATTACGTGCCCGACATTCGACCGCCGTGGCCGGGCAAGTTGCTCGCCTGGGAATACGCCGACGCCGTCACGCTCAAGCCGCGCAAGCTCGACACCGATCCCGAGGCGGGTCTGGGGCTGTGGTCGTATCGGCGCATCGCGGACAAGTCCCTGTTCGTTCCCGGCACGTATCCGGGCGACATCTCGCTGGTGAACTGGCCGCAGAACGATTACCTGCTCGGCAATCTCTGCGAGGTTTCGGACGCCGAAGCGGCCAAACACGTTGAGCGCGCCAAACAACTGAGTCTCTCGCTGCTCTACTGGTTGCAGACCGAAGCGCCGCGTCCGGACGGTGGGACCGGATGGAAGGGCATGCGCTTGCGGCCCGACATCGTGGGCACGGAAGACGGACTGGCCAAATATCCCTACATCCGCGAGAGCCGGCGGATTCGCGCAGAGTTCACCGTGGTGGAGCAACACGTTTCCACCGAGTTTCGGATGCGGGAAACCGGCGCGACACGCGACGACGTCAAGGCGGCGGAGTTTAAGGATTCCATCGGCATCGGGAGTTACCGGATTGATTTGCATCCGAGCACGGGCGGCGACAACTCAATTGACATCAGTTCGCTACCCTACCAAATCCCGCTGGGCGCGTTAATTCCGCAGCGTGTGGAGAACCTGCTGCCCGTCTGCAAAAACCTCGGGGTAACGCATATCACGAATGGTTGCTACCGGCTGCATCCGGTGGAATGGAATCTCGGCGAGGCGGTGGGCGCGCTGGTACGATTCTGCCAGACGAAGAAGTGCGTGCCGCGCGAGGTGCGGAACAAGGCGGCGTTGTTGCGCGAGTTTCAGAATCTGCTCACGCAGGAAGGCGTGCCGCTGGCGTGGCCGCGCGCCACGGCGCGATGAAGTGAACCGCCCGACCCGTTTTGCTTGAAACCATCATTTTCCTTCGCCACTGTGAATCACATGAAACGAACCGGTTATCCTCGTCGTTCTTTTTTGAAAGGGCTGAGCCTTGCCGTGCCTGTGCTCGCGGGCGGACATTCGCTGGTCCTGGCTCAAAACGCCTCAGCCCCCGCTGGGACAGCCAAACCGTCGCGGGCCAGGGAACGCGCGGCAGACCTGGTGATCATCGGTGGCAGTCTGGGCGGATGCGCCGCGGCGCTGGCAGCGGCGCGGAACGGACTGCGCGTCATCATGACCGAGGAGACGGACTGGATCGGCGGCCAACTCACCTCGCAGGCGGTGCCGCCGGATGAGAATCCGTGGATTGAGACGTTTGGCGGCACGCGGAGTTATCTGGAGTTACGCCAGCGGATTCGTGATTACTATCATCGCAATTTCCCACTCACCGCTGCGGCGCGGGCACAAGCCTATCTGAACCCGGGCAACGGCAGCGTGTCGCGCCTGTGCCATGAACCCCGCGTGGCGCTGGCGGCGCTGACCGAAATGCTCGCGCCCCATGTGGCCGGCAAACGGGTGCAGATTCTCCTCCGCCACCACGCCGTGCGGGCGGCGACAAATGGCGACCGCGTGGAAGCGGTGACCGTTCTCAGCCGCGAGTCCGGCCACGAAACCGTGCTGCGCGCACCGTACTTCGTGGACGCGACGGAATGTGGCGATTTGTTGCCGTTGACCAGGACGGAATACGTCACGGGCGCGGAATCACAGAAGGACACCGGCGAACCGCACGCTCCGGCGGAAGCGCAACCGCACAACATGCAGGCGTTCACGTGCTGTTTTGCGATGGACTATTTGCACGGGGAGGATCACACCATCGAGAAGCCGCGCGATTACGAGTTCTGGCGTGACTACGTGCCGGCGATCAAACCACCCTGGCCCGGCAAGCTGCTGAGTTTTGTCTATTCGCATCCGGTCACGTTGAAGCCGCGCGATTATGGCTTCGACGCGGAGAAGGCCACGGGCTTTTTCCTCTACCGACGGATTGTAGATCGGAAGAATTTTGTCGAAGGCACTTACGCGGGCGACACCACGCTTGTGAACTGGCCGCAGAACGATTATCTGCTGGGCAATCCCTTTGAAGTTCCCGCCGAAGAAGCCGCGCGCCACGTCCAGCGCGGCAAGGAGCTAAGTCTGGCGCTGCTTTATTGGCTGCAAACCGAAGCCCCGCGCCCGGATGGCGGCGCGGGTTGGAAAGGATTGCGTTTGCGCCCTGACATCGTGGGCGCGGAGGATGGTCTGGCGAAGTATCCCTACATCCGTGAGGCCCGCCGCATTCGCGCGGAGTTCACTGTGGTGGAGCAACACGTCGGCACAGACGCGCGAATGGCGGCCACCGGCATGAAGCGCGAAGAGGTCACGGCGGAAAACTACCCGGACTCCGTGGGCATCGGCAGTTACCGCATTGATCTGCATCCAAGCACCGGCGGCGACAATTACATAGACATCAGTTCGTTGCCGTTTCAAATCCCGCTGGGCGCGCTGATTCCGCGCCGGGTGGAGAATCTGCTGGCCGCGTGCAAGAATCTTGGCGTGACGCATATCACGAATGGTTGTTACCGGCTGCATCCGGTGGAATGGAACATCGGCGAGGCGGTGGGCGCGTTGGCGGCGCATTGTGTGGCGCGAAAACGTGCCCCGCGCGAGGTGCGGAACAAGGCCGAGTTCCTGCGCGAGTTTCAAAACCTCCTCACGCAGCAAGGCGTGCCGCTGGCCTGGCCCAAGGTGACGCCTCGGTAAGCGGAGGAATAGCGAACCTTCAACGGCGAACACCGAGTTTGGAACGATGAAGAACGCGAAGAGATTTGCCATCGTACTGGTCACGGCACCGGACCTCGAAACGGCGCGCCGGTTGGCCGCCGCTGCGCTTGAAGCAGAGTTGATTGCCTGTGCGAACCTGGTGCCGCGAATCGAGTCGCACTATTGGTGGCAGGGCAAGCTGGAGCGCGGCAATGAGGTTTTCTTGATCCTCAAGACCACGCGCAACTGTCTCGCCAAACTGGAGCAGCTTGTGCTGCGCGAGCATCCCTACGACACGCCGGAGTTTCTCGTGCTACCGATCGCCCAAGGCAATGCGCGCTACCTCGAATGGCTGGCCGCGAGATGCCGTTGACCAATTCTCCCTGTTGTCGCGGGCGTTGAAGTGGACAGCGTCGCAACGGAAAAAATCCCATTGCGCTGGCATTGAACCTCATTAGATTGGGGCCATGAACCCGGCGGACGCAGTCCCTATTGCGCTTCTGATTCTGTTTGGAACGGCGGTCGGCATTGGTGTCACCATCGTTTGGTTGGCGGTGCGGTGGAATCGTCAACTCTTGCTCTTACCGCGGGCGCGAGCGGGTTGGGCAAGCGAACGCCGCCATTGGGTGCCCCGTCGCAGCCAGCGCCTTCATGCCCAGCGTCCCTCCATCTGGCTGGCCATCCGCAGCCGCGACCGCGATGAAGTGTTTCAGGCGCTCGCCCTCAGCGACCCGAAACCCTGTTCATGGATTGAAGCCATTCACGGGCAGGATGGCGTGGTTATCGCGCCGCCCATACGTGGCTGGGTGCTGGTGGCCGGCACGGTCGTGCCCGATCCCGCCGCCGACGTGGACGCTTGTTTTCGCTTTCTGTTGGAACTCAGCCGCAAGCTTGGCCATGTGCAGTTCTTTCATGCGGATAGGGTCTTGTTACACCACGGGTGGGCGCGACTGGAAGCTGGCCGCGTGGTGCGCGCCTATGCCTGGGCTGGAGCGACCTTGTGGCATCAAGGGTTCAAGTCGGTCGCGGAAACCAGTCTCGGCGTGAAATGCTTCGCCTACGGCGAGGAATGCAATGCCGCGCGCTTCGGCGTTGCGGAATTGCTGGCCAACAATGTCGAGAAGGTGCCTTCGCTGGCGGCGCGTTGGAGTCTCGACCCCGCCGAAATTGAAGCCCTGCTGCCGCTGCCGGTGCGCGGGGTCGGCGGCAGATTACCCTTTCGTTATTGAGCCTTGAACGCTCCCGGCAATTCGTGGCAGTCTGCGTCCGGCAAGAACCCAAAATAGCTATGTCACTCGAACTCCAACTCCAAAGGTTTCCCAAAGAAATCAGCCTGAAAGACGGTGCCAAGGTCCAACTGCGTCCGCTGCGACGGGACGACGAAAAGGCCTTCCACGATTTCTTTCTCGCCGTGCCGGAGCGCGAACGGATGTTCATTAAACACCGCGTCACCGACCTGACGGTGATTCAGGACTGGTGCGAGAACATTGACCTCGGACGCAATTTGCCGCTGTTGGCTCAACTGGACGGCAAGATCGTGGCGGACGCCACGCTGCACCAACAATTGGGCGGTTGGAGGCGCCACATTGGCCGCGTGAGTGTGCTCGTCCATCCGCAATACCGCGGGCGCGGCCTGGCCAAGGCCATGGTGCATGAGATTGTGGAGATCGCCCGCCACACTGGTTTGGAAAAAGTAGAGGCGGAATTTATCGGGGAACAGGATGCCGCGATTCACATGTTCGCGATGCTCGGTTTCAGCAACCTGCTCCGGCTCGAAGATTACGTGAAGGACATGCAGGCTATCTCCCACGATTACATCCTCATGGGCCTCGATCTGACCACCGATGAGGAGTATGCGGGTGTGGGCGGTTGAAACAAATCCACGTCAGCCGGGTTGTCATGGTGTGAGTAAGGCTTTGGTCTAACACCTGCGCGTCTCCGGCCATGCCACCCGAAATCTGTCCCAACTGCGGCGCGGAAGTTCCACCCCAAGCCAAAGCCTGTCCGGAGTGCGGGTCGGATGAAGAAACCGGCTGGTCGGAAGCTGCGGAAACGGGCGGGCTGGATTTGCCCGAGGAGCACTTTGATTACGACGAATTTGTCAGCCGGGAATTCAGCGGAAACAGGCCAATGCCTCACGGTATCCATTGGTTCTGGTGGCTGGTGGCGGTGCTGCTGGCTCTCGGTCTGCTTGCGTTCTTCCTTTTTTGAACCATGAACAACACGCGCCAACTATCCGGCGTTGACGGCGTGACGCCAATGTCGGCGACTGGTCGGCGTTGCTTGGTCAAGCTCGCCCTTGCCCTCGCTCTGGCCGTGTTGCCCAATTCCGCCTCCGATGCCGAAAGCCAGGAGTACGTCATCGTCCTGCACGGCCTTTGCCGGAGCAGTCACTCCATGAAACCGATGGCCCTCGCCTTGACGCGGGCGGGCTATAACGTGGTGAACGTGGATTATCCCTCGCGCACGGCGGCCATCGAGGAACTCAGCGAAACGACGCTGGCCGGGATCGTCAACGACTGCCAACGGCTCAATCCCACCGCCATCCACTTCGTCACCCATTCGATGGGTGGCATCCTGGTCCGCGACTACCTGTCGCAACACGCGCTCCCGAATCTGGGCCGTGTGGTCATGCTGGCCCCGCCCAACCAAGGCAGCGAACTGGTGGATAAACTGGGCGACTGGTGGGTGTTCCAGAGAATCAACGGACCTGCGGGAGGCGAACTGAGCACCGACCCGGACTCCGTACCCAATCAACTGGGATCAGTGGATTATCCCGTCGGTGTCATTGCTGGAAATCGTTCGATCAATTGGATCAACAGCCTGCTGATTCCGGGCCGCGATGATGGCAAGGTTTCGGTCGAGCGAACCAAGCTGCCCGGCATGGCCGACCACCGGGTGCTGCCCGCAACGCATCCCTTCATCATGCGCCACCGAAGGGCCATTCATGACACCCTCGCGTTCCTGCGCACCGGCCATTTCGACGTGGTGCCAGCAAAACGAGCCGACGTGCAACACCCGTAGCAATGTTCTACGGTTACGACCGCGGTCGGGATTCTCACGCGTGGACGTGCGGCTCCCACTCGAGTCCCTCCACGTTGTGCAGATCGTCCGCGCCTTCGCGCAAGAGGCGGATTCGCGCAAAGCGACAGAAACGCCGCACGTCCTGCGTGTGATCGCCATAAAACACGACCCGATGCAAACCGCAGGACCAATCCTCCAACATGCGCTCGATATTCTCCACCTTCATCGTCAGTTTGGTGCGGCAGCCGTATTCCACGAACGGACTGTCGGTGGCTTCACCGGTGGCGAAGAGCAGTTTGTCCGTGCCAATCAGCCGGGCCATGGTGAGCTTGCGCCCCACCGGCATCCGAACCTGCAACGACGCGCCCAAACCATCCTCCAGGTGACTGCGAATGTGGTATGGCGCGGCGGCGGTGTCCGGTCCTTCCATCTGTGTGGCCGCCACGCAGTGCGCGTGAATGATGCTTGAGGTTGAAAGATCAAACACCGGGTCGGTGACAAAGCCCGGCTTGCCCACGAGATAACTGAAGATGAGATGCGTCATGCTGGATTTCAAATCCGCCTCGCACACGCCGCCGAGGCCCAAGTTGTTCAACCGCACAAAACCGAGGCATGGATAACCCATGCCACGGCCCATCAGGTTCATGCCCAGGCAATTCATGGTCACCAACACGGCGTTGTGTTCGGCCAGCAGATTCCGCATGGCGATGTACATGCGTGAACTTTTCAGAATGTCCTCCTTCGTCGGCTCGACAATCTTCTCCGCCTCGGCCATCCAGCGCCGGCAATCCGCCATTGCCTCGCCTTGGTCGGCGTCGTTGTAGGCTTTCTCAAGCTCGGGCAGGCCAATGTTCTTGATGTCAGTGCCGAACTTCTCCTTGATGGCTTGGCAATACGCGGTATCGGCGGCCCCGTGATTCACATGCAGAATGCGCGCTTCCTTGAGCCGATGCAGGGCTCGGAAGGGTCGGATGGCGATCAACACATCCTCGAACCGGCTGGTCGGGAAGGATTCAATGAGTTTGCCCTGCCGCTGCCAACTCGCAATGGTGTGCCATTCGTGGCCGGTGTAGGGCAAACTGAACAGCACCATCGGAATGTTCAACTCCATCAAGCTCTGGAGTTGTCCGCCAATGCCCATCGTGAGGTGCAGCACGAGAATCCCATCTACGCCCGCGAATAGTTCTTTGGCCTTCGCCAGTTGCGCGGCGTCAACGACCAGGCCGGCATCCACGAATTCAACGTCCGTGAGCTGCGCTTCGAGTTTCACGAATTCGCTGCCGTAGCGCTTCATCTCGCCCGGCACATCCACCGTGTGGGAGGGCCAGCCGGGATGTTGGTGGCCGAGATAAATCAGCCCGATGCGAACTTTGGAGGTGGGTCCCAGTTGTGGCGCGGTCGTAGCCGCCGCCAACCGCTGGGCGAATGTGGCGAGCGTGGCGCAAGAAGCGACACCGACCGCCGTGGATTTAAGGAAACAACGCCTTGAGATTTCTGTATTCATAACTTTTCCCATCCGGTTTGAAGTGCCCGAACCAACAACGCGACATTAGTCCCGCCTCCGCCTGCGGTGCAAAGGGAAAAGCTGAGAAATTTCAGCGTCGGCAGAAGACCGACCGATTGTGATCAATAGGGCGTCTTGTCCGGCTTGGCTTCCCACTCCGCAAACGCTTTCGCCGCCTCTTTGCGGAGCAATTGCCTCATGGGAATTCTGCGGCGGGCAATGGGCTGAGCCAGTTGGCGGTAAATGAAGTCGTCGTCAAAATGAATTCGCGCCGCGTCCTGGCGCGTGTTGCCGTAGTAAATGCGTTTCAAGCGCGCCCAGTAAATGGCGGCGAGACACATCGGACACGGCTCGCAGTTGCTGTAGAGTTCGCAGTCGGTCAATTGGAACGTCTTCAGCCGCCGGCAGGCGGCGCGAATGGCGACGACTTCCGCGTGCGCCGTCGGATCGTTGGAGGACGTGACGCAATTCCAGCCGCGCCCGACAATCTGGCCGTGCCGCACCACCACGGCGCCGAACGGCCCGCCGTGATTGCGCCGCATCTTCTGAATTGCGATGCGGATCGCTTCCCGCATGAAGTCGGATTTCACTCAAAGAGCGTGCCGGCACTGACCGTGGCCGGCAATAGCTTGCCCCCCTCGTACGTTTTCACCAATCCGCCCTGCGCCCATTTGCGCAGACGGTAGAGCGCAGCAAACATGAAATCCGGCGCCGCGCCGCCTTGCCCACCCACCAGTTCCGCGCCGCGCCGCACATTGTCCATCATCCATGCCGGCAACGACAGGTGATACGGGTTGCGTTGCACTTCACCAATATGGAAGGTGGTGGCGGCAATCATATCCGCCAGATCTTCGGCGCTGACTTCGATCATGAGGTTCGGATCATCCATCGCGCCCCAGAATTCGGTTTCAATCGTGTGGCACGCGAAGCTAAGTGGCATTTCCCGGAGGGCGTCCATGACCAGATGATGAACGCCAATGTGGGTCCCGTTCCAGTCGCGTTCGTGGGGGAACAAAATCACGCGAGGATTGTGTTTTGCCAAAATGTCCGCGATCACCTTGACCATGCCGGCCCAGGTTTGAGGTTCGTGTTGTCGCGTCTTGACCGTCACACGTTCCAGCCCATTCGGCCCGGTGGTCTGCAATTGATATCCGAGATACTGGCAGGCGTGCTGCAACTCGGTCAGCCGGGCGGCCTGCCGCTGCTTGTTGCTGCCCTGCGTCACCGCCACGTTGACCAGATTCATCCTCGCCTCTCGGAAAATGCGCAGGGCCATCGCGCCGACGATGGTTTCATCGTCCGGATGCGGCGCAAAAAACAGTGCGTTCGGCGCGTCTGGCGGAAGTTCAGGCCGCGGCGCGGAGGGAAATCCCCCCAGTGGGAGAGCGCGAGCTTCCTGGACCAGCCGGGCGGCGTCGTTAACGAATTGTTGGTACGGGTTCATAAAATGTCACCGCGATCAAGGAGGTCGAAAACTCAGTCTATCTCCGGCAGGCTCGCCGCCGCGATGGCCTGTCCATGACGCTTCATTTTCTCGTCTGGAACGTGGAGTTCGATGCGCTGTGCCAGTTCAGGAAATTCCGTCTTCAACAGCGCCGCCGCGCCAGCCACAATCGTATCACCGCCTTGTCCGCTCGTGACCCGCCCGAGGATGAGCAGATTCCGCAGATCGTAGAAGTCCGCGAAGTGGGCGATTTGATAGCCAAGATAAACGCCGATGGTTTCGTAAACCTTCCGCGCCCGCGCGTCGCCTTCCGCCATGAGGGATTGCACCAGCTTGAGCTTCTCCGGCAAGGGCAAGTCTTTCGGCGTCTCGATCCCGGCGGCGGGCAATAGTCGCCCCACAGCTTGTTGGGAGAAATACTGCGCGCCGACGCCATAATCGCCGGACCACTCGTCGCGCGCCGCCGCCGGCTGGTAATCCACCGGGACGAACGCCAGTTCATTGATCCAGGAAGTGATATTGCCTTCGCTATTCACCCAACCACCCGCCGTGCTGGTCCCCAGCGCGATGCCGAGCACGGAGTTCTTTCCCAACGCCATCGAGCCGGCCAGGGCGGTGACTTCACCGTCATTGACCACTTCAAACGGCACGTTGTTCCATTCCCTTTTGATGTCCAGGAACAAATTCTTAACGCGGGTATTGAAGACATCCGGTGGAACACCGCGGAACAGCGAAGCGACCTTCACCCGATTGTTGACGTAAATGCCGGCCGCGCTGCCGCCGATGGCATCCACGCGCGGGAGATGCGCCGCGGCTTTTCTAAGTGAATCCATGATGCCGTCGAAATGGTATTCCGGGTCGGGATGGAAATAAGGATCCCATACGGTTTCCTCGCTAAACACCACCTGACCGTCAATCACCGCCGCCGTTTTGCGGTCACTTCCGCCCAGGTCGAAGCCGATGCGGCAACCCTTGAGATGTCGTCCGAGGGGCTTTGCTTGAGCCCGCTCCGGCGGCAGGTCAGGCGTGTTTACGACCTCCAGTGCGTGATCAAACATTTTCGCCCCGACCATGTCGGAATCAAATTTGCCAGTGGCATCCTCGCGGTAATGCGCGGTTAATCGCGATGCGAGTGTTGCCGGTCCATCGAAGTAAATTCGCCAGCCACCGCGCGACCAGAGCAGAAACTTTACAATCCGCTCGAGGTAGGTGTAGTTGCCGGCAGCTTGGGGATGATCGTCGGAGAAAACCTCCGTGTGAAAGTGGTAAACGGAGCCATCGGCCTGTTCCAGGGCGATTCGAATCGGAACCGCGCTGCCGGACTGGCGAGCCTCATTGCGAAAAGCCCGATTGGCCAGTACCGCAGGTCGAAAGGATTCATCCAGCACCGGCACCACGCACGGCGTCACCAAAGAAAGCCCGTTATTATCGTTCACAGCGGGAGGGTTTTTAATGCAAAGGACATGTGAGTTCAAGACCGCAAATACCAACCTCCCGGCAAATTATAGCAGACCGGGATTCAAAACGACAGCCGCCGGCATGGCCGTGGTTGGAAAGCTTGATGAGAGTCAAAATCTCCTGGTTGGCTCATCCTTATATTTTCCGTGGGTTGCGGTTTCCATCGCCGCGTGTTGGGGATAAACTCAGCCGAACTCAGTTGTGGGAAGATGCACAAACTAACATTGGTAGCGATCATGACGCTTGGCGCGTTGGGAGCGGACCGGGCCAAGGCCCAAAGCTCCGAAATCTATGAGCAGCCGCCCATCAATTACTCTATCACCCCCGCCCGCGACGCCGTCACCCGGCTGCAGTCGCGGTTGACCGCGGATGAACTGAGGTTCACCGGCAGTGGGAAGGACATCCTCCAAACCCTGTTGCGGGAACTGGCCATTCCGGTGGAGAGCCAGATGCTGGTGTTCTCCAAAACCAGTTTCCAACGCAGACTCATCCGGCCCGACCGACCGCGCGCGATCTACTTCTCCGACACCTGCTACGTGGGCTGGGTGCCTTATGGCCTGATTGAAATTGCCGCGATTGACCCCGCACTCGGCCCGGTCTTTTACAGCCTCGATCCGAACGCCGCCGCCGCGCCCATCGTGCGGGACAACGAATGCCTGAGTTGTCACGGCGGCGCCTTCGTGCGCGGCATCCCCGGCGTGTTTGCGCGCTCGGTATTCACCGAGCCGACGGGCGAGCCGCTGTTGCGCCACGGGACGGAAGTGGTGGATTTCCGCACGCCCTTCACCAACCGCTGGGGCGGCTGGTATGTGACGGGGCAGCATGGCGGCAGCTTGCATCGGGGTAATGTCTTCGCCCGCGACGAGAAGGATCAATTGCTGGTGGACTTGAAGCGCGGCGCAAATCTCAGCGACCTTTCCAGTTTCTTTGACCAAAGGCTGTACCCAACTGACGGCAGCGACATCGTTGCCCTGTTGGTGTTCGAGCATCAGGTTGCCATGCAAAACACGCTGACCCGCGCCGGGATCAACTGCCGGCGGATGTTGACCTATCAACGCAATCTTCAACGGGAACTCAAAGAACCCATCACCGAGGAACTAACCTACGAGAGCGTCCAGCGCGTGTTCGACAGCTCGGCGAAGGACGTGGTGGACGATTTACTGTTCAAGGACGAAGCCCTGCTGCCGGAAGATCTGGCGGGCGCGAAATCTTTCCAGGCCGCATTTGGCGCCCACGCCCGCCGCACGGACCTGGGCGAGTCCTTGAAAGATTTTCATCTCCAAGGACGGCTGTTCCGGAATCGCTGTAGTTACCTGATCTACTCCGACTCGTTCCTCGCGCTGCCCGCTGCCCTGAAGCGCCGGGTCTATGAACGACTGGCGCACGCGTTGCATCCAACCGAACCTCATCCTCAGTATGCTTATCTCGAAGCAGAGGAGAAGGCACGCATCTCCAACATTCTGAAGCAAACCCATCCGGAATTCCGCAGCGCACTCGAAGCCAGTGATTGATTTGGCGGCAATTTCAGCGGGGAAGTCGAAGCCTGCCTGCTGGGTTAAACCCAACGCCGACCATCCCGCCCGTTAATCGGGGCGGCTCGCCTCAATGCCCCAACGCAGCCGGTTTGTGCGCTTCACTCCTTCGCTTCGGTCTGCGACGACGGCGGAGGCGGTGTGCCGGGTGGTGTGGGCGTGGTTGGTCGTGCCGCGGGAAGCAGTTTCAAGATTTCCTGCTGCCGCAAATACCACTCGCGCAATGGACGCGACAGCATGGAATCCTTAAACGCCTTGAAGTTGGCGATGTTCAACGCCGCCTCAACGTCGTCCTTCAACTGCTTGTTCAACGTCCCCTTCGCGTCGGTCGCCCACGCACTGAAGGAACCGGTTTTGTCGTTGAGCGCCTTGGCCGCAGCCATCCGGGTTTCCTGATCATACTTGAATTCGATCACTTCCACGTGCGACTTCTCCACCTGGCCTTTGATGCGGTTGGTTTCGCTCTTCGCGGTAATCACCTGGCGCGCAAGCTCAATGATCCGTTTCTCCAACTGCGACACCGCATCGTCCTCGCCGACCACGCCAAAGGCCTTGAGTCCAAGATCGCGCGTGGCGTTTTCGTAGGTGCGCAGCACCCGCGCCAACACCGCCTCCTCCAGTTCCGCGAACATCTTGCTGCCCCGCTCGATGATGAGCTTCTGCTCCTCTTCGGTGAAACTGTACTTCTGCTCATCCAGACCGACGAAGGTGGCATAGGCGGGGGACTTCAAGACCTTTTCCAACCGCGCCGTCAGGTTGCTGGCGGAGATTTTCGTCGCCGCGAGCACACCCTCCGGTTCCTTCTTGGGTTCCAACTTGAGTTCCACCGGCTGCCACGCGAAAACCGCGCGGTCCAGCCCACCCAAGCGTTCCAGTTGATTGGTCAGCGCCTGCCAGTGCGCCTGCTGCCGCTCGCGTTCGTTCAATTCGCCGATGAAGTCGAACTGGTTCTCAACCTTCAGCGAACGGGTCGTTGCGCGGAACCAAGTCAATAACCGGTCATGCTGCGCCCCGATCTGGTTGGCATAGACGCGGAAAGAAAGATTCACCCGCTCCAGCGGCACGCGGTCCCGCGGATCGCGCGGCGCGCGGGCACGGACAAAGGTTTCAATCACGGCGTTCGGAATATTATGAATCAGGTCGCGCAAATCGCCATAGGCCCCCAGTATGGGATCGCTGCCGTAATCAAACGTGGCCACGTCGCCGTAACGAATGGCGTCCTGGTCGGTGGCGAACAACATCTTGTTCGTCACGACCGCTTTGTCATCGAAGTAACCCCATTGAATGGCGGCGCGGTCGTGCGGCAGGACGTTGGTGGTGGCCCGCATCTGCCAGCCCACGAGCATGGCGGCCTTGAACGGGATGTATTCCATCACCGAACTGCTGACGAGTTTGCCCTGATACTGATCAAGGTCTTTGCCCGTGATGTACGCCTT
>JAANMT010001500.1_pt1 | contig 22793 bp, 18 predicted proteins | sample 7279711 | NCBI WGS metagenome assembly JAANMT01 (sample SAMN14094538, study PRJNA606508) | bioreactor metagenome | isolation source: A lab-scale SPAN reactor treating ammonium-rich wastewater day 1 | place: Ireland: Galway | collected 2017-01-16 | reverse complement strand
TATCCTTTCTAAAGAAGAAGGTGGTCGTCACACTCCATTCCACAACAAATACCGTCCACAGTTCTATGTAAGAACTACAGACGTTACAGGTGAGATCTTCTTACCAGAAGGTGTAGAAATGGTAATGCCAGGTGATAACATCTCTATTACTGTAGAATTGTTACAGCCAATCGCTCTTAACGTAGGTCTTAGATTTGCGATCAGAGAAGGTGGTAGAACAGTTGGTGCAGGTCAGGTAACTGAAATCTTAGATTAATTTCTAAATAAATATTAAAGTTCCGTAGGGAAACTTACGGGACTTTTTTAATCTACGGGCATCGTCCAATGGTAGGATACCGGTCTCCAAAACCGTTGATCAGGGTTCGAATCCTTGTGCCCGTGCAAAATATAAATAATGAGCTTAGTTGAATTTATAAAAGGTTCGTATACCGAATTTAAAGATAAAGTAGAGTGGCCGAAGTGGCCAGATCTGCAATCCTCAACAATCGTGGTTACTATCGCAACTGTGATACTCGCGCTTTTTGTATTTGGAGTAGATTCATTATTCAGTAAATCTATTGCCAATATAATCTCAATTTTTATCAACCTGTTCAATTAAAATTATTTTCCAAAATGAGTGACTTGAAGTGGTATGTTCTGAAATCCATCAGTGGACAGGAAAATAAGGTGAAAACCTATATTGAGAACGAAATGAAGCATCTTGGTTTCGAATCATATGTTACTCAGGTTGTTATTCCTATGGAAAAAGTTATTACCATGAGAAATGGTAAAAAAGTTCCGAAAGAAAAACCTTATTATCCAGGTTATTTAATGGTAGAAGCTAATCTGGTAGGTGAAATCCCACATATTATTAAAAATATTCCGGGGGTAATTTCGTTTCTGAGTTTAACCAAAGGTGGGGATCCGGTACCGATGCGTAAAGTTGAAGTCAACAGAATGCTTGGTAGAATGGATGAACTGTCAGAATTTGCCGTGGAAGCCAGTATCCCGTTCGTTGTGGGTGAAAATGTAAAGGTAATCGACGGTCCTTTCAACGGATTTAACGGTACAGTAGAGAAAATCTACGAAGACAAAAAGAAAATTGAAGTTTCAGTAATGATTTTCGGACGAAAAACACCAATGGAACTAAGCTACACGCAGATAGATAAAGTATAAAAACATTATTTTAATAAATAAATCTAAACCGCTCAATCATGGGTGGTTTTTTTAATTCTGATTCAATTTTTAAACCCTATTTATGAAGAAAATTTTTATCTTTTTGGTAACAATGTTGCTCCCACTGCCCTTGGTGGCACAGATGTTTTTCGAAAATGCCTACGTGATTGATTCCTGGGGAAATAGAAGACATGTACAGATTAAGAACGAAGGCTGGATAGAGAATCCTACGACTATCATTATTAAAGATGAAAGTACTGGAAAAGAATCCGCTCTTGGTCTTACGGAGATTGATGAGTTTGGTTTGGAAAACGGTATTTCCTTCCGCAAATTTACCCTGCCTGTAGCACATTACGAAGATGATCTAAATAAAATAGATTCCAATCCGGATTTTAGCCCTCAAACGCAAACTGTATTTTTAAAACAACTGACCGCAGGTGCGGTGAGCCTGTATTCCTATCACCGTGGAACCACCAAGTTTTTTATCGGTAAAAACCGGGAGACCCCAACGCAGTTATGGTACAAAAGATATTATAATAGTAACAATGATCTGCAGAAAAACAGAACATACCAGACTCAACTTTCGCAATTGATTAACTGCCCAAACACCAGTTTTAACAATATAGATTATAAAACTGATTCGCTTACTAAATTGGTAATGACCTTCAATAATGGTTGCGTGGAGCCAGAGCAGAGTATGAAGACTAAAACGAAAATCAGGGTGCATATACTTGCCGAAGGTCACATGATTTCAACCACAGCCAACGCCAACGAATACTACTTGGATAATATTGAAATGGACCCAAAACAGGTTGCAAAAATAGGTGTTGAATTGGAGTATGTCTTGCCAATACTCGGCAATTCATTTTCTGTTTTTACGGCACCTAAATATTACCGGTACAAAAATGATTTTGTTCGCGAATATTCTGTTGATCCGCACACGCAAACGGTGGCGATAGATGCCTCGATCCTGGAGATCCCGGTGGGATTCCGGTACTATAATTACTTTAATGGTGGCAATGCATTGTTTTTATCGTTTGCTTACGTCCTAAATAACACGCTGAAATCTACGATGCAGGTGAATGCGCTTGAATATGATCTTGCTGCGGGCGGTGTAGGAAGTTTTCACGTAGGCCTCGGATACAGATACAGAAAGTTGATGGCCGAAATGCAGTATGAAAGATCTGGTTTTAAGTCCAACAAACGAATTCGAAATATTCGCAGCACCGGTTTTGGAGTTTCGTTGAAGTATAACATGTTCTAATATGGTTTACAGTTTGTCGAATCTATAGACTCTGAAATTCTTTCTAAAAATCAATACCTTACACTTGCAGAATCAAAATAAATTCTTAATTTTGCAGTCCGAAATGTAAAGTTGTATGGTGAGACTACAACTTTGCAGATTTATAAATGCTTCCACATTCATAAATTTCTTAATTTTTAAAAAACAAAAATGGCTAAAAAAGTCTTTAAAATGGTTAAGCTTCAGGTGAAGGGTGGCGCTGCTAACCCGTCTCCACCAGTAGGTCCAGCTTTGGGTTCTGCAGGTGTGAACATCATGGAGTTTTGTAAACAATTTAACGGAAGAACGCAAGATAAGCCGGGACAAGTTTTACCTGTAGTAATTACAGTATACGAAGACAAATCTTTTGAATTCGTAATTAAAACTCCACCCGTGGCAATCCAGTTGATGGAAGCTTCTAAAGTGAAGAAAGGTTCAGGTGAGCCTAACAGAGCTAAAGTAGGAAGTGTATCTTGGGATCAGGTTAAAAAAATCGCGGAAGATAAAATGACAGACCTTAACTGTTTTACAGTTGATTCTGCATTAACAATGATCGCGGGAACTGCAAGATCTATGGGATTGAGAGTAACAGGAACTAAACCAACTAACGCTTAATACTAATAGAAATGGCAAAATTAACTAAAAAGCAAAAGGAAGCTTTAAGCAAAATAGAAAAAAACAAAATTTACAGCCTTGACGAAGCTTCTGCTTTGGTGAAAGATGTAAACTTTGCAAAATTTGACGCTTCTGTAGATATCGCAGTTAGATTGGGTGTAGATCCAAGAAAAGCTAACCAAATGGTAAGAGGTGTAGTATCTCTTCCACACGGTACCGGTAAAGATGTAAAAGTTTTGGCGCTTGTAACTCCAGACAAGGAGGCAGAAGCTAAAGAAGCTGGTGCAGATTACGTAGGTCTTGACGAATACTTACAGAAAATTAAAGATGGTTGGACAGATGTTGACGTTATCGTTACCATGCCGGCTGTAATGGGTAAATTAGGTCCATTGGGTAGAGTTTTAGGTCCAAGAGGATTAATGCCAAACCCAAAATCAGGAACTGTAACCATGGAAATTGGTAAAGCAGTAGCTGAAGTGAAAGCTGGTAAAATCGATTTCAAAGTTGATAAATACGGTATTATTCACGCAGGTATTGGTAAAGTGTCTTTTGATGCTGCTAAAATTAAAGAAAACGCTCAGGAATTAGTGCAGACTTTAATTAAATTGAAGCCAACTGCTGCTAAAGGTACTTATGTGAAAAGCATCTACATGTCTTCTACAATGAGTCCGGGTATTGCAATTGATACTAAATCTGTAAACTAAAATCTGTAAGACAATGACAAAAGAAGATAAAGTATTAGTAATACAAGAATTAAAAGATCTGTTACAGGACGCGAAAGTGGTTTATGTAGCAAGTCTTGAAGGAATGAATGCTGCTGCAACTTCAGATTTCAGAAGACAGGCATTTAAACAAAATATCAGCCTTAAAGTTGTTAAGAATACACTTTTGCAAAAAGCAATGGAGCAAATCGAAGGAGTAGATTACTCTGAGATGTTCCAAACTTTCAAAGGAAATTCTGCATTAATGATCTCTGATACAGCAAACGCTCCGGCAAAGCTGATCCAGAGTTTCAGAAAAAAAGCTGAAATCCCTGCATTAAAATCTGCTTACCTTCAGGAAACTTTCTACGTAGGTGATGAGAATTTAGGAGCGCTTGTAAACATCAAGTCCAGAGAAGAAATGATCGGAGAAATCATCGGATTACTTCAGTCACCAATCCAGAGAGTTGTTTCTGCACTTCAAAACAAGGCCGAATCTACAGACGCGCCAGCTGAAGAAGCTGCACCGGCTGCTGAAGAAGCAAAAACAGAAGAAACTCCAGCTGCAGAAGCTGCTCCAGAAACACCTGAAGCAAGCGCTGAAGCTACAGACGCACCTAGTGCAGAGTAATTAGACTCAAAAAAAATCAAAATAAATCGTTCAACAAATTAAAACATTACAAAATGTCAGATTTAAAAAATTTAGCTGAAACGCTAGTAAACTTAACCGTAAAAGACGTAAATGAATTAGCTGCTATCCTTAAGGATGAGTACGGAATCGAGCCAGCTGCTGCTGCTGTAGTTATGGCTGCAGGTGGTGGTGCTGAAGCTGCTGAAGAAAAAACAGAATTCGATGTAATTCTTAAAGCTGCTGGTGCTTCTAAATTAGCTGTTGTTAAATTAGTAAAAGATTTAACAGGTGCAGGTCTTAAAGAAGCTAAAGATATGGTAGACAGCGCTCCTGCTCCAATCAAGCAAGGTATTTCTAAAGACGAAGCTGAAGCTTTGAAAAAACAATTAGAAGAAGCTGGTGCTGAAGTAGAATTGAAATAATTCTTTTACACCCAAATACTGAAACCTCACTTTTAGTGAGGTTTTTTTATTTCGTAAATTTTTAAACTATATAGATTTTCAATGCGTTTTAACAAAACTTTATAACACATCGAACTTTTCGCGTCACTGTAAATTTGTGTAAGTTCTTTATTTTGAGTACATTTGCACTCCTTTTGGCGCTAACCATTGTTTGTAAATCACTAAAATATTGAAAATCAACTCTTTCTGTTTTCTGAAAGAGAATTTCTTGTTTTTACAGATTTCCTTCATCTTTAGCACCCGAAAGTCCAAAAAGTATTTTGCACTACTCCGTGAAAAGATATACCGGCGTTGCAGTTAGAATAAGCCCAGTATTTATAAGAGCCAAGTCTATTTGTTAGCGCCTATCTTCTTGATTCTCTTGTTTCTAAAGGCTTTATCTGATATTTTTTAAACAAAATATTTTTTAACCCCTCATTCTTTAAAATTTTTATGAGTAAATCTAAAGCAGTCGCTAAAACTCAGGGAAACGAAAGAATCAATTTCTCCGCAGCAAAAGGAAAAATTGAAACTCCTGACTTTTTGGACATTCAGATCCAATCTTTCAAAGATTTTTTCCAGTTGGATACCCTTCCGGAACAGAGAGTAAACGAAGCTCTTTACAAAACCTTTGAAGAAAATTTCCCAATTACCGATTCCCGAAACCAGTTTGTACTGGAGTTTTTGGATTATCTGGTTGATTCGCCGCGTTACTCGATCGACGAGTGTGTGGAAAGAGGACTGACCTATTCAGTTCCCCTTAAAGCCCGACTTAAATTATACTGTACTGACCCTGAACATGAAGATTTTCAGACCGTTGTACAGGATGTGTATTTAGGTCCGGTTCCTTATATGACGCCTTCAGGATCATTTATCATTAATGGTGCAGAACGTGTTATCGTAACCCAGTTACACCGTTCTCCGGGTGTGTTTTTCGGACAGACTTACCACGCCAACGGAACAAAACTGTATTATTCCCGTATTATCCCTTTCAAAGGATCTTGGATGGAATTTACAACCGATATCAATAACGTAATGTACGCTTACATCGACCGTAAGAAAAAATTACCTTTAACAACTTTATTAAGAGCAATCGGGTTCGAATCCGATAAAGATATCCTTCAGATTTTTGATCTTGCAGAAGAAGTGAAAGTTTCTAAAGCAGCTTTGAAAAAAGTAGAAGGAAGAACTTTGGCAGCGAGAGTTTTGAACACTTGGTTCGAAGATTTCGTTGACGAAGATACTGGTGAAGTAGTTTCTATCGAAAGAAACGAAATCATCCTCGATAGAGAAACTATCCTTGAAAAAGAACATTTAGATCTTATTTTGGATGCTGGTGTGAAATCGATTTTGATTCACAAGGAAAATTCCAACGAATTCTCAATCATCCAGAATACTTTACAGAAAGATCCAACCAACTCCGAAAAAGAAGCGGTTGAATATATTTACCGTCAGTTACGTAACGCAGATCCGCCAGATGAGGAAACTGCAAGAGGAATTATCGAAAAATTATTCTTCTCCGAGCAGCGTTATTCATTAGGAGAAGTCGGACGTTACAGACTGAACAAGAAATTAGGATTAAATATTCCTGAAAAAACCGAAGTTTTAACAAAAGAAGATATCATTTCGATCGTAAGACATTTGATCGAGTTGGTAAACTCTAAAGCAGAAGTTGATGATATTGATCACTTATCAAACAGAAGAATCAAGACTGTTGGTGAGCAGCTATCAGGACAGTTTGGGGTAGGTCTTTCCAGAATTGCAAGAACAATCCGTGAGAGAATGAACGTTAGAGATAACGAAATCTTTACCCCGATCGATCTTGTTAACGCGAAGACTTTAACATCAGTTATTAACTCATTCTTTGGTACCAACCAGCTTTCTCAGTTCATGGACCAAACCAATCCACTGTCAGAAATCACGCACAAGCGTAGACTTTCTGCCTTAGGACCTGGTGGTTTATCAAGAGAAAGAGCAGGTTTCGAGGTTCGTGACGTTCACCATACTCACTATGGTAGAATCTGTCCGATCGAAACTCCTGAGGGACCAAACATTGGTTTGATCTCTTCATTGGGTATCTATGCGAAAATCAACAACCTTGGTTTCATCGAAACTCCGTACAGAAAAGTAAATAACGGAAAAGTTGACCTTAAAACTCCTGCAGTTTTCTTGAATGCAGAAGATGAGGAAGATAAAGTTATTGCTCAGGCGAACGTTGAAATGAACGAAGACGGAACAATCTCTACAGACCGTGTAATTGCACGTTTGGATGGTGATTATCCGGTAGTTGAGCCACAGCAGGTTGACCTGATCGATGTTGCACCTAACCAGATTTCCGGTATTTCCGCTTCATTAATTCCGTTCCTGGAGCATGATGATGCGAACCGTGCGCTGATGGGATCCAACATGATGCGTCAGGCAGTTCCGTTGTTGAAGCCACAGGCTCCAATCGTTGGTACAGGTTTGGAGCAGCAGGTTGCTAAAGATTCACGAATCTTGATCAATGCTGAAGGAAACGGTACTGTAGAATATGTAGATGCTGACAAAATCACCATTAAATACGAAAGAAGCGAAGACGATGATTTAGTATCATTCGAATCTGCGACTAAAACTTATAAATTAACCAAGTTCAGAAAGACTAACCAGAGTACAACCATCACTTTGAGACCAAACGTAAGAGTAGGCGACAAAGTTCAGAAAGGTCAGGTGCTTTGCGACGGTTATGCAACTGAAAACGGAGAGCTTGCATTAGGTAGAAACCTTGTGGTAGCCTTCATGCCTTGGAAAGGGTATAACTTTGAGGATGCGATCGTAATTAACGAAAAAGTTGTTCGTGAAGACTGGTTTACTTCAATCCACGTTGATGAATATTCACTGGAAGTTCGTGATACCAAATTAGGTATGGAAGAATTGACAGCAGATATTCCTAACGTTTCTGAAGAAGCTACAAAAGATCTTGACGAAAACGGTATGATCCGTATCGGTGCTGATGTGAAGCCTGGAGATATTATGATTGGTAAAATCACTCCAAAAGGTGAATCTGATCCAACTCCCGAAGAGAAATTACTTAGAGCGATCTTCGGAGATAAAGCCGGCGACGTGAAGGATGCTTCTTTAAAGGCAGATTCTTCGTTAAGAGGTGTTGTTATCAACAAAAAACTCTTCTCAAGAAATATTAAAGACAAAAAGAAAAGAACTGAAGAGAAACTGAAACTTGAGGAAATCGAAAACACTTACAAAGCGAAATTCGATCAGTTAAGAAACACTCTTCTTGAAAAATTAGGTACGCTTGTTAACGGTAAAACTTCCCAAGGTGTAAACAATGACCTTGACGAAGAAATCATCGGAAAAGGAGTGAAGTTTACAACCAAATTGCTTCAGAGTGTTGAAGATTATGTGAACGTAAGCGGAGCTGACTGGACTGTTGATGCCGATAAGAACGAGTTGATCAAGCAGTTGATCCACAACTATAAAATCAAGTTCAACGATATTCAGGGTGTTAAAAACCGTGAGAAATTTGCAATCTCTATCGGGGATGAACTTCCTGCAGGAATCATCAAACTTGCTAAAGTTTATGTTGCTAAAAAACGTAAACTGAACGTAGGTGATAAAATGGCAGGTCGTCACGGTAACAAAGGTATCGTATCAAGAATCGTTCGCGAAGAAGATATGCCTTTCCTTGAAGACGGTACACCTGTAGATATCGTACTTAACCCACTTGGGGTACCTTCACGTATGAACATCGGGCAGATTTACGAAACCGTTCTTGGTTGGGCAGGTCAGAAATTAGGAATGACGTTCGCAACGCCGATCTTCGATGGTGCGAATATTGACCAGATTACTGAATATACTAAGCAGGCAGGTCTTCCGGAATTCGGTTCCACTTATCTTTATGATGGAGGTACCGGAGATAGATTTTCCCAACCGGCTACAGTAGGGGTAATTTATATGCTGAAACTGGGTCACATGGTTGATGACAAAATGCACGCACGTTCTATCGGACCGTATTCATTAATTACGCAGCAGCCACTTGGTGGTAAAGCGCAGTTCGGTGGACAGCGTTTCGGTGAGATGGAGGTTTGGGCACTTGAAGCATTCGGTGCGTCCAATATCCTTAGAGAAATCCTTACCGTGAAGTCGGATGACGTAATTGGTAGAGCAAAAACTTATGAAGCGATTGCGAAAGGTGAAGCAATGCCTGAGCCAGGTATTCCTGAATCTTTCAACGTGTTACTTCACGAGTTGCAAGGTCTTGGCCTTGATGTAAGACTTGAAGAATAATTTTAAATTTTAAATTATGAATTTTAAATTGTTTCCAACATCGGAGCGGTTTAAAAATTAATCTAAAATCTAAAATTTCAAATCTAAAATTTCAAAAATGTCAAATAAAAATAAAACAAGTAATTTCAGTAAAATTACGATCGGTCTTGCTTCTCCCGAATCTATCCTTCAGGATTCAAGAGGTGAAGTTTTAAAACCGGAAACAATTAACTATAGAACCCACAAACCGGAAAGAGACGGTCTGTTCTGCGAGAAAATCTTCGGTCCTGTGAAGGATTACGAATGTGCTTGCGGTAAATACAAGAGAATCCGATACAAAGGAATCGTTTGTGACCGTTGTGGGGTGGAGGTTACCGAGAAAAAAGTACGTAGAGAAAGAATCGGCCACATTGGTCTGGTTGTTCCTGTGGCTCACATCTGGTATTTCCGTTCTTTACCGAACAAAATCGGTTACCTTTTAGGCTTGCCATCCAAAAAACTGGATATGATTATCTATTACGAAAGATATGTCGTAATCCAGCCTGGTATTGCTAAAAAAGCTGACGGTTCTGACTTTGATGACAAAGAGTTTTTAACAGAAGAAGAGTATCTTGATATTTTAGAAACGCTTCCTGCCGAAAACCAGTATCTTGATGATATGGATCCGAATAAATTTGTTGCCAAAATGGGAGCAGAAGCGGTTGAAGAATTATTGAGAAGAATCGATTTGGATACTTTATCTTTCGATTTACGTCACAAAGCACACAACGAATCTTCAAAACAAAGAAGAACTGAAGCATTAAAAAGATTGAATGTTGTTGAAGCCATCCGTGGTGCAAACACCAGAATGATCAACCGTCCGGAATGGATGATTATGCGCGTTCTTCCTGTAATTCCACCAGAATTGAGACCATTGGTTCCATTGGATGGCGGACGTTTCGCAACTTCTGATTTGAATGACCTTTACAGAAGAGTTATTATCAGAAATAACCGTTTGAAAAGACTTTTAGAGATTAAAGCTCCGGAAGTAATCTTAAGAAACGAGAAGCGTATGCTTCAGGAATCAGTAGATTCATTATTCGATAACACAAGAAAATCTTCAGCTGTAAAATCTGAATCAAACAGACCGTTGAAATCACTTTCAGATTCATTGAAAGGTAAACAGGGTCGTTTCCGTCAGAACTTACTTGGGAAAAGGGTAGATTACTCGGCGCGTTCGGTAATTGTTGTAGGTCCAAACCTGCAGCTTCACGAATGTGGTATTCCGAAAGATATGGCTGCAGAACTTTACAAACCGTTCATCATCAGAAAACTGATCGAGAGAGGTATTGTAAAAACCGTAAAATCTGCCAAGAGAATCATCGACAGAAAAGAACCTGTTGTTTATGATATCCTTGAGGGCGTAATGAAAGGCCACCCGGTTCTTCTGAACAGGGCACCTACGCTTCACAGACTTGGAATCCAGGCGTTCCAGCCGAAAATGATCGAAGGAAAAGCGATTCAGCTTCACCCATTGGTTACTACGGCATTTAACGCGGATTTCGATGGTGACCAGATGGCGGTACACTTACCGTTGGGACCGGAAGCAATTCTTGAAGCTCAGTTATTGATGTTAGGATCTCAAAATATCCTTAACCCTGCGAACGGATCACCAATTACGGTACCTTCACAGGATATGGTTTTGGGTCTTTATTTCATGACCAAACAGTTAGATTCTACAGACACAATGAAAGTGAAAGGGGAAGGTCTTGCCTTCTACTCACCGGAAGAAGTAGAGATTGCTTACGCCGAAGGACAGGTTTCTTTAAATGCTAAAGTAAGATGTAGATTACCGATAAAAGAAGATGGTATAATTACAACCAAACTTTTCGAAACTACTGTAGGAAGAATTTTATTCAACCAGATTGTACCGAAAGAATCAGGGTTTATCAATGAACTTTTAACCAAGAAATCATTGAGAAATGTAATTGGTAGAGTATTGGCAGATACCGATTTCCCTACAACTGTGAAGTTCCTTGATGATATGAAAGACTTAGGTTATTCAAACGCATTTAAAGGAGGTTTATCATTTAGTTTGGGAGATATCGTAATCCCGGCGGAGAAGAAAACCATGATCGCGCAGGCGGTGGAAAATGTTGACGAAATTAAGGCCAACTATAACATGGGTCTTATCACCGATACAGAAAGATATAACCAGGTTATTGACGTTTGGACCAACACCAATGCAGGATTAACCGAGATGATTATGAGCAGAATGAAAACCGACCAGGGTGGGTTCAATTCAGTTTATATGATGCTTGATTCCGGTGCAAGGGGTTCCAAAGAGCAGATCCGTCAGCTTTCAGGAATGAGAGGTTTGATGGCAAAACCACAAAAAGCTGGTTCTACTGGTGCGGAAATTATCGAGAACCCGATTGTAGCAAACTTTAAAGAAGGTCTTTCGATCCTTGAGTACTTTATCTCCACTCACGGTGCACGTAAAGGTCTTGCGGATACCGCTCTTAAAACTGCCGATGCTGGTTACCTGACCAGAAGATTGGTAGATGTTGCTCAGGATGTTATCATCACTGAAAACGACTGTGGAACTTTAAGAGGTACCGAAATTACTCCGTTGAAGAAAAACGATGAGATTGTAGAAAAACTTTCCGAAAGAATTTTGGGTAGAGTTTCTCTTCACAACGTTTACGATCCGGATACCGATGAAGTAATCGCGAACGCAGACGAACTGATTAACGAGGCACTAGCCAAGAAAATCGAAGCTGCAGGAATTGAAGCAGTAGAAGTTCGTTCACCACTTACTTGTGAAACCAAAAAAGGAATCTGTGCGAAATGTTACGGACGTAACCTTGCAACAGGTAAACCAATTCACATGGGTGAAGCAGTAGGAGTTATCGCAGCACAGTCTATTGGTGAGCCGGGAACCCAGCTTACGCTGAGAACCTTCCACCAGGGTGGTACTGCAGGAAATATTTCAGAAAATCCATCGATTGTTGCACGTCGCGACGGTATCGTGGAAATGGATGAAGTAAGAACTGTAACTTCAGAAAACGATGAAGGTAAAAAAGCTGAAATCTTGGTTTCACGTTCTACTGAATTCCGTTTGGTTGCAGACAATGCAGCACGTACACCATTGATGATTGCCAACGTACCTTACGGTTCCGAATTATTGGTGAAACCAGGTGACAAAGTGAAAAAAGGCGATGTTATTGCGAAATGGGATCCATATAACGCGGTAATTATTGCTGAATCTGCCGGTAAGGTTGAGTACGAAGACATCATCCAGGGTATTTCATTCCAGCTGGAAATCGATGAGCAGACTGGTTTCGAAGAGAAAGTAATCTCTGAATCTAGAAACAAGAAAGCCGTACCTACTTTGAAAGTAGTAGATTCCAAAGGTGTTGAGCAGAAAGCATATAACCTACCGGTTGGTGCTCACTTGATGGTGAACGATGGTGAGAAAATTAAGGCTGGTAAAGTCTTAATCAAGATCCCAAGAAAATCAGCAAAATCAGGGGATATCACGGGTGGTCTTCCAAGAGTTACCGAACTTTTCGAAGCGCGTAACCCTTCAAACCCTGCAGTAGTTACAGAAATCGACGGTGTAGTTTCTTACGGAAAAATCAAGCGTGGTAACCGCGAATTGATCGTAGAAGCAAAAACCGGAGAAATTTCTAAATATTTAGTGAAACTTTCAAACCAGATTCTTGTTCAGGAAAATGACTTCGTTGTAGCAGGTGCGCCGCTTTCCGACGGATCAATCACTCCGGATGACATCCTTAAAATCAAAGGACCAACCGCCGTTCAGGAATATCTGGTAAACGAAATTCAGGAAGTTTACCGTCTTCAGGGGGTAAAAATTGATGATAAACACTTCGAAATCATCGTTAGACAGATGATGACCAAAGTATCGATCGTTGATGGTGGCGACACCCAGTTCCTGGAAGGAGCTCTGGAACATAAATTCGATTTCCTCGAAGAAAACAACAGAGTATTCGGACTGAAAGTAGTGACAGAAGCTGGTGACTCGAAAGTCTTCAAACCAGGTCAGATGATTACTGCAAGAGAACTGAGAGACGAAAACTCTAAACTGAAGCGTGAAGATTTAGCTTTGGTAGAAGTTCGCGAAGCACTTCCTGCAACCGCAACACCGGTTCTGCAGGGTATTACAAGAGCAGCGCTTCAAACCAAGTCCTTCATGTCTGCAGCATCGTTCCAGGAGACTACAAAAGTTCTGAACGAAGCAGCAGTATCAGGAAAAGTAGATTACCTTACCGGTCTGAAAGAAAACGTAATTGTAGGACACAGAATCCCTGCAGGTACGGGTCTTAAAGACTACCAAAGTGTAATCGTGGGTTCTAAGAAAGAATTCGAAGACATTAATTAAGCAATTATAGATTTTGGATTATAGATTTAGATGATTCTATTTCTATAGTCCAGAATCCTTTTAAATGTTCGCCTTTGCGTTCGTAATTTTTTCAAATAATAGAGAAACTCTTTTGCAAACTTTGCGGTTAATCAGGAACGAACATTAATAACCTAAAATTTATAATTTAAAATATTTAAAAAAAACATGGACAACAACCAAAACCAAAACAACGATCCAAACAACATCAACATCAACCTGAACGAAATGATCGCAGCAGGAGTTTACTGTAACCTTGCGTTGGTAAACCACTCACCATCAGAATTCGTAGTAGATTTCATCCAGTTGATGCCGGGTGTTCAGCAGGCTAATGTACGTTCAAGAGTAATCTTGGCGCCGCTTCACGCAAAAAGAGTTCTTACTGCATTGCAGCAAAACGTAGCTAACTACGAGCAGCAGTTCGGCGAAATCAAAGAAGTTGAGCCTTTCGTATTAGGACAGAACAACGTTCAGGCATAAGACTAAACGTTTTATCAATAAAAATCCCGGTTCAGTAATGAGCCGGGATTTTTTTTGTAGCCTGGAACCTGCTCTCCGCTGTATCTTTCTTAGTGGCTTCAAGGGCCTCAGCCACCAAAAAAGGATGCCACTGCGATCAGGGCTATGGGTTTGGGATCCTTAATATAACTTTGTCAAAGTTTAAGCAAACAGGTTTCGGCTAAAGCCAATTTCTAAGCTTTCACGTCGAAGGCGGGCTAAAGCCCGCCCCTATTGATTTTTATTTTCTTTGCAACCAAAAATTTAACAGACGAATGTTTAAACCTTGACAATGTTTACCATAACAAATCCCGGTTCGCAAGAACCGGGATTTGTTATTATTTATTAAGCTTCAGGCAGAAGCCAAAAGCCATCAGCAGAAAATTTAAAGCTGAACCATTTCCATTACTTCCACATCATAGCCGCCAACAAGAGGTTTCTGGTTAACGTTCTGCGTAATCACACGGAATTTGGTGATGCCAAGATTTTTCAGAATCTGCGTTCCAATCCCATAATCATGGAAGTTCGACGCCAAAGTCGGGCGCTGCTCCTGCCCATCCTGGAAATCGATAAACTGCTGAAGTTTTCTCAACGTATTCTCCGCAGTCGAAACATTATTGATGAAAATTAATGCGCCTTTGCCCTCGTCGTTGATCATTTTCGTTACTTTTTCAAGCAGCGGTTTTTCACCGGCAGTCAGTCTGCTGAGGACATCAAAATAAGCATTTGACGCCTGCACTCTCACCAAAACCGGTTCGTCAACCACCCATGTTCCTTTCGTCAAAGCAAAATGAATCTGGTCGGTGCTCGTTTCTTTAAAAGCGAAGAAATCGTAATCCCCGTAATGGGTTTTCACTTTTCTCTCCTCAATTCTTTCAATCAGGTCGCCTTTTTTCAGCTGATAATGAATCAAATCTTCAATGGAAATGATTTTCAGGTCGTGTTTTTTTGCCAGTTCCACCAGTTCCGGCAGCCGCGACATCGAGCCGTCTTCGTTCATGATTTCGCAGATTACGCCGCCTTCTTTCAGGCCTGCAAGCTTCGTTAAATCAATTGCTGCTTCGGTATGGCCGGCTCTTTTCAGAACACCGCCTTTTTTGGCTCTCAGTGGGAAAATATGTCCCGGACGCATGAAGTCGGCAGGTTTGGTTTTCTCGTCCATCAGCGCGAGAATCGTCTTGCTTCGGTCGCTGGCTGAAATTCCTGTAGAAACTCCGTCGCCTAACAGATCCACAGAAACCGTAAATGCAGTTTCTTTCGGGTCGCTGCTGCGGGTGACCATAATATCGAGGCCCAGTTCGTCGCAACGTTTTTCCGGCAGTGGCGTACAGATAAGACCTCTGCCGTGAATCGTCATAAAATTGATGATTTCCGGTGTGGTTAACTCCGCTGCAGAAAGAAAATCGCCTTCATTTTCACGGTTTTCATCATCCACTACGATAATGATTTTACCGTTTTTCAGGTCTTCAATCGCTTCCGGAATGGTGTTAAGTTTAATATCAGACATTTTACTTTTTTAGATGGTGCAAAGATACTTAGAATTAAGAAATTCGACAATGATTATTTGGGCACCTTTTCCGCCCTGCGTTCCCTCCCGAAATTCGGGATCCACTAAGGGCGGTGTGCGGATTAAGTTCCTAAAAATAACGCTCGCAGATCATTCGGATTTCGCAGATTAATTCCTTTGTTATTTCTCCCTTATCTTAAATCTGATATATCTGCTCAATCCGCGAGATATTTTAAGATCAATCCGTCTACAGCATTTTTAATGATTTCATAGGATTTCAGCCTTGATTCCTGCTCATAAATATGCGAGGTAATCATCAGTTCATCCACCTGAAAAGCATTCTGGAAATGCTGTAGCTGATTTGTCACTGTTTCCTGGCTGCCGATAAAACTGTAATGCAGCATCCTCATCACGTGTGCTTTTTCCATAGGATTCCACACATCGTTGATGTCATCTACGGGCGGCGAATAGGGTTTTCTGTCGTTTCTGATGATATTCAGAAAGGCCTGATAAAGCGTTGTCGCCAGTTTTTTGGCTTCCTCATCAGTTTCCGCCGCGATTCCGTTCGCGCACGCAATGATGTAAGGCTCCGGGAATTTCTCACTCGGGTTGTAATTTTCTCTGTAAATGTTGATGGCATTAACCATCATATCCGGAGCAAAATGTCCGGCAAAAGCATAAGGTAAGCCCATATCTGCAGCCAACCAGGCGCTGTCAGTACTCGAACCTAAAACATAAATCGGGATGTCGCACCCTTCGCCGGGAATCGCGCGCACCAGACTCTTTGCATTTTCTACAGAAAAATACTGCTGTAATTCCTGTATCTGTCTCGGGAATTGCTCGTTGATGATCATCGGATTTCTTCCCAAAGCTTTCGCGGTTAAACCATCGGTTCCGGGAGCTCTGCCTACGCCAAGGTCAATACGCCCGGGGAAAAGACTTTCCAAGGTCCCAAATTGCTCTGCAATAACCAGCGAGCTGTGATTCGGAAGCATGATTCCGCCTGAACCCACACGGATTTTTTCAGTTCCGTTGGCAATAAATCCTATTAAAACTGAAGTTGCAGAACTGGCGATGCTCGCCATATTGTGGTGTTCGGCGAGCCAGAATCTTTTATAACCTAATTTCTCGGTGAATCTTGCAAGTTCCAGGCTGTCGTTAAATGTATCGTGAATGGTTTTGTTCTGTTTTACCGGAGCTAAATCCAGTACAGACAATTCAAATTTCTTCATGTAAATCTTTTTAAAGATGATTTCAAAAATACGGCCTTTAAATCTTTAAAAATAATTTCGCCGATACTTAAAACAAATTAGCGGCATTTTTTAAAGCTATCTATAAAATTTTGTGGAAATTTGCGTTTCATTGAAAACTAAAAAGTGCAAAAATTTCTTACTGTTCTGCTGCTGATCGTAACATTAAATTTGTTTTCTCAGCAAAATCCGGTCACGGGTCCTCTGGATTACAACTTTCCGAGAATAAAATCTTCGATCACCATGCCGGTGAAGATTCCGCTTTCAGAAATCGGGAATGTCATCAATGCCTCTGTACAGAATTTAATTTTGGAAGATAATTCGTACACCGACAATAATAATGACCAGTTCAAGGTAAAAGTCTGGAAAACCCGGCCTATACGACTGGTTGGAGGCACCAAACAAAATCTACTTATTGAAGTTCCGCTGAAAATATGGGCAGAAAAAGGAATCGGTACCCTTGGAATTTATTCTTACCAGAATACCACTTTTGAAACGGTGATGTATTTTAATACCCAGCTCACCTTTAATAATAACTGGACGATGACGACAAAAACATCGCCTATGGGTTTTAAATGGGTGACAAAACCGGTACTTGATTTTGGGAAAATTAAAGTTCCCATTACTTCCTTTGTGGAAGAAAGTTTAAAAAAACAGCAGGCTGATTTCTGCAGGACCATAGATGAAATGATGATTACTCAGCTTAATTTTCAGAATTATGCGGTTATGGCGTGGAATCAGTTTTCCCAGCCTTTCAATATTTCGGAAGATTACAATACGTGGCTGAAGATCACACCGGTAAGTGTAAATATTTCACCATTGGTGTTTTACGGAAACCAGATTGAAGCCAACATCGGGATCGATACTTTTTCCGAAACTTTTACAGGGAAAAAACCTCCGTCAACTGTGCCGGTAAAAACCATAGCTAATTTTAATTCAGTTCAGAGTTTACCACAGAAATTTTTACTCCAGACTACGGCTAATATTCCCTTTATCGAAGCAACAAAAATCGCGGAGAACATATTTTTGGGTAAAGAATTCGACTTTCGCGAAGGCAAGTCAAAAATTAACATTACTTCCGTAAATGTTTACGGAGAGGAAGATAGAGTAATGATTGAAGCGGCAACTGAAGGAACGATAGAAGGTGTTTCATACATTTCGGGAATTCCGGTTTATGATGACGTAAAAAGGAAAATTGTGCTGACAGACACGAAGTTCAAACTGAAAACTAAAAATATTCTTCAGAAGACAGCAACGCTTTTGTTTCAGGGGAAAATCGTGAAAATGATTGAAGAGGAATATGGTATTACTACCGCCGAACTGGAGGATTCGTCAAAGAAAAGTATTGAAGAAACCTTTAATAAAGAATACTACAAGGGCCTGAAAATGCAGGGCAAAGTTTTTAAATTGAAGCCCTCGAAAATTCTGCTTAGTCCGGTTGGTATTACAGCAATCATCGATACCGAAGCCCAGTTAAAACTGTTGGTTCAGGGAATGTGAATTATTTTTTTTGAAATAGAGCTGGCAAATTTTAAAATATTTTCTATATTTGCAAACCCAAATGGTTCTTTGGCCGAGTGGTTAGGCAGTGGTCTGCAACACCATCTACAGCGGTTCGAATCCGCTAGGAACCTCATAAAGCAAGTTACTGATAGAAAGTAACTTGCTTTTATTTTTTAAGGAACTTTATAATATTTAACGTTTTGTTAACACTCAATTGGTTTCGTTTTTGGCATATACCGCACAATAGTAATCTAAAATCCAAAATTATGAAAAATATAGTAACAGCAGGTTTTATGTCGGTAGTATTTATGACAGCCTGTACAAAAGATAACACCGTTGCGGAGAAATCTCTGGAACAGCAGAAAATGGAATTCCAGGCAAGACAATTGGATATTGAAAAACAAAAATTAGCTATCGAAAAAGAAAAGATGGCTTATGAAACACAGAAGAAAATTGACAGTATAGAGGAGGATAAAAAATCCAAAGCTCAGGCTGCAGCGGCCAGACCTCAAGTAATCAGAGAAACCAAAACAGTTTATGTTAACAATACGCCAAGAAGTTCTTCGGGATCATCGAGTTCTTCCGGTTCAAACTCTGGAACTTACGCCGGAACTTCGCAGGGAACTACCCAGAAACAGGGGATGAGTAAAGCTGCTAAGGGTACAATTATCGGTACCGTAGGTGGTGCAGCAGCGGGTGCCATCATCAACAAGAAAAACCGTGGAGCAGGTGCCGTAATTGGTGGTATTATCGGTGGTGCAACTGGTTATACAATTGGTAGAGCCGGAGACAGAAAAGACGGCAGAGTACAACCAAGAAATTAATATTCAACATACATATACAGAAAAGATTGCTTATTTTTAAGCAATCTTTTTTTATGCTGTACCTCTTCTTCATGCTAATCATTCTTCTGCCTGTTTTTACAGGCTTTGGGGAGATTTTTCAAAGAACTTTCGGAAATCTCTCAAACGGTATAGCATCTAAACTGCTTACAGGACTTCTTTCAGTCTCTTTTATATTTACTGTAATCTCTTTTTTTGCCCCGCTCAGTGTCGCGGTGGAATTGTCAACAGTAGCAGTAGGTTTAATTGCTTTTTTCCATTACCGGTCTTACGTTAAATTTTGGGATTTCTTTTCGGATAAGGGTTTGTCATTCAGTGTAATTGCGTTGATCACCATTTTCTTTGCAGCTGGTTACCCTTTTATTCTTGATCATTTCGGTTATTTTGTTCCTACTGTAAAATGGGTTGCTGAATTAGGTCTCGTTTGCGGAATATCGAATCTGGATTTGCTTCTGGGTCAGATGTCGGTTTGGCACATTCTGCAGGCGGGATTTTCGCATGTTTCAGATCCATTCCTGCGGATTAATCTTCTCATGATGATCACTTATCTGATCTATGTTTATGAGAAAAAAACCTGGACTCATCTGATATTTTTTCCTGTTCTGTATTTCTTTATCCAGTCGCCAAGTCCCGATCTTCCGGCCATTGTGCTTTCGTTGATCATTCTTAACGAAGTTTTGCTGAAAAATAAAAATTACGGACTGTTATTCACGTTTTCGGTGCTGGTTTTTGCCATTAAACCTACCATGGTGTGGTTGCCCCTGTTTGTGGGTCTTCACATTATCTTTATTTTAAAATCTGGGGTTAAAGCATTATTGCCGGGAATTTTCCTGCTTCTTTTATTCTTATTTAAAAGTATCTGGGTATTTGGTTATCCTGTTTTCCCGGTACAGTTCATTGATCTTGATTGGTCTTGGAAACCAAATGTGGAGTTGCTGCGGAATTCTTCCGAAATGGCGATTCAGAAAACATATGACATGCAGTTTACAACTGCTGAGATTGCAAAATTTTCATCACTTGATTACCTAAAAAACTGGCTGTTTCTTGATGGGATTAAAGGCAAAATTCATCTTTTTTTTATAATTAGTTTATTGTTTTTTTTAGTTTTCGCAGTCCGGCAGAAATCAAAAGTAATTTGGCTGTTGTTCACGGCAATTATGTTTAAAACTTTTCTGGTTCTCATTTTTTCCGCGCAATACAGGTTTTTCCTCGATGTATTTTTCGTGATATTTTATATCATTTTTTATGAAACATTTACACAGAAACGGTGTATTGCTATGTTCGGAGTCCTCTCTCTTGCTGTCGCCCTGCTGCTGTCATTTCCAGTTTTAATGACTAAAGTATTTCCAGGTTTTAAACTGGGGAATTTTATGACAGGTTTCAGTAAAAATCAATGGTATAAACCTTCTTATTTTGAACTGAATAAATTTAAATCTTATCATATCGGAAATCTTAAGTTTAATGTAGTACAGGATTATCCATTCAGTTTTGATACCCCGCTCCCCGCAATTTCGCCGCAGTTTATTCAGGAAGATCTTGATGCCGGAATCTTTCCTCAGCTTAAAGGCAAGACTTTAAAAGAAGGCTTTATCTGGCGCAAAATTTCAGAAGAAGAAAAAATTCAGATTCAGGAAATATTAGATGATTGGGCTGCTGAAAATCATGACTGAAATCATTGGCATTGCATTTTTAGGCTTCGTTTACCTCACAACTTTTGATTAACTTTGTCATATGTTCGATTTAGGAAATTTTCTTACACTTTCCACCTTTGGCGAAAGTCACGGCGTTGCATATGGTGGCATCATCAATAATTTTCCGGCAGGTCTGCAGGTAGATTTAGATGAGGTTCAGCATCAACTCGACCGCAGGAAACCTGGGCAATCTGCTATTGTTACCCAAAGAAAAGAAAGTGATACAGTAAAATTCCTTTCCGGTATTTTCGAAGGAAAAACCACCGGAACTCCAATCGGCTTTATCATCGAAAACGAAAATCAGAAATCAAAGGATTACGATCATATTTCGGGCGCGTACCGGCCAAGCCATGCAGATTTCACTTATGACCAAAAATTTGGAAACCGTGATCATCGCGGTGGCGGAAAATCTTCAGCGCGCGAAACCGTAAACTGGGTTGTCGCCGGAAGTTTAGCGAAACAGCTCCTCCCGAAAGAAGTTGAGATTCAGGCATACGTTTCCTCTGTGGGCGAAATTTTCTGTGAAAAACCTTATCAGGATCTTGATTTCTCTCAGATTGATTCCAATGATGTCCGCTGTCCTGATGCTGAAACTGCGGAAAAGATGATTTCAAAAATCAAAGAAATCAAAAAAGAAGGAAATACTATTGGCGGAACCATCACCTGTGTCATCAGAAATCTGCCGGTCGGAATCGGCGAACCTGTTTTCGGCAAACTTCAGGCGGAATTGGCGAAAGCCATGCTCAACATCAATGCCTGTAAAGGTTTTGAATATGGCAGCGGATTCTGCGGGGCAAAAATGACGGGCAAAGATCACAACGACCTTTTCAACGAAGATTTTTCTACCAAAACCAACCTTTCCGGTGGCATTCAGGGTGGAATTAGTAATGGAATGGATGTGTATTTCAGAGTAGCTTTCAAACCCGTAGCCACGATTCTGCGGCCTCAGGAAAGTGTAAACAAAGACGGAAATGCAATTACGGTTGAGGGAAAAGGAAGGCATGATCCCTGCGTCTTGCCAAGAGCGGTGCCAATTGTAGAAAATCTGGCAGCATTCGTTATCGCCGACTTGTTTTTGATTAATAAAATACGAAGAATTTAAGTTCAATAATAAATTTATAAAATTTCAATTTTAAAATATGGAAAAGTATTGGGAAAATGCAGTGAGTTTCGACGCGTATATGGCAGTAGCCAAAGACAGAGTGGAAAATCCCGTAGATGGAGATGATAAAAATGAATATTATGAATTGGGTTTGCAGAGGATGGACCGCACACTCAAAACTTTTAAAGTAAATCCTGATACGCTTGAAAAGCTGAAGGCTAAGAATTTCGCAGGAAAAATACTGATCATTTCGGAACCGTGGTGTGGCGATGCTAGTGCAACTGTTCCTGCAGTTTCTAAATTTTTTGAGGCGGCAGGTAGCGAAGTGAAGATTTTCCTGAGAGACAGTGATACTTCATTAATCGACCAGTATTTAACCGACGGAACCCAGTCCATTCCAAAAGTTCTAATTCTGAACGAAGATTTTACAGTAAAAAATGTGTGGGGACCAAGACCAGAATTCGGAACGCAGTTGCTGAAAAAATTCAAGGCGGATGAAGTCGCTTATCCACGTGAAGAATTTTATAACGATTTGCAGGTCTATTATGCTAAAAACCGCGGTGCAGACGCGATTGAAGAAATTATAAACTTAATTTAATATGACTTTTTTTAAGAAGAATGCATTATATTTAATTGCCGTCGCTTTTGTGGCAGTGCTTTTTCTGTTCCCGCCTTTGCAGACGAAACTCAAAGAGCTTTTTCTGCCGGTTGCGGCCATTGAAAGCGCCGTGACTCTTCAGGATTCTGATTACGATGTACAGCTGAAAGGAATCAATGTACCCAGTACCAATCTCAAAAACCTGAAGGGAAACAAACTTGTTTTTCTTAATTTCTGGGGTACCTGGTGTGCGCCTTGCCGAGAGGAGTGGCCTACAATTCAGGATCTTTATGAAGCCAGAAAAGATAAAATCGAT
>JAANMT010001498.1_pt1 | contig 22808 bp, 20 predicted proteins | sample 7279711 | NCBI WGS metagenome assembly JAANMT01 (sample SAMN14094538, study PRJNA606508) | bioreactor metagenome | isolation source: A lab-scale SPAN reactor treating ammonium-rich wastewater day 1 | place: Ireland: Galway | collected 2017-01-16 | reverse complement strand
AAGACCGTTACACTTTCTTTATCTCCGGCAAATATGTAAAACGATTTCCATTGCTTTGTTTTATTACTTTTTAACTCTGTAAGACTCGCAACGAAAACTTTGCGAGTTTTTTTTACATATAAATTTCCGATACAAACAGATATATTTTTATTGAATTACTTTTCTTTGCGGAGATATTGCAAAAGCAAGATAAAACGTTACGATTCGTATTATTTACCGGGAGAATCCAATTTTTGCGGATATGCCTCGTTTCAGTATCGGTTTTTCCGTTATTTTCAATTTTCAACCTATTATGCGAAATTTCCTGTCCATACTCATCGCTTGGGCTGTGCTATGCTTTGTTGCTCAAGCGGCAACGGAACAGCCGTCCGTCCGATTTGCCCAAGCAAGCGGCATATTATCTTTCGTGCCGTCTTCTAAAGCCGAGCGGAATTTACAAATAGATTCGCGTTACAATCGCGTTGTATCGCTAAAAACCGAATCGGCCGCATCGGTATTTTTCGCACCCGAGAAAACGTTGGTTATCGGTGATTTTCCGATTGGAATAAAAAAATCGGCAACAATACAGTTGCACCGAGCCGAACAAATTTCAGATGCCCAAACATTATGGTATTTCAACAATCAGATTCGCTTAGCACCCAAAGCCGTAATGTATTCGGGTTTTATCCAAGGAGAGGACGGCTCGAAAGTAAGGCTCTGCATGGTAAATGACCGTATGTACGGCGTAATTTCTCGTGCTGACGGCGAAACCACCACCATTGCTCCCGACGATTCTTACGATAAATCAAGCGGCGAGCATATACTTGCCTCAAATGAAGATCCGCGTATAGCCGCACTCGGTGCCAAATTCAATTGCGAAACAGACAAATACGCCCAACCGGACTTAAATGCCGACCAAAAGCCTTTCGCAATGCCAACGGGAACAAATCTGCTGGAAGTTCAGGTCGGCGTAGAGGTTGATGCTCCGATATTCAAGAAATTTTTGGGGCGTAACAATAACGATGAAGATAAAGCCTATAGTGCTGCGCAAGCCTATATTTATGCATTGTTTGCCATGTCAAGTTCGATTTATGAAGATGAAGCAAACGTTACTCTGACTCTTCCTTTCGTCAAGATGTGGATGGACTATAACGAAATCGGTTATCCGGGATATAATCAATATGGCGGCGATGTAGGAGAGATTCTCTCGGCAGCCGCAGATAAATGGTCGCGGATTACCAATAAAAGCGGCACATACAAGCGTGATTTGTTGCACGTATGCACTTCCGATGCAACAGGAATGGCGGGCGGCGTGGCATATACCGGCTATCCTGCATATACGGGTGCTGTTTGCTCGCAGAATTTAGGCTATGGCGTAAGCAGTTTATATATAAATGCAACGCTTCCCGTAGTTGCATATATTTGGGATGTTATGGTAATTACCCATGAAATGGGGCATAATTTCCGTTCGCCGCATACGCATACTTGCCAAGGCAATATATGGCCGAATAACAAACCATTGGATACTTGCGTAACAAAATCAGTAATTGGCGATGCTTGTTATGGTGCTTCCGTAAAGGCTCGTCTGCCTTGGAACAAAGGTACAATTATGAGCTATTGCCATTTATTGGACGCAAATAACGGGTCCGTTTTGGAATTTCGTCCTATAGTTGCGGCAGTAATTCGCGACGGTGCCGAGCGCGCCGCCCTATTAGGCTGTGTAACAGAACCCGCAAATCCCGTTATTAAGTTGCAATATCCTTTGGGAAAAAATATAATTCGCGGCGGTAAATACGATACTATTCGTTGGACTTCCGCAAAGGTAAATACCGTCAGAGTAGAGTATTCGGATAATAGCGGCCAATCTTGGACTAAAATAGGCGGCGTAACACCCGCAGTGAATAGGCGTATGCCGTGGCTTGTTCCGCTTAATGCTTCGGGGCAATATCTCGTCCGAGTTTTAGACGCAAGCAATTCGGCAGTCGGCGACAGTAGCTGGGTTAATTTCAGTATAGCCGCACCCTCTGTAACACTTCAATATCCCGTAGGCGGTGAGCGCATCGGGCAACGCGAAAAACCGACTGTTTTTTGGTCGTCGCAATTGATTGATACCGTAAAAGTCGAGTTTTCGTCTGATGGCGGCACAACTTGGGATATTGTGTCGGAGTCTGAAACAGGCAATAGTTTGGCATGGAACGTACCCGATATAGAAACGTCGCAGGCTGTTATTCGGGTAACGGCTTTATCGGACGGAAAAATAGTTTCGCAAAGCGGAAATTTCGCCGTCGGAAAAGAAAAACTGCAAATAATCAAGCGCGAATTGTTGAATAAATTATGTCGCAAACAGACCGGTACAATTGAATGGATGTATGATTTTATTTCGCCTTCAACTATGGCACACGTTGCCATCTCGACCGACGGCGGCGTAAGCTGGACGCGGCTGACAAATGCTCTCGGCAAAAACATTGCAAACGGAGCTTTCGACGGTTGGAACGTACCGGACGTAATTACATCGAACGCGCTTTTGCGCATTTACCTGCGCAATGACGCAGCTGTTGCCGACACCGCAAACGCAGTCATTGCAGATTGCTCCGTAAATTCGGTAAATGAAGTTGCAAACAGTTGGAAATCGGTAACTTTAGAGGCTATGCCCAATCCTGCGGCCGACCAAATAATCGTCCGTGTAAATCTTGCCGCGAGCGTAAGTGATGCAGAATTGTATTTGGCGGATATTTCGGGACGCAGAATAAAATTATTCGGTAAATTCACTAATCTGCCGCACGGCGAACATTCATTGCATTTTGACTTGGGCGACGTGGTGCAGGGTGCGTATTTTCTTACTATGAAATCAGGTTCGCACTCTGCTGTTGCACCGTTGAGAATTGTACGATAATTTATACTACATAAAAAAAGGCGGGCTTTCATATTCCGGAAAATCCGCCTTTTTTATTTTTTGCAATGAGATATTTTACAGTAAATATCCGAATATTGCATCCCAAATCAGAATTGCCGCGGCAGAGAGAGTGAACGAGCGAACAGTGCTGTTGCCAACGCCTTCAGCTCCGCCCGACGTAGAAAATCCGATATGGCAACCGATTAGCGCGGTCAGCCCGCCGAAGAAAAATGATTTGAACAGCGAAACGCCTATTTCTTGTAACGAAAAAAAACGTTGCACGGAATCGAAAAACAATGTGGCGGTAAAGTCGAATTTTAGCGACGTTAGCAGGAATGCGCCTATCAGAGCTATCAAATTGGAAAATACGGCAAGTGCCGGCATCATCATAAGAGCGGCGGCTACACGCGGCATTGCAAGGTAGCGGTCTTTATCAATAGCCATCATTTCGAGTGCGTCTATTTGCTCCGAAACTTGCATAGTGCCTATTTGTGCGGCTATTGCTCCCCCAACGCGCCCGGCTATTACCAATGCAGTCAGAACAGGCGTAAGTTCCGTAAAAACAACGGTGCTTATGGATCCGCCGATAAATGGCCGCGCAATACCTATCAAATTAAATTTTGCAAATAAATTTGTTGCTTGCAAAGCGGCTATTGCACCTGTAAATGCACCTATAAGCAATACTAACGGCAATGAATCGGAGCCGACAACCGCCATCTGCTCAAGAGTAAGTCGCCTGTCGCGTATAATTCGCGGAAAATAGCGTATAATGTTCACAAGCAATATAATCAGTTGCCCCAATTCGCCGAAAAAGTTAATTATTCCGCGTCCGATACGTGCGAAAAACGCTTCCATATCCTTCTCTTTTCAAGGTATTGTTCTGTGATATTTTATGCAAAACTACAATTTTCTTGGACGGAATCTTCGCTTTTACGGTAAATTGCATATATGTTGTTAAGCAATGCGCAGGCACTCAGTCAAAAAAAACAGATTCGGCCTTATTTTTCCGGTACACCGATACAAACTTTATCGAAGATTGCAAAAAACGGTATGAAATTAATTGTCAATTTGCAATATCTCAAGAGATATTTATTATGCCGCATTGCACTTAAAGTCAATAATTATCGTCAATAATTATCGGCAATATTATTCTGTATGCGATAAGTTTCGATTGTAAATAAATATGCTGTACGTGTTTTATTGCTGTTAAAGAAAGCGGAACGAATATAAAGAAATATAAACTGTTCGCAAACAAATAATACACAAAATAAACTTGTAATTATTATGTGTAATTAAATGCAGAATTCCGATACAGTATTTCAGCGGTGTGCTTTTGACTGCGCACGGCGGCAAAATTCGGCTGTATTTTTCCATAAGCCGCCCGATTTATAGAATATTTGCCGCCCTGCTAATGTTACCGTAAAGGAAGGAGTGTTGGAAATGGTTAAAATTCTGTCGGCGCGTGCAGAGCAGTAGAAATAAGTTGTCAATTCAATGTTTTCGTAGGCGTTATTGCCTTGAAAAAACATGTTTCTCGATTCGTTGGAAGTAACACTGTCGACCATAAACGTCATATTCCATTGCTTGCCTACTACGGTGATATTATCGCCGATGCGAAAACGTTGTGCATTCATTTTCGCAATATCACCGCCGACTTGATGACTGTTTCGATAAACAATAAGCGTCCAGCGTATCCGCAGACCAAGAGGCAAGCAATTTGTATCGCGCCCGGGGCATTCGTAAAAAATCTCGGCACGTAACTCGGCAGGCTCTTGACCCGGTGCAGGTTGCCGTATTTCAACTACTTCCCGCGGCGAGCGCAATAAAGTTACGTTTCGCACCGAATCATAAAAAAACAGCACGGCATTTCGTGGATTCGGAACGATGCAGGATTCGGCAAAAGCCAATGTTGCCACGGCAATCGCCATCAGGATTTTATCGCAGATATTTTGCATGAAAAGTGATCGCCAAGTGCGCAAAACCAAACATCTGAAATCAATCGTGTATTACATCGGAAAATAAATAAATATCCAACTTGCAAATTACGAATTATTTGCAAATAAACAGATGCTAATAAGCGGTGTACGTACTTAAGGAGAATAAAAATACCGTAATTTTATATGTATTTTATTTATTTCTTTAACCGAAAAACCGTACAGTAAAATAAATTTGCGGGAAATTGCCGGAAACTTATGCTGATTACAGGAGAAATGATAATCCGTTTTCAGCTATTTCTTGAACGATGCCCGTTATGTTTTTTACGAAAACATAGTATTGTTATGTAAAATAAAAGCGGTCTGTAAATAGTTTTTTTACAGAAAATGAACTTTTTTGCGCTAACGAAGTATTATATGGGGATTTGTTTGCGATTATCCTTATGTCTGCACAGCGATAAACAAATCCGTACATTCTATCGAAGGCTATGATGCCGATATTCGTTTGATGCGTCTTTGGCAGGCAACAGAAATCCATTATGGTTCCTTACTAAAATAGCCGAAAGTAACAATCGGGCGTTTTTCGTTTCTTTGCATATATGGCAATGTAGGTTAAAAACTTTAGGACTATGAGAATCTTTTCATTACTGACATTTTTGATACTGTCTTGTTCGGTAGTAACGGCACAAGATATTAAAATCACCGAAATACTTGCATCGAACGGGCGCGAGGGTATTGACGAGCGCAATAAAACGTCTGACTGGATTGAACTCGGTAATATGTCTGGCGAACCCGTTTCTTTGGCTGATTACCGTATTTCGGATAAATCGAACTTTTCGAAAGCGTTCGTACTGCCCGATACCGTACTTCAACCCGGCTCGCGTATTTTGGTATGGACATCTGATTATCCTGACACTGTGGCGCAGCCTACGGTAATACGCGGCGCAGCCGGAAAAATCGGGTATTGGCGTGCGCATGACTCGTTCCATTTTTTTTCGCTTCCGATAAATGGCGACTTCACGGCAAGTATACGCCTGAATAATTTAAACGGCTGTGAGGCATCTGAAGCCGGCCTCATAATACGCGAGGAAAACAAGCCCGTATCGCGCTACTACGGCGTAATGGCGCATAACGATGCTTCATTATGGCAACATTTTAATCCGACAACAGAGCCAAGTCCTGCAAATGGATACTTTTCTTTGAACGGTTTTTGGGGTAATCTTGAATTTCCTTATGTATGGCTGAAATTACAGCGATCCGGCGATTCAATAATTGCTTTTTCATCGCTTGATAATTTTTATTGGTATGAAGGAAATCACTATTATTTTCCTTTGAAAAATAATTCAGGATTTGTCGGTCTGGCTTTCACTTCCGGCAACGATACAATACCGTCGCAAGTAGGTTTTTCGGAATTTCAGTTAAACAATAGAAAATACGGTATTGACGAATTAATTTATACGGCGCATAATTGCAAACCAGCGGTAAGTTATCCATCGCATGAAATTCACGCTCCGTTTTCGCTTTCGCAATCGGGTGAAAAAATCTATTTATGGAAAACGGATGGCTCTATTGAGGATACACTCAGTTTCGGTAAACAACGGCGAAATATTTCTTACGGTATAGACGGAAACGGGCAACGTGCGTTCTTTTACAGGCCTACTCCCGGTGTAACCAATCAGCAAATAGGTGAACGGGAAATTGTACTCGACCCTTTGCCATTAACAGCTTCGGGATATTTTAACCAACCTTTTACTTTGAATCTGAAGCAATCGGCCGATACATCGGTGCGAGTATATTACACAACCGATTTATCAGAACCTACCGAAAAGTCTTTCCGATTCAAACAATCATTGCAAATAACCAATTTCGCAACCGTGAAATTACGTGCATTTAAGGCCGGTTGGGTTCCCAGCCGAGTAATTGTTCGTACTTTCATTTTCGATGAATCACCGCCGTCAAATAATATGGCAACAATATTCCTTACCGGCGATGAATCCGATTTTTCGGGAGATTCAACCGGTATTTGGAAAAATATTGAAAATTTACGGGAAGTTCCCGTTCACGTTGAACTTAATGAAGACGGTAAGGAAATATTTTCCGTAGATATGGGTGCGAAAAATCATGGCTTCAGCGGAAAACTAAAAGACCAAAAACCGCTTGACATTCAACTGTCGTCTCCTTTCGGCGACGGCGAAATAACGCGAACAATTTTTCCAGAAAAACAAGCGACGGACATAAAAAAAATGATTCTAAGAAATGCAAGTCAAGATTGGAATCGTTCGTTACTGCGCGATGCCCTTGCGTCGCGCTTAGGGTTGAATTTAGACCTTGATGCACAAGGATATCGTCCCGTTCGTGCTTATTTTAACGGCAAATATTGGGGAATGTACCAACTGCGCGAGAAAACCGAAGAATCGTTTCTTGCATCAAATCATGATATTGACGATAAGGCCGTAGAGCAAATAGCCGCTATCGGACAGCCTTTGCAAGGCAGTTCGGCCGAATGGAGTGCTTCCGTTTTGGCTACTCTCGATACAAATATGGCGAACGATTCTGTGTTTGCAGTACTATCGGCACCGTTTGATTTGAGGAACTTTATTCGTTATTGGGGGTTGGAAATTTTTGTAATGAATACCGATTGGCCGGATAATAATTTAAAGGCTTGGCGATGCGGTAAAAAATTCCCACAATGGCGTTTTATTGTGTTAGACAATGATTTAAGTTTCAACGCCATAGACTGGGAACCTGGTTTTAACTTGTTCTATTATTTGCTTGCCAATAAACAAACTCCACAAAGTAATCAACCTATACCGAGCGTAACAGCATTGTTCCGCGGATTAATGCAGAATAATAATTTCAAATATCGTTTTTTGTCGCGTATTGCTGATTTTTTGAATACTGTTTGGTCGCCGCAAATCACCGTTCCGCTTTTAGATTCATTGGCTATGCAAATAAAATCGGAAATACCGTTGCATACGGCTCGCTGGCCGGGCTCGGCTGTAGATTGGGAAGATAAAGTAGAGCGCATTCGGTTGTTTTTGAAAGCCCGCCCCGAATTTCTACGCAAAAACGTTGTCGAGAGTTTCGGCATTACGGGGCTGACTGCTTTAACAGTACGCAGCTCAGTAGTAAATGCCGGCTCTGTCCATGTCAACTCTCTGCAAATTCCGTCCGGTGAGTTTGACGGCGTATATTTCCACGATATTCCTATGCATATATCGGCTTACCCTACGCCCGATTTTGAATTTGTAGGCTGGAAATTTGCCGATGCCGACACCCTTTATTCTACGGAACGCGATGTTACCGTAACTTCTAAGCGCGACTCTATAGTGCTTGTGGCAATTTATCGCCAAGCCGAACAACCAAGTAACGGAGGTGTAGTTATCAACGAAATAATGTACAAATCCCCCGACAGTACCGACCCGAAAGATTGGATAGAGCTGTATAATTCGAGTGATGTTGTGCAAAATATTTCCGGCTGGACTTTCAAAGATGACAACGACTTACACGTTTTTTCCTTTCCGAGCGGAACAATTATCCCGCCCGACGGCTTTTTGGTTGTCGCGGAAGATTCTGCGGCAATGCGAAAAATTTACAACTATGCATTTCCTGTTATCGGGCAATTTGATTTTGGCTTAGGGCGCGGCGATGCTGTGCGCATTTACGATGCGAAAGGTACTCTTACGGATAGCGTTCAGTACGACCGTCGCGCACCATGGCCGGTAGAAGCAGACGGCAACGGTGCCTCTCTTGAACTGATCGAGGCGCAAAAAGATAATTCGCGTCCGGAAAATTGGAAAGCATCTTTAATTCGTCTTGGCACTCCCGGAAAACGCAATAGCGTTTATGAGCCGCAATTTGTATACGACAATACTCAACCCGACAACGCAACAATTTCTATCTATCCTAATCCAATGTCTGAAAAAGGGTATTTACGTGCCGCAGTTCTGGCAGAGGGCGTAATGCGTCTGGATATTTACAATGTATTAGGCCGGCTTGTGTGGAGCTATGGCGGGTGCTTCCCTTCAGGTGAAATGAACGTGGAAATTCCGGCGGCAACATTGCCGGCAGGCTTGTATCGTTGTGCATTATACTCTGCGGACGGTATGAAAAATTTCCGTTGTTTAACTATAAGCGTAACAAAATGACGTGGCGGCTGAAATTTTTCGTAAATAAACAGTGTCGGTAATTTGAATTTGAGGGAATTTCGGTTTGTTTACGGCAATATCAAGCCTTTGAGATACTTGAGCAAACACTTCATCATGTACAAGCACAAGTTGCTGTTCGATACATTTGCCGTAGTTTTGTCTGAAAATTTCGGCTAACAAGCTTCTGTTTTCAGTATAATATATGGATAAATTCATTATCGAAGGCGGCCGGCGGCTTGTAGGAGCGGTACGTATTTCCGGTTCAAAGAACGCCGCACTCGCCATAATTCCCTCTGTTTTGCTTGCGCCTGGTGTTTTCCGCCTGCGCAACACTCCCAATATCCGCGATATTTGGACAATGTCCCGCTTGCTTGGTGCAATGGGTGCGCATTGCGAATTGAACGGTAGCGAACTTTTTGTAGATTCAAACGGTGTAAATAGTTTCGAGGCCCCTTACGAGCACGTAAAAAAAATGCGTGCTTCGATTAACGTACTTGGCCCGCTTGTTGCACGATTCGGGCGTGCTAAAGTATCGCTTCCGGGCGGATGTGCTTTCGGGCCGCGCCCGATAGATTTACATTTAAAAGGACTCGAAAAGCTCGGTGCGGAAATCGGTATCGAAAACGGATATATTATTGCCAATGCGCAGCGTTTGCGTGGAGCGCGGATTCATTTCGATATTTCGAGCGTAGGCGCGACCGAAAATATCCTGAGTGCCGCTGTCTTGGCTGATGGCGTAACTACGATAACCAATGCAGCAATTGAGCCGGAGGTAAGTGCTCTGGCAAAAATGCTGGTGAAAATGGGTGCAAAAATCAGCGGAATCGGTACTGCTACGCTCGAAATAGAAGGAGTTAAAGAATTACACGCAGTCGAAGAAGAAAATTTGCCCGACCGTATTGAAGCCGCTACATTTTTAATTGCAGCCGCAATAACACAAGGGAAAATCGTTCTTGAAAATGTAAATCCTTATCATCTTACGGCCGTAATTGCAAAAATGGAGGAAGCCGGTTGCGAATTCGACGTAACAGGGCCGAATATTTCGATGGAGCTTAATCAACCGCCTAAACCGATAGACGCTACTACTGCTCCGTATCCCGGTTTTCCTACCGATGTTCAAGCACAATGGGTGGCATTAATGCTTACCGCTCAGGGAAGCTGTCGTGCAACCGACACCATCTATCCCACGAGATTTCATCATGTTCCGGAATTACTGCGTTTGGGAGCGCATATCGAAGTTGCCGATAACACGGCGATTATTCACGGCGGCCGCCCTCTTTCGGGTGCGTCCGTTATGAGTTCCGATTTGCGGGCAAGCGCAAGCCTGATTTTGGCAGCGCTTGCGGCACAAGGACGCTCGGAAATTCTGCGCGTTTATCATTTAGACCGCGGCTACGAAAATATCGAGAAAAAACTGGAACAACTCGGTGCCTCGATACAGCGGGTAAAAACCGAAGATTTCTGAGTTGATGCTCTTTTATAAGCAATGATTGTTCGCAACAAATAACAGCCGACTAAAAATGAAAATCGCAATTTTAACGGGCGGCGGAGATTGCCCGGGCATGAATGCATTCGTGCGTGCAGTTGTCCGTTGCTCGCTAAATATGCGTCCCGAAACTGACGTGTGGGGCGTAACAGACGGCTGGAAAGGGCTTATCAACAATGACTACCGAAGGCTGAATAAGCGCGATGTGGCCGGACTTGGCTCGGCCGGCGGCACGGTGCTTGGAACTGTTCGTGTTCCCGAGCTTGCCGCAAGAGTTGATTTGCAGGAGAAAATAGCTCGGAATCTGCACGAAAATCATTTCGACTACCTTTTTATGTGCGGCGGCAACGGAAGCATAAAAGCCGCCAACGTAATAGAAACAATACTTAGGCGCGAAGATATGATGACGAGAATAGTTGCCGCGCCCGGCTCGATTGATAATGACGTTTGCAATAATATCGGCTTATCCATAGGTTTTTACAGTGCATTGGATAAAAGTTTGGAAATGCTTGGCTGGATACGCGACACGGCAAGCTCTCACCGGCGCGTATATTTGGTAAAGTCAATGGGGCGCAAGTCCGCTTATCTTGCTTTCTACGCGGGAATTGCTACCGGAGCGGAATACGTTATTCAGCCCGGAGAGAATATAGATTTCGAGAAATTGGCCGTTTTGATTGGAGAGCGTGACCGCGATACGCGCATTATTGTTTCCGAAGGCTACGACGCGCTCACACTTACCGAAATACGCGAAACGCTTGAAAATATTTTCGGGCAACGTAACCTGACGCATGAAATACGAACTGTGGATATGGGCTATTTTCAACGCGGCGGCAAGGCTGCCGTAACCGATATTCTTCGCGCAAGCTGGGTTGCGTTCCGAATGGTAAAAGACGCTTTTCGGAATTGCGAAAGCGGCTTTTATACTGCCTCTTACATCGGCGACAGCCCGGAGGTTTTACCGCTGTATATTGCTGCCGACGACGCAATAACAAGCCACGACGACATTCCCCCCGAAGTCGTTGAAATGGCGTTGGCGCTTCGCTGATTGTAAAAATTTATCCGAAAAATGAGAGAATACTTTCCGACCGGAACAAATTCGTTTGTTTGATAGCATAAATTTCCTTATTTTCGCGTTCTTTCCAATCAGAAATAATTCCGTAAAGGAGATATCATGGCTAAACAGCAGTCATTCGGCGACAAAACCAAGAAAAAAACGGCTGATTCTCGAATAACGGTTAAGGTAATTAAAGGATACCGCTCGGACTCCGGTTCTATGAAATATCTAGAACGCCTCGTTAAGGTTGAAGACACAGCAGCGATAGAAAAACTTGATATTACTCGATAAGGCGCAATTACAATGAAAAAAGGCATCCATCCTTATTACCGCAAAGTCGATGTCGTAATGACCGACGGTACGGTTTATCAAACACGCTCTACTTATAAAAGCGACCGCATGGTGTTGGAAATAGATTCTAAAAGCCATCCGTTTTTCACCGGAAAGCAGATGCTTGTAGATACCGCAGGCCGCGTGGAACGCTTCAATAAGCACTTTGAGAAGACCAAAGCAATAAAACAATCTTCGGAGAATAAACAATGATGAAAACCATGGGTACGCGCGGTTCTTCTGCGGGATATTCCGGACGGCGCAACTCGTCCTCGCGAGAAAGTGTCAATAACAATTACGGGCGCGGCGGCAATTACGGGCGCGGCGGCAATTCCAGAAACAACAACACTCCCGGCAAAAAGAAAAACAATCCTTTGGGGCGCAACCGCACTATTGATTATCTTGATGCAAAGTCGCTTTTCCGCTTTATTAACGACCAAGGAAAAATTCTTCCCCGTCGCATAACCGGCGTTTCAGCTTATCAGCAACGCCAAGTATGCCAAGCGATTAAATTTGCGCGCCATCTGGCTTTGTTGCCTTTCGTGGCAAACGACGCAAAGTAAAACGCAGCATAATTATATCTGTAAGATTTACGTATAAAAGATTCCCTGAAAGGGCTTGCATGCAAGCCCTTTTTTTATGGATATTCCTATCGCACTCGCAAATTGTACGGCATTGCCGTTTTTTCTCGATTTATTGACACTAATTTATAGCGATTGCTTACATTTGCAACCCTAATTGCAAAAGTATTGCAAATCACATATACTCAAACATTTCGACGGGAGAATTGCGCCGATGCGAAAATGGCGAATCGAAGATGCAGCCGAACTTTACAATATATACGGCTGGGGCATTAACTACTTCGGAATCAACGATAAAGGCAATATGACGGTAATGCCGCGCAAAAGTGGCGGCCCGGCGATTGATATAAAAGAATTGGTGGACGAACTTGTTATCCGCGATGTGGCACCGCCGGTATTATTGCGTTTCCCGGATATTTTGGACGACCGTATCGAAAAAATCTCCGGATGTTTTGCCAATGCAGCAAAGGAATACGGCTATCAAGGCAATCACTACAATGTTTATCCCATAAAAGTAAATCAGCAACGCCCCGTAGTGGAAGAAATCGTTCGGCACGGGCGTAAATTCCCAATTGGGCTTGAAGCAGGCTCAAAACCCGAATTGCACGCGGTATTGGCAATAATGGACAATCCGGACGCGCTGATTATCTGCAACGGCTATAAAGACGAAGAATTTATTGAGCTTGCTCTTTTGGCGCAGAAAATGGGCAAGCGGATTTTTATCGTTGTGGAAAAACTCAACGAACTGAAACTGATACGCTCTGTATCACAGCGCGTAAATGTTCGCCCGAACATTGGTATCCGCATTAAATTGGCGGCTTCCGGCAGCGGAAAATGGGAGGAATCCGGCGGTGACCAAAGTAAATTCGGATTGCACGCGGTAGAACTTATCGAAGCAATAGAATTTGCGCGGGAATGTGGCATATTGGACTGCGTAAAGCTCATTCACTTCCATTTGGGCAGTCAAATCACCAATATCCGAAAAATTAAAACCGGACTGAAAGAAGCCGCTCAATACTATGTGCAATTGCAACGTATGGGCTGTACTCTGGAATTTGTGGATATTGGCGGCGGATTGGGTGTTGATTACGACGGTTCGCGTTCTTCCGCTGTGAACAGCATCAATTATTCAATTCAAGAATATGCCAATGATGCAGTTTATACAATAAAAGATGCCGCCGATAAAAGCGAACTGCCGCACCCGCATATCATCACCGAAGCCGGCCGCGCTCTGACCGCACATCATTCGGTTCTGATTTTTAACGTTCTCGAAACAAGCTCGTTGCCGCAAGTAGAAAATGCCGACGCAGTAGAAGATAATCATGAAGTAACTCGCGAGCTTAAAATACTTCTAAAAGAACTGACCACGCGGAATATGCTGGAAACATGGCACGATGCGCAGCAAATTCGCGAAGAATCTTTGGATTTATTCAACTTAGGGCTGATTGACCTGCCCGCACGTGCCGCCGTCGAGCAATTATATTGGAGCATTGCGGCAAATGTCAGCCGACTCGCGAATGAATTGAAACATCCGCCGGAAGAATTGCGAGTATTGTCAAAATTGCTTGCCGATAAATATTTCTGCAATTTTTCGCTATTTCAATCGCTACCGGATTCTTGGGCTATTGACCAATTATTCCCAATTATGCCTATACAGCGGCTGAATGAAAAACCGCAACGCGAAGCCACTTTGCAAGATGTAACGTGCGACTCGGACGGCAAAGTTGACAGATTTATAGGTGCGCGTGATTTCACGGCTTGCATTCCGTTGCATGACTTAAAGCACAACGAGCCATATTTTATGGGCGTATTTCTCGTCGGAGCATATCAGGAAATTCTGGGCGATTTGCATAATTTATTCGGCGATACCAACGCTGTCCATGTAGTGGTCGACGGCAACGATTACAAAATAGACCAAATCATTGACGGTGAAACAGTTGCCGATGTATTGGATTATGTGCAGTTTAATGCTAAAAAACTTGTGCGTACAATGGAAACATGGGTAAGCAATTCCGTAAAGGCCAAAACAATTACCGTAAACGAAGGTAAAGAGTTTTTAACCATATATCGCTCGGGGCTTTACGGATATACCTATTTAGAGAAATAATCCGCGTGGACGTAATGTGTTGTTGTGCATTTCCGATGCCGCTTGTGCGCGAACCAGCCAATATCCGGCGGTTTTATTTGCTATGGTAGATGCACGATGTTCGATACGCCCGTTGCGTTCCATATTTTTACGCGAAAATCCTGGATCGCGTACAACTATTGATTTAATAACGCCGCGGCCGTTTTCCAAGCCAAGTTTTACGGCAGAAATAACCACTGCATGATTCATGCGGGGACGGCTTTGATAGGAAATAAGCATGGGGCGACGCTCTTGCAATTCGCGCAATAATATATCGGGCGGCGGCGCACCGGGGAATAATGCCGCCGATACCGTGTAATGTTTGCCGTTTTGGTCAATTCCCCAATTGTTCAAATTCCGCGTCATTACGTCAAAACCGGCCGGTTTATTGGGAAGCTGGCGAAATTTGTCGGTACCGAACGAACGATGCACTATTTCTTCTTGAGATATGACAACGCCGTAATAGCGTAATATCATACGAATCGAGGCAGCCCAGCACCACATAGTATTGCGTTGCGCCGCCCATTGCTTGTCAAGTATATCGGAGTTTATGCCAACATACATATTTTACTCCTTGCAAACTGCGAAGCTGTTTTGACGACGTGTAACGTTTAACTCCGTCAAATTATTTTTCGTGCGGTATTCGCCGACTTTCTTATTTTTGCGCCGTTTTATCTGCTGTGCATCGAAATGCGGCATAAATACCACAATAATACTGATTAAGACTTTACACAATATCGCCGTAAACAATGAAAGCATTGATTTTGTCGGCAGCCGACCGGCCTCTTGAGATTCGCGATGTGGAGATACCAGCATTATCAGAGCCCGATGCGGTGCTTGTTCGATTAGAAGCGGCCGCTTTGAATCGCCGCGACTATTATATATCGAAAGGCTTATACGCGAAAATACAATATCCGATAATTCTGGGCTCGGACGGTTGCGGCATTGCAGTCGCCGGTCATTCGGAGTGGTTGAACAAGGAGGTTGTAATAAACCCATCTTTCGATTGGGGCGAAAATATCGCCGCGCAAAGTACGCGCTTTTCTATTCTTGGAATGCCTCGTAACGGAACTTTGGCTGAATACGTCGCCGTTCCGGCCGACAGATTGCGTGCCAAACCCAAGCATCTCTCTGCCGTACAAGCTGCGGCTCTTCCTTTGGCAGGCGTAACCGCTTATCGCGCCGTTATGACGCAGGGCGGTTGTTGTGCCGGGCAGACCGTACTTATTACGGGCATTGGCGGCGGCGTGGCTCTTTTTGCTCTGCAGTTCGCAAACGCTGTCGGTGCAAAAGTATTTTGTACGTCCGGCAGCAACGAAAAACTCGAAAAAGCTGAAACGATTGGAGCAATTGGAACCGCCAACTATCGCAATGAAAATTGGGATAAGCAGTTATTGGAGCAAACAGGAGGTTTTGACCTGATTATTGACGGCGCAGGCGGCGAGCAAATGAACTCTTTGCTCTCTTTATGCAAGCCGGGCGGCTCTGTCGTAAGTTATGGTGCAACGCTCGGCGCAGTCAAAAATTTGAATTTACATAGAATATTCTGGAAGCAAATCCGGTTGCAAGGCTCGACCATGGGAACAGATGCCGATTTCGATGCCATGCTTGCATTTGCAGAACGCCATGATATTATGCCGACGGTTGATAACGTATACTCTTTCGATAACGCAACCGACGCTTTTGCCCGCATGGAGCAAGGACAGCAATTCGGAAAAATCGTTGTGAATATAAGTAACGGCAAATTTTGATTTCTTTACCCAATGCAATACTGCAAAAAAACTTTTTTCAAAATATAATCAAAGGAAACCGCAATGTTTTGGACTCCCGAATTAGCCGACTATCTGATTGATATGCCGTGGCCGGCTACGAAAGAAGAACTGATTGACTATGCAAATCGTACCGGTGCGCCGCAGCAAGTCATTGATAATCTGATGGAACTCGAGGATAATGACGAGCAATATGAAAGTATCGAAGATATTTGGCCGGAATATGAAAATGCCACCGACGACCTTTATTTCTCGGAAGATGACGAAGAAGACGAGTATTAAGCGAACTATATGCACCGTTGAAGCGTACTTTGCCGCTTAAATCTCGATGCCGTTGCAAGTGTATATTTGTCAAAAATGTTGCTAAATGATATTCCTGAGCCTTAAACGCTTGCGGTCAGGGCGTATATTCATAATACTTTAAGGCAAACATGGCAATGGCAATGGAACAGGCAACGGTTCAAAAAAATGCTGGAAGAATTTGTGAAAAAATCGTTTTTAAAAAAGCGATAAAATTATACTTTCATTTATTTACGATTACAATTTGTCGTCTGTATATCGACACCATCTAATTTTCTGCTATTTGAATTAAGCGATATATTCCTGCATTATTTTGCTCGAATATAAAGTGCTTTTTTTCACGCTTGTAATAAGTCCATATTTCACGTATGCCTTTGCCCGAAGCCGGATGTTCAATATAGTCGGGCCAGCCGTAAAGCATATAGACTTTACCGCGTTCGGATAGTGCGCCGCTACGTTCGGCCAGCGTTGAGAATTTTACGGCAGCCACGTCGGCACGGCGAAAATATTCGGACATCGCTTCGTTGTAAACAGTAAAAGGCGTAGGGTCGAGTTTTCGCCAATAATCTATTATTGCGCGGCGTTTATTCGAACTTTCGCCGATTTCACCGTATTCTTTATCGGAAAGAATATGGCGCATTAACTCTATTGCGTAATTCACGTTGCCGAACGAAGCCGGTGCATTTTCCCATTTTACTCGAAATAAACGGCTTAAAGTGTCGCCTGACGACGAAGAAACAGTTAGACGATATTGCCCGGGGGCTATGCTGTTTTCTGGTAAACGAATTGTTAGAACGACAAGCGCCGACTTTTCGTCGGTAATTGTTTCAAATTGCAGACGATGCGGCGGAAATTGGGCCGAAGCCGAAGAAATACGCACGAGACGAACACCGTAGCGCGTTTCCGTAGTGCCGGTTAACGTTGCAGGCGACAACCAGTCGCCGGCGTTGACAGGCGTGAGCGTATAAGTGTAAGTTTCTGTATTCAGGGCGTTAACAGCAATTACGGCCGATGTTCCTTCGGATTCGAAAGGTGCGTCATTATTTGAAATAACAGGCTCTATTCTGTCGCGTGCAATACCTTTTGCTACTCGTGCAAATATTACGGCTGATTCAGAAAATATATTGGGTGGAGAGCCTATCGCAGCTAATTTCACGCGGTTTATTGCGCCGCTGTTGCGCTCGGATATAACGATATGCGGAGTGTATCGCCCGGCGGCTGTTTTACATTCCATCGTACCGGATATCCACCTTCCGCGCAGCACGTCGGCTTCGGTAACTTGCGAAAACACGGAATCGCTCCATTCGGTGCGCCCACGAATTATTCCGACAGAATCCCGAATTTCTATGGACACTTTCGGAAAAGCCGCAAATTCTCCGCGACCGACTATGGGCGAGGCCTCGGTGCGCCGGAACGAAAGCATATCCAATCGTATGCGGAACAATATGTGAATACGTCCGGAATCAGGCGAATTATCGGGAATAGAAAAGGCTTCGGCCATAAATGTATCGGTATTGGCCGTTGATATGCCCGTGCCTTGCGGCAATGCTTTTGCCGGCAACAAAAAACAGGTCGAAAATAGAAATATAAATAAAGCAAATTTCATATATTTTGCAGAAAATCACGAAGAATAACAGTTGCCGCGGCACTATCCGTTGCTCCTTTTTTAGCACGGCTTTGTTTTTTAATGCCTACAGCTATCATTGCTTGCATAGCCCGCCGCGAAGAAAAAGCCTCGTCGAAGGGAATAACGGGCAAATTTATCAGTAGGGATATTTTTTCGATAAATTCTTGTATCTCGACTATAAGTGGTGTTATTTCTTCGTCGTTTCTATAGGGAACGCCTACAATAACAGCCGCAACACGTTCGCGCTCTGCTAAAAGCCGCACCATATCCATAAACCGTATATTATCGCGCAACAATACTTCGCGCGCACTTACCGTGATGTGAAGCTCGTCGCATACGGCCGTTCCCACACGCTTTCGGCCGTAGTCGAGAGCAAGCAACCGCTTACCTGCGAAGTCCGCCGACGAATAGTGATTGATACTATTTATTTTCTTGTCTTTGTCGGTCATGTTTGCGTGGAATAATAAGCGAAAAAACAGTTCCTCGTCCCTCTTCGGAATGAATTTCAATACGCCCGTTATGTAAATCTACCGATTTCTGTATAATCATTGTGCCGATACCCGAACCGCCTTCTTGGTAGGCGGTTGTATAATAAGGCTTCAAAATATTCTCGCGCACTTCATTACTCATTCCTACCCCGGTATCGTGTACGGAAAATCGAATATTCAAGTCGTCTGCACGACAAGAAAGGACTACTTCGCCGGGCTTATTTTTTAGGGATTTTATCCCGTTTTCGACCATATTCCGAAGTGCGCGAACAAGTTTTCTCGCATCACATTCAAGGCGGCAAGAGCGTGCGTCAAGTTTCAGTGCGACATTGGGGAACATTGTTTCGTCAAACTCTGCCATAACTTCGCGGCAAAGAGCGTCTGCATCGAACGAATCTATTTGCATATCGTCGCTGCGCCCCACGGTAACAATATCTCGAACTCTTTGCAAAATAATGGCACTTTGGTGCAGAATTTTGCGCCTTCTGTCGTCGTTTGCCGCATCGCCGTCGTTAGTCAGCCGCTCGGCATTCAGCCGAATGACAGAAAGATTTGTTTGCATATCATGCGCAAGTTGCGCCCAATTTACAAGCCGTTTTTTCTCCAATTCTTCGGTAATGTCCAATCCGGTAATAATCATTCCGCGAAATTGCGCCAGCGACGAGCGCAAAGGTGTGGCAGACATAATAAATTCACGCGGCGGCTCGTTTTGCAACTCTATATGTTCTTGTGCAGGCAATTGCAGCGAAAATGCTTTTTCTGCAAATTCGCCGATAGGTTTTAATGCGTTGCCAACGCAATAATAACCGAACGGCCGTCCGAGAGGCACATCGCCCGTAACTCCTAGCAAAGAACGTCCGGCGCGATTGGTGCGTTTCAGTCGTCCCGATGTATTCAGCAAGAATACGACTCCCGAACCCCCGTGTTCAAGGGTGGCGTTGAGTGCGCGTCTGACGATACGATAGCGGCGATATGTAATCAGCATAAAAATACCGACAAACCCGAATGCGGCAACCATTCCGCTTGCTGCACCGAAGCGTTTCAGTAAATAATACGGCTCTTGTTCTATGCGAAATATCGTTGTTGTAGCACCATGCCGCAACACCAACATTCCTCCGGCAATTTGCGCCGAAACCGAACCGTTACTTTTTACATTGCTTCCAAAACGCTCGGCGGCGAGAATTTCTCCGTCGAACGTTGCAAGTGCCGTGCCGTTCCCGAAAGCGATAACAGCAAGCGAATCGGCAATAATTGCCGCAGGCTCGACAAATCCTTCGGGAATAACCGATGATTTTGAATACGCGGCCGAATTAGCCGCCACTGACCTCACAAAAAACGTATATCCTTTGTCCGACGGACGAATTGCGGCCACAAGCGGCCGACTGCCGAATAAAATAGTTGAAAGCTCCGGCTTTGCATCTATCATGCCGGTTTCGATTATACCTTTACCGGCGCGGATTACATAGCAGAAAGAAGCAATATCCGCATTATTGGCAGCGATAATACCGGCCGTTGTTCCACGCAACGAAACAGAATAGCGGTCGTAGCGCGGAAGGCGAAACACGGCCGTTTCTTTGCCCGACGAGTCAAGAAAATGCAGAAATGCAGATGAATTTCCGCGAGTTAAATACACCCCTGTTTTCAAATTAAAATCCGATGATGCGGCAATCGTTTCGCCATCGCCCGACAAATCGGCTTTAAGGCTTGAATCGTAAGACCTTACTATGATTAACCGAGAGCCTGCCAAAGCAAGTGAAATATCGCGTGAAATAATGTGAAACCGGGTTGCGGCCGGAGTAACGGGAAGTGCAAGACGGGACAAAAGTCGCCCCGACAGGCCGTATCGCAATAGTACAAAACGCCCGTTTTCTTCGCAGGCGGCAAGTGCGCCGTCGGCATCGCATATTCCGCCAAGATACATTACGCCCGATAATGTTTCGCCGATTGTAACAGACGAGGCCAAACTCTGCGTTTCAATATCGCAAGTCGGCGGCTGTACCCATGGTGCAGACGGTATGAAATCAGCACGAACGGTTCCGTCAGGCGATAAGAAAGTTTGCTGTTCTGACGATGCCCGCATCGCTTGAAGGCGATACGGTAAGTAGTCGTTGGCGTTACATTCAGACGGCCGGAATATAGTGGCAATAGCTAATAAAAAGGGCGTAATATACGGCGGCAGGAAAGGGAATATACCCCGCAAGCAGAAGCGACCCGAATACATCGCTAATTCTCAATATATTCTATTTGGCATACGGCAAAAGCGGCAACCGCTTCGCTGCGACCAATGCAACCGACGCGCTCGTTAGTCGTTGCTTTTATCGAAACACGCCGGATATCTAGTCTGCAAAGATTGGCTAATATGCGGCGCATTTCCTCTTTATACGGTGAAATTTTGGGTTGCTCCAATACGATGGAAATATCTATGTTTATAGGACGTAAAGCGTCTTTGGCAAGAATTTCCATTGTTTTCTGAAGAAATATCGCGCTGGCGGCATTGCGAAATTGCAGGTCGGAATCAGGGAAATGTTCTCCTATATCGCCCAATCCGGCCGCGCCGAGCAAAGCATCGCAAAGAGCGTGAATTGCAACGTCGCCATCGCTATGGGCGATAACGCTTACTTGTGCCGGTATCCATACTCCGCCAAGCATAAATCCAGTACCGGTATCGGTAAATCTGTGAATATCGTAGCCGAATCCGGTCATAGCAACTCTTCCAACTCTTCGAAATGTACAAGCGGAAGTGTTAGGATAATTGTAACTCCATTATCCGGTTTGCTTTCTATGGCGAACATACCGTCGTGCAAAGTAATCAATTGTCGAGCTATTATCAATCCCAAGCCGGTTCCTTGTTGTTCGTAAATTTTTCGTTGAAACTGTGTGAATGCTCCTATGCCTTTAATTTCTTCCGGAAGCATACCGCGCCCATGGTCGGATATCTGAAGTATGAACAACCCGTTTTCCGATTTCGATTTTACTTGTACTTCGGTTCCTGCCTCGGAAAATTTAAAAGCATTATCCAGTAGTTCTTCTACTATATTTGCGAAATATTCCGGTGCCATAGCAATGGAGCAGGTATCGCCGCAAGTCCATGAAATATCGGCTTCGCGTTCGTATTGCTTGGCTTTTGCACGGCAGATATCCGCTATTGACGGCTCTGTTATTTCTGCCGCACATTGGCGCAACACAGCAATTTTATCGTCATCATTGCTGGCAAGTTCAATCTGTGCATATAATAATATATTGCGCACGAGACGAAACAGCCGCCGCCCGGACGTGCGAATCATATTAAGTGTTTCGTCTATTTCTGCCGGTGCCAAGGTGTTGCGCATTGCAAAAAGCATGTCGGATGCTCCGATTATTCCGTTGATAGGCGTAAGCAATTCATGAGGTAAAACATGGCTGATATTTTGTCGCAATTCGTCGAGTTTTTTGCGAGAAGACTCTTTTGACCGCTCATATTTTGCCAATCCGGCAGTTACTGCTTTGCTTAATTCCGAGAAAGTAAACGGCTTGGTCAAATAGTCGTCGGCACCAAGATTCATGCCGGTACGTATACTTGCTTGGTCGCTTTTTGCGGTCAGGAAAATAAAAGGGATAACAGCGACTTCGGTACGGCTTTTTACGCGCCGCAGAAATTCGATGCCGTCCATTACCGGCATCATAACATCGCATAGGATTAAGTCGGGCAAAATTTGTTCCCTCTCAAATAATTCAAGTGCTTCGGCACCATTGGCGGCATCTGATGTCAAATAACCGGCCTCGTTAAGAAGCAGCCGTGTAGTCATTCGAATAGTTTCGTCATCTTCGACTATGAGTACTGTTTTCATATCGCCTAATATGGGTTGCAAAGCATCTTTTACGGCAAAATTACAATGCAAATCGTTTGTTGCCAAAATTTTATCGCAACAGGTTGATTGTTTTAAAGTTGCAGTATCTGCCAAACGGCCGAAAACGAAACGGTGTGTCGCAGTATTTTTGATTTGTAAACTATATTGCCGAATTTTGTAATATTGTCAGGCCGATACCTTGTGGTTATGCAATGCCGCGCAATAGGTATTGTTTAGACAACTGCCGCTTATTCTTAGGAATTATTG
>JAANMT010001495.1_pt1 | contig 22835 bp, 12 predicted proteins | sample 7279711 | NCBI WGS metagenome assembly JAANMT01 (sample SAMN14094538, study PRJNA606508) | bioreactor metagenome | isolation source: A lab-scale SPAN reactor treating ammonium-rich wastewater day 1 | place: Ireland: Galway | collected 2017-01-16 | reverse complement strand
CCGTTCGTCACAATTGGGCGAAGGTATGTAGCGAGCCGGGACAAGGCGGCCTTCAGCATCGATTAGCATGGACATCAGGGTTGGTAATGACAGTATGAGGTGCGGGTTCCTTGATTAGGAATTTTGTAAACTATTTTAATAGAGCGATTATCTTGCAGCGCGGAAAATTTATTACTGTTGAAGGGATTGACGGAGCGGGAAAAAGTACACATCTGGCATGGTTGGAGCGTTTCCTGCAGGACAAGGGATTGGAGGTAGTCGTGACACGTGAGCCGGGTGGTACAGCGCTGGGTGAAGCATTACGGCAGTTGCTGCTGGATCATCGTCAGGTGATGCATCCTGAAACCGAGGCTTTACTGATGTTTGCTGCCCGACGGGAGCATCTGGACAAAGTGATACTGCCTGCGCTGGACCGCGGTGCCTGGGTGATTTCCGATCGTTTTACGGATGCCAGTTTTGCCTACCAGGGCGGGGGCAGGGGAGTAGCACAAAGTAAACTGGAGAATCTGGAACAGTGGGTGCACGCAGGGTTTTCTCCCGATCTGACAGTGTACTTCGACGTATCGGTCATAGTGGGCCGTGAACGGCTGCAATCCACCAGAGTTGCCGATCGTTTCGAAATGGAATCCAATCTGTTTTTCGAGCGGGTACGACAAGCCTATCTGCAACGTGCCGGACAATTCCCGCAAAGAATTCGGGTGGTAGACGGCAGCCGACCGCTGGCAGAAGTCAAAACAGCCGTAGCAAAAATCATGGAGGATTTTTGCTCAGATCTGCCGGATACCCGGTTCAGAGGGTAAGCTTGGCATGAACGAACAGGGTAAATACTCCGACAGTTACCTTGTACATGATTAGACGTTGGTCACAGGTTGAAACGCTTGAGCAGTTCGTCCTCGGTCGAGTCCGTCTCGTCGTCAATCAGTTCGCTATCGTCGTCAACATCGTCCTCGTCGCTGCCATTCTCTTCCACTTCGGTCACGACCGCCAACTGGTCGGGATGTTCCAAATTGAACAGCAGGTCGATGGACCGGCGGCGGCCGCGTACCGATACCGGCTCGCCGCGGATGACGGCCGAGAGCGATGTTAGACGCTGCTGACCATCCAGCAGGAGCCGGGTGCTCTGGTAGGGGTTCGTGCTCTGGCTGACTGCGAAATCCTGCAGCGGAACAGCTTCATCCGTTTCCCAAAGCAGGATTGCGCCCGAAGGGTAACCGCGATACAGCGAGTCCAGCAGATCGCGCACTCGCGTGGAACGCCACACGTACTGGCGCTGCATTTCCGGCAAGCGCAGTTCGCCGCGCTCGATCATGGATACCAGTTCTTCAACGCTTGCTTCGGCCTTGGCCATGTTTTTTCCTTCGATCAGGCACCGAGCAGGAAGCGCGCACGGTGCCACTGCAAATAATGCCGGTGCTCGCTGGCCAGCCAGCGCAACGTCATGCCCGAATGAATGCCAAGCCCAGGCAGATCGCTTGGGGACAGACGGGCGCTGGTCAGCAGATGCCCGGTATCGTCGAAGCTGATCAGAAAGCGATCGAACAGCGCATCAAGATTGGCCACCAGCAGAAAGCCGTTGAAGGCATCCAGCCGCTCGGCATCGTCGGCACATTCGGCCCAGGGCTTGGCGTGGCTGGCGCGCAATGCCTCAGTCACGGTGACGCCGGTCACCGCGCAGGCCTCCCAGTAGGCCAGCAAGGCATCGCGGTAACGCGCCTGCCCCACGCGCTGACGCACCAGACGTTCGACTTCCGTGCCTCGGATCTCATCAGGCAGCGCCTTTACAGCCCGGGCCACGGCTGCGTGGTAATCACGCACCGCCTGATTTGGCAACGCCTGTGACAGGCTGGCTGCACGGCGCAGCAGGACTGCCAGATCGGCCAGGGTGGGTACGCGAAATACGTCATCAGCTCCAGCCCAAAGCTGGAAGCTGCGCAGCAACTCCGGCAGCAGTGCGGGCGTAGCCGCTTGAAAGCGCACGTCAAAATCGTTGACCGATGCCGTCACCATCGCCTGGCTCCGGTGGCGGGCCGAGGCCAGTGTCACCGTATCGCTAACCGACGACAGCACGTGCTCAAAGCCGTTGTCGTGGCCGGTTTTTTCGATCAGGGTGCGTTGTAGGGGGTTCATTGCTGCACTCATGCCAACGATGCTTGTTCTGCACCCATGCGCTGACGAAGTAGAAAGCCATCCTTGCTATCGGATGACAGTCTGAGACGTTCAAATAACTTGAAATCCACCGTGGGTTCAGTCGATGTGGTGACGATATATTGGAACGAATCACCTGCACTCGATGCAACATGCCCAAGCAGGGCCCACAGTATGAACTCACTCATTTCCGCCTCACGGGGCGAGTCATGGAGGAGGAATCCGGGATGAAAGCTTTCCTCGTTCGTGCTGTCGAGCAAGCAGGCGATATCTCCAGCCAGAATTTCCAGAACCTTGAAGGTCGTTGAGTGCATTGGCCCCATCTGAAAAGGGTGGTTGCGGTGCTTGTCCTCATCGTTGAATATGCCCCACCGGAACGAGGGTAACGATTTGGCAACTGCCTGCATGGAGTCACTGATAGCACGACGACGCCCCTTCACCGCCTCACGTTCTTTCTCATGCTGTATTTGAAGTTGCTCATGACGGCGCTGGGTCGATTCAAGTTTTCGCTCTGCTTCTTCGACCTCCACCGATTGCGACTTGCCGGTTGCGAAACTCTCGTAGACTTCGTAGTCCTCAATGGATTCATTGAGAAGCTCCTGTGCAGACAGGGATTGAGCGTATCTCTCATCCAGTTCGATGTTGCGGCTGCTGATTTCTGTGAGTCGTGTATCGATGGGTTTGGCTTCGGTCTCCAGTTCATTCAATCGGTGACTCAGTGGCGGCAATTCATCCTCAAGAGATTCTTTGGAGCGTTGATGCACGGCCATTTTTTGCTTCCGATCAATTTGCGTCTGCTCGACTCGCTCCATGACGTAGCTGCAATCCTTGAGCAGGCGATTCCCAGCGTCGCAACGTGTTGGTAGTCGTTGCTGTAGTGACGATGCCTCGTTTTGCAACTCTTCCACTCGCTGAATATCGCCAGCGATTAATGCTTCTATCTGTTCCTTCTCGTTGGTGAGAATATCCATCAGGCTTTTCAGTGGTGCTCGCTGCTCCACCAGCATCTGGCGTTTTGCTGCAAGCGCCAGCCGTTCTGCTTCGATTTTCCGTAGCTCTTGCTGATAGCCTTCATGCCGTTGCTTGGCAATGGCCAGCAGGTTTGGATGCTCAAACAAGCCATCCTGCTGGAAAGGCGTAGTGGCGGCGGTATTGAGACGACGAGTCAGTTGGCGATGCACATGCTTCAGCAGGCGGGCCGGTTCTTCGCGCAGTGTTTGCAACTGTGATTTTTGGCTTTCCAGCTTTTGGGCGGTGTTATGCAGGTCGCGCAGTGTCGTCGCATCGTGCAGCAGGCCCAGCACGATTTGCATGAGTGACGCAGGGGACTTTGCTGGCAAGCTGAATCCGGCTCCTTCCGCGCGCCACTGATAATAGTTGTGGTAGCGCGCATTCTGGTCACGGGAGCACCAGGCTAGAATGTGGTGCCATTCGATGGATTGCTTCGATGTTGGCAGTTCCTGAACAGGCAGGATTTCGACCAGATGTCGTCGTAGCGCAGCTTGATATGCGCTGAACTCATTTCCTGCGTCGCTGACAGCTAACTGCCGCCAATCGGCTGTCCGCGAGGCCCGGTAGTGTTTTTGGTGCAGCCATGGTTTCAGGACAGTCCAGGCTTCATTGCCGACATGCACACGCGCTGCTACCGCACCTTCCTTCAGTTCACAACTGTTCAACAACTCATCGCGCAAGGTCGAGCCGCTTGACCAGAGTGGGTCATCCAGTACAAAACGCAGCAGTTGGCAGAACGCGGTCTTGCCGACACTGTGTCCTGAACTACCTGACCCCGGTGGTGAGACGATCAGGTTCAACCCACGCTGCAAGGAAATCTCGCGTAATGGCTGCTGAGCTGTCAGCGAATCCAGAAGCCACAGAGTTTCCACCCACAGGCGCGGTTTGGTGGGGTTTATTGGCAAAGTTGCAGCGTCGGCCATATCCATTTATCCCTGTTTGCGTAGCTCGTCAGTCTGTGCAGTCGATGGCGAGCCTGCCAGTGCTTCGGTCAAGACAACTTCATTCTGGCGACGAGCCTCAATCAAAGCACGAGCCAGCGATTCGGTGCGATGATCGCCAATGATGTCGGCCAGCGCTTCCGGGTTGCGGATGGACAGGGGCGTAGTGACAGGAACGCCCAGCAGGTCATGCAACCAGCCACGGATATGCGCCCAGCGCTCCGTATTCACGGGTGCCACCCAGGAAGGCAGCACTTCGATAGATGGGGTGTTGTCGGGCAGCGGGGTCAGCAGGATGCGCCGCAGGCGGTTGTCATCGCACGGGCCGACCTGCAGGAGTACATCGCACACCAGGCCCGCCAGCCAATCTTCGGCCTCGGACACCGGCGTTTTGCCCTGCTCAATGGGAAGCGGCGTGGTACGCCGCGCCGGCTGGGGTGCTGGAATGGTCACTGGGGGTTGTGCTTCCAGCGCCTTCCACGCCTCCAGCACCAGCCGTTGCGTGCGGTATTCGCCGAATTCCTTCAGCTCCTTGTTCTTGAGCACACGGAAGGTTTCGCTGGGGTAGTCGGCGCCCATGACGTCGGCGGGGTCGAGGATGTAGCGGAGTTCGTCGCGGTTGAGGCCGTAGAGTTTGGCGTAGTAGGCATCGAGTTCGGCGCGCAGGGTGGCGCGGCGGTCGGGGTCGAAGGGGAAGGGTTCGCCGTCGTAGCCCAAGTCTTGTGCCCAGCCGGAGAGGTCGTGGGCGGTGTAGGTCAGTTCCAGTACGCGTGGGACGATAAAGGCGAGGTCGGTTTCGGTGTAGCGGTCTGGTGGCAATACGGGAAGCTGTTTGTAGATGAAGTAATTCATGTGCGTGCCACCTGTCTTATGGCGCGCCACAAAGTCAAAGACCAGCGCAGATAGATTGGCAAGCAGCGCAGCGAATCTTGCTCGGTTTCCCCCTTCGGGCAACAGCATCAATGGCATCTGATTGCCAACGCCAGCCAACGGCGCCACCGACGCAATCACCGTTCGCTCATCGGTTGCACGGCAAATATCCCGCCAGCCCATCAACCAATCCCGCTCCCATTGCCAGATGACGCGGCCATCGCGGTCGCGTTTGCATAGGCGTTCTTCCACTTCGGCGCGGCTGACCCAGTAGCGCGGGGTGACGGTGAAATCCGGGTTGGATTTTTCGGCCAGCGTGACATCGCGACTGTTGCCGTCCGTCGTGTAGGTGGCCCAGCGGTGGTCGAACTGGTGGATGAGCTTGGCTTCGTAGAGCGGCAGGTGGTCGGCGGCGGGCTCGTCCTTGAACAGGTGGCTTGCGCTGGTCATGTTGAAGAGACCCTGCGAGAAAGTAATGCCCCACGGGTTTTGCTCGGGCTCCACCACTTTGGCGTGCTTGCCCTCGCCTGCGGTTACGGCATCGCGCATCAGCACCGGAGCGGCGCGGTAGAGCTTCTTGGTCAATTCCGCATCGCGCTCGCTGCGGAATACCGGGCAGGTGAGCGTGTTGGGGTTGATGAGGCGGAATTCGTCGGGCGTGAGGGTGAAGCGGCGGCGCGGGTCGGCCAGTTGGCTGACCTGGGTGGCAAAGCAGACGAACTCGGCCTGTTCCGCCGCGCCCAGGGTGAGCAGGCAAAACTTGTAGCTGCGGTGTACGGAGGGGAACACCGCTTCGCGGTTTTCGATGTCGTACAGGCTGACCAACCGCCGGTTCTGGGTGATGTGGCCGAAGTACGCCTTGGTGCTGTCGTCGGTAGCAATGCCGGTCGGCACGATGAAGCCGGCGCGCCCGCTGTCGGCATGGATTTGCAAGATGGTTTCGGCAAACAACGGATAGGTATTGAGCTTGCCAACAGCCGTTAATGGAAAGCGCCCCGATTCCCGGTAGAAGTTGTTGGCGGCCGCGATCCGTTGGCTTTCCTTGACGAATTCATCCCACAAACGCGGATCAGTCTCAGGCAGTGCAGCAATGGCCTGTTTCCGTGCATCACCAGCCAGTTCCGCGATGTGCGGCGCTCGTGTGGCGAAGAATTCTTCCTCGCCCATCTGCGACACCTCCCACGGCGGGTTGCCCAGCACGCAGTCGAAGCCGCCTTGCGCGAATACCTGCGGGAAGGCCAGCGGCCAGTGGAATACGCGGGCCTGTTCGCAGGCGGCGCGTGCGGCGGCGATAGGAGTGGCATGCTCGGTCTGGGCGCGTTCCGGCGCGGTCAGCAGCGCATGCAGGGTGATGCTGGTGGGCACGGTTTCTGCCGTGTCTTCCGTCTTGGGCAGCAGGTAGGCGCCCACCAGCGCATCGGCGGCGTGGGCCAGCGGGCTGTGGGCGGAGTCCTCCAGAAAGTGGCGCCAGGCTTGTTCCTTGTCGGCCACCTGTTCGGGTGTGTCGGCGGGCAGGGTTTCGATGGCACGCAGGGCTTCCAGGCCGCTGCGGTTGTCCACGCCCAGCAGCATCTGTTTTCCGTTCAAATCCTTGTCGATCTGCTTGAGACCGGCGGCGTTGGCCTTGGCCAGCTCCTTGCACACGTTCTTGTCGTCACCGCTCAAGGGCTTGAAGGCATCCTTGGCGATGCCCTGTTCCAGTACGTTCAGGTCGGTCAGACCCAGCAGGGCGTCGCCCACTTGCAGGTGGTGGTCGAGGAAGCCCAGCGGGCGGCCCTCCTCATAGCCTTCCAGCCACAAGGCCATGCGCGCCAGTTCGATGGCCATGGGGTTGCGGTCGACGCCGTAGATACAGCGGGCCACGACTTCGCGCAGGGCGTGGCGGTAGTCCTGCGGCTGGATGGCGCCTTCCTGCCCGCCTTCGAGGCTGCGCAACTGGGCCAGCTTTTCCGCCAGGCGGCGGGCGGCGGCGAGCAGGAAGTGGCCGCTGCCGCAGGCCGGGTCGATGACGCGGATGGCCAGCAGCGCCTCGGTGGGGTTGGCCGGGTGGGCGGCAAGGCGCTGTTCGATGACGGGATCGAGCGCGCTCTTGATGAGTTCCTGCACCAGGCTGTCGGGGGTGTAGTAGCTGCCGGTGAGTTTGCGAGCGTTGCCGGCGGTGCTGCCTTCCTCGGTGCGGCCGACAAAACCGAAGGTGCGTGCGGGCAGGTCGATGGCGGGCACCAGTTCCAGCAGGCTTTCGTAGACGCTGCCCAGTTCCTCCGGCCCCATGTTGCGGTAGTCCACCGGGGTGAGGCTGCTGCCTTTGCCCTGCGCGACCACCGCCCAGCGCAGGTGTTGCAAGCCAGTGAGCAGGTGGGCGTTGTCCAGATTGGCGTTATCCAGATCGGTGCATTGCTGGGGAGCGAACAGGCCGCCCAGCGCGGGCAGCGCCAGGCGCGGCTCGCCTTGCGCCAGGCCGCGAAACACGATGCGGATGGCTTGCCACTGGTCGTCATGACGGGTGCGGGCGCGACGCTTGAGGCAGAGTTCGCGCAGGCGGGCCAGGGCGTAGCCTTCGGCATAGGCGCGGCGGGCGGCTTGTGCTTCGGCATCGTCTGCCTGCGGGTGTGCATGGGGATGAAGAACGCCGCGCTCTTCGACGGTGAAGACGAAGATGAGCCGGTAGATCAGGCGCAGCAGTTGCTGAAAGTAAGCGTCCTTGCTGAGCGTGCCCTCGTTCAGGGCGGCGCGTAGGGCTTGGTTGGCAGGGTGTTGCAGGAAACCTGCGCCGAAGGTCAGCAGGGCCTGCTCGACACCATTGCGCAGGCCGTCGCGCACGCGAGTGCCTTCCTGTTGGCCTTCACTACGCCATTGTTCCCAGATGCACACCGTAGCGCCCTGGCCGAGGCGGGATGCGCGGCTGGCGTGCAGTAGACGCCAAACGTTGGCGAATTCGGCATAACGCTGGCCGCCCAGAAGGTCGGCCAGATCGACTTCGAGAAAGCTGGGACGGGTGAGCGAGGCAGCGTCGCGCAGCAGACGCAGTTGCTTGCCGTTGCTGACGATGCCCCATTGCAGCGCTTCGCTGGCGTTGAGCAATTCCTGCATCGCCTGGAACGGGGCTTTCTTGCGATTGCCACCGCCCTGCACGGCAAATCGCGCGTCGGTCTCATCCAGGCCCAGAGTGTGCGGGGCCACCAGCACGGGTAAAGTGCCTGCCATGAGGCTGACCGGGTAACGCAGTTCACCCACTTGCTGTGCTGACGCGGCTTGCAAGGCGGCGTAGCCAAAGGCGTCGCGCAGCAGTTCGTGGACGAAGGCGGTGGTGAGCTGCGCAGCATCGACGTCGGCGCGCTCCAACTGCGCGGCAAAGTGCTGCCATTGGGCGCAGGCGATCTGGAAGGCGCGGCTGTATTCGTCCTTGAGCTTGACGCCCTTGGGGGTGCCGTAGTCGGCCTCGCCCTGGGCGCTGGCGCGGCCCTGGGCGGCTTTTTCCAGTTGGTCAGGCAGGAACAGGCCACCTTCGAGCTTGAGGGTGGGCAGGTCGAGCGTGGCCTGGGTTTTGCGGATGCGTTTCATGCTTGGTCGGTGGCCTCGTCGATGACTTCCCAATGGCCGCCCTTGGTAGGGCCGTGGCGGCGCAGCTTGCCGGTGCGCTTGAGTTGGGTCAGGTGGTACTTGACGCCGTCGGTGCTGAGACCTGTTGCCCGCGCCAGCGCAACCGTCGTGATGCCTGGCTGGCTGCGCAGGTGTTGCAGCACAACTTCCTGGGCGGTCTTGGGCAGTTCTTGGGTAGTTTCTTGGGTAGGGCGCGGCGTTTCTTGGGCAGTTTTCAGGCCAGTCTCTGTGCTGGTCTCTGGGATAGCCTGCCGAGCACTCGGCCGCGCAAAGCGGGTGATGAACAGCCCGCCGATTTCGATGAAGCTGGCGTCCGGTGCGTTTTCCAGAATCAGCGGCACGCCCCGGCCCCAGGCTTCCACCAGATGGATGCGGCGCAGCATCTCGGCAATTTTCGGGTTGCGGCGGCGCGAGACGTTGCCCTGGCGTATCTCGTCAAAGGTGAGGTTGCCGTAGAGGCTGCCGGGGCTGCGGATTTCCAGCCTGTCCTTGAATACGGCCACCTGCACATAGTCCGGGTCGCGCCAATCGCGGTGGCAGAAGGCGTTGACCAACGATTCGCGGATGGCCTTGAGGGAAATTTCGGGCACGTCCACGCGGCGCAAGCCTTCCAGCCGCATGCCAATGTGGATGTTTTTCAGCGCGTATTTTTCGGCTTCTTCGATCAGTTCGAGGATGTCGCCATCGAAATCGTGACGATCGATGATGGTGGAGCTGGTGTGGGTGGCAAATACCGCGCAGCGCAACTGGATGGGTTCGTCGGCGAAAAACAGTTTGGCGGCGTTGATGGGCGCGCCCTGACGCAACAGGTCGAGCTTTTCCAGGGCGTTGGCGGCGCTGTCTGGCGGCAGGTCTGCGCGTGCAAGGAAGCGGCTGATTTTTTCGGGGCTCAGTTGTGCAAGCGTCAGGCCGCTGGGTTCGTTCTCCCAGCGCAGCGCATCCTGGTTGCTTTGCAGGATGAGGTTCTTCAGTTCGCTGGCGCTGAGTTTTTTATCTTCATCCGCCACCCGCATGTAAGCACGACCATAGGCCAGATAAGGCTGCTGCCAGCCCTCGGCCTTGACGTGCAGGCACGGCTTGCCTTCGATGGACTGTTGGGTGATGTGTGGATAGATGGCCGGTTCGATGTGGGCGGCAATGGCTTGCGACACATCGCGCAGGGTTTTCTCGTTTACATCCAGCCCCACGGCCTTGCCGTTGGGGGCGATGCCGAACCACAGCTCGGCCTGGCCGTGTTTGTTGAGCATGGCGGCCAGCGAGATCAGCCCCTGTTTCAGTTCAGCCAGAGACTTTTTGAGCTCGGTAGTTTCGGTCTCTGTCATGATCGGCTCGTGTTCCATCAGAGGGCATCCGGCAGTAGCACATATACGCCCATTACATCGACCGGCAGGCAGGGGCTGACGCTGTGCTGGCCGACGTCGCGGGCGGCGGCCCGCACACGCTGGTGGTCGGCGAGCAGCGTCTGGGCGCGTTGCTTGGCCAGCGCCTGTAGTTGTTGAGGGTGCGCGGCGAGGAAGTCGAGCGCGGTGCGCACTTCGCGCTGCACGGCTTCCGCAGGCAGGTTGCCACTGGGCGTGCATTCGAGCAGGCGGCCGACGCTGTCGTCGGCCACGCCGTCTCCTGTCAACCACTGTGGGGCGTTGCGGCCCTGCACGGCGAGGGCAACGGTTTCCTCGGCCATCATCTGGAAGGGTTCGCGGCGGCGCACATAGCTGAGCTGGTGGCGCAGGCGCAGCAGGTAAAGCGTGGTGACGACTTCGACATCGTTGGTGAGGGTGGCGGCGCAACGGGCGGCCAGTGGTCGCTCGCCGCCGAGTGCATCTTCCAGCAGGTGCTGGGCGAGCAGACCGACCAGCGGGTGACTGCGGTGCAGTTCGCTGAAGTCGATGAGTTGGGGCGTGTCGATGCCGTCATCGGCCATGCGTTGGCGCAGGGCTTCGGGCAGGTGCTGCGGCAGAAAGCGTGCGGTCTGCTTGCGGCCCGTTTCCAGCGGTGAGCCGAGCCGCACGCAGGCACTTTGCAGAAAGCGTTGCACGTCGGCCTGGGTGCCGAGGGCCTGCTGCTGCTTGTGCCATTCGGGCAGCACCTCGTCGGGCTTGATGCGGCGCTGGGCGAACACGGTGCGGTTGGTTTTGGCTCTTTCCAATGCGTCTTGCCATTGGGCTTGCAAGGGAGCGAGCAGACGCTCGGGTTCGCCGAAGTCAAAAGATGTTTGTCGCATGGATGGCTGTGCCGGGTGCTCGCGGCGCATCAGCGCGGCCTTGACCAGGGCCTGATTGATGCGGGCTTCGTCCTCTGGCATGGGGACGAGCACGCCGAGCTCCTTCTGGATGGCTTCGCCTTTCCGGAGGATGATGTTGAGCACGAAGCCATCCACCGGGTTGTCCTGCCCATAGAGCATAGTGCAACGCACTTCAGAAGCTTGTTGACCAAAACGATCGACGCGGCCTTCGCGCTGTTCGTGGCGGGTGGGGTTCCAGGCCAGGTCGTAGTGGACGACGGCGGTGAACAGGTGTTGCAGGTTGATGCCTTCTGAAAGGCAGTCGGTGGCGACCAGGATGCGCTGGTCGGCTTCCTCCGTGTCGTTCACGCGCTCGCGGCGTTCTTCGGGGGTGAGTTCGCCGGTGATGGCTGTAACTGTAGTTTTGGGAAAGGCAACCTTGAGGTGCTCGGCCACATAGTGGGCGGTGGCGATGTAACGGCAGAACACCACGGGGTGATAGCCCTCCTTCAGCAGCGGGCTGATGTGCTGGATGAGCGCGGCCAGTTTGGGGTCGCCTGCCTTGCCGGAAAGGCGTTGCGCGTCCGCAATCAAGGCGCGCAAGCGCGGCGCGGTGTCCAGCACTTGAGCGGGCGGCTCCAGATCGCTGGCTGAAAGGTCATCGGCCTCGCCATCGTGCAGGCGCTCATCACTGAGGAGGGCGTCATCCGGCAGGCTGCCTTCCAGCCGCGTGGTCAGTGCCTTGACAGCAGCAGCGGGCGATGAGGCCACGCAGCGCAGCAATGCCAGGGTGGCGTACCAAATGAGGCGGGCACCGCCTTGCTGTCCTTCCTGCATGTCCTGCTGTTCTATGGTTTCGGCCAGTTCGCGGCAGTAGTCCTGCACGGCATCGAAAAACGCACCCCATTCGCCGCTGAGCTGGTAGGTAAGCTCGGTTTTCATGCGGCGGGGAAAGCCGCGTCCATCATCGGTCTCGGCCTGCCATTCGGCGATGTCCTTGCGACGGCGCTGGACGAAGTGGCGGGCCAGCTCCTGCCGCAGCGGGTCCGTGGCGGTCATACGGCCTTGCAGGGCGGCAAAGCGCGGGTCGAGCAGCGACAGCAGGTTATAGAAGGCCGTTTCGTCGCCGGAGTGCGGCGTGGCGGTGAGCAGGATCAGGTGGCGCTGTTGGTCTTTTGTCAGGCGTTGCAGCAGTTCGAAGCGCAATTGCTTGCCTGCGCCGCTGCTGGCGCAGGTGTGGGCTTCGTCAACGACGATGCATTCGGGCGTCGTGGCAAGGAACTGTTCGCGGTGACGTTCGCTCTTGATGTAGTCCAGGCTGACGACCACCACCGGATGATGGTCAAACAGGCGCACACCATGCGGCAGCTCGCGCTCGATGCGGGCGGCCGACGCTGAGGTCAGGGCGATGGCATGGAGGTTGAAGCGGGTTTCCAGCTCGCTTTGCCATTGATCGACCAGATGAGGCGGGCAGAGCACTGCCAGGCGGGAAATTTCGCCACGATCTATCAGTTCTCGCGCAATCAAACCCGCCTCGATGGTTTTGCCGATGCCTACGTCATCAGCGATTAGCAGGCGCACAGTAGACAGGCGCAGCGCCATCAACAGCGGCACCAGCTGGTAGCCGCGCGGCTCGACGGCGATATTGCCAAAGGAGCGGAACGGGCCGGCACCGGCGCGTAGGGTCAGGCGCAGGGCGTCGCGCAGCAACAGCGCGGCGGCGTGGTTGCCGGCGCGTGTCGGGTCGGGCCAGGCGAAGGTGGCAGGTTCGACGGGTTGCAACTCTAGCTCAGGGATGAGGGCAATGCTCTCGTCATCGGCACCGCTCAATGGGCGCAGGCGCAACCAGTCGCGGCGAGAGTCGCTTTGCACCACCCATTCGCGGCCACGGGCGCGCACCAGGTTTCCGGGCAGAAAATCGTGTTCGAGGATCGTCATGCGTTTATTCCTTGGACCCGAACACATCGGCGTGCGCGGCAAATTGCTGTGGCCAGCGTGAAGCGTCCGAAAAATCGAGCATCTGCCAGCCTTTGTCCTGCAATACGCTGGTGGTCTGCTCATCCACCGCGGACAGAAACACCAAAGCACGGGCTGCCTTGTATTGGGCGGCGGCGATGGCAGCGCCGTTGTTGACAGATACGTTGAGTACATCGGGGCGCATGAGGTTTGCCTGGTCGAGTGCGGCCAGCCAGGCATCGAGAGGCGTGTCGATTGCCGATGCTGTGGTAGACGGGGCGATGCTCGCAGGCTGTACCTGGGCATTGGCCAGCGCGACCAGCAGCTTGAGCGCATCCGCATTGCGGCGGTTAATGTGTTCGTGATCCGGCTGGTTGAAGTAGGACAGCAGGCACTGATAGCAGCCGGCTTCGCACTGATGATTGCCAAACACATCGGTCTGCTCCAGCGACGGCAGATCGTCCAACGTCCAAATGCTGTTCTGCGGTGCGCGATAGTGAATTAGTTGCAGGGCGTTGCTGGCGACGAGTGCAAGGTCACCGCGATTGTTTGCCAGTCGGGTGAGCACACCCGCACCGCCCTCGGCCGCTTCGTAGAACAGCAAGGCGCGGCGCTCGTCGGACTTCGGCAGTGGCTCGACTACCAGTTCGGATTCCTCGATCTGGAAGGTCATTTCGATGCCTCGTTTGAGCGCGGCCTGCAATGTCGCCATGGCCTCCAGCGACAGGGCATGTAGGGGAGCAAAGATCAGCAGATTGCGATGATCTTCCACAAAAGGAACGATGCGCTGGTTGGGCGCCTTCTCCAGCAAAGCATCGTCGCCGCCCTGATCGTCTTCCGCATCCGGTGCGTCCTGCTTGCTCCAGGTGCCCGTGATGGGGTTGATGTAGAAGCCCAGTTGCTCCTTGTCTTTGCGCCTGCGCCAGCCGCGGTTGATGCGCCAGATTTGCGCAGCGGGCGCGTAGGTCAGCTCGCCCAGCACGTCCTCGCCTTGTTGGATCGTGGCCTTCTGCTGCTGGATACGGCCATCGGGGCCGGGCAGGAAGCGGTAGGTGGTTTGCAGTTCGAAGCCCTGGCGCTGGCGCTCCTCGTCGTTGATGGAGATGCGCTCGGTGGCCACGGTCTCCACGGTTTCGATGCGGTAGAGCTCGCGTACCCAATCGTGCTCGGTGAGCAGGGCGTCGCAGTTCTCGCAGCGATTGACCAGTGGCTGTTCGCCGCCGGGCTCGCCGAGATGACCGTAGCCGCACTGGCTGCACACAAGAGAGGCAATAGTGGCCAATTGGCTGTTGCCGGAGATGTGGTCGGTATTGCCGACATTGAGCTTGGCGCGCACCACGCGGTACATGCGGCCCTGGTGATATATGAGGCTGCGCGGGCCGAATTCGGACAGCGCCAGAAAGCGCGGCCGGCTGACCATGCTGCCTTCGTCATCCTTGCCATTGACGGTCTGGCCGCCACGGGCGGGAATCCAGGCCATCAGCGGCAGGCGCGGGAAGTTGTAGCCCGGCAGAAAGCCCTGGCTGGCCAGGTAGCGATAGGTGTAGAAGTCATTGTTCTGGCCGCTGCCGGACTTGAGCAATACGGCGTACTGCCGCGCGGCATCGCCGTAGCGGCGCTGGGCATTTTGGCGTTCCGTGTGCGAGGCGGTATGGCTCTTGACGATGCGATCGGCCATATCCATCTGTTGGCGGGTGGCATCGAACAGCACGCGCCAGCGCTCCAGTGCATCGGAGAACGCCTTCGGTGCCCTGATGATGACCTGGTGTACGTAGTCTGTTGTAAACCACGCGCTGTCTTTCAGCTCCTCAGCAAGCTGGTCGATGACCCGACCGGCACTGGCCAAGGCCCGCTGCTGGACGGCCTGTTCCCGCAGCGCTTCATGCAAGGGTTGTTTCAGTGGTTTGCCGGGCCGATCGAGATCCAGCATGGGCGCAATGCTGTCGTCCAGTGGCACCTGGGTACTGGCCAGCCAGACCGCCTGCAAATGGCTGTCGATGAGATCGCGGTTGGCCAGGTCGAGGGTTGGCGCGCGCACCACGCCATGCACCATCTGCTCGGCATTGTGGAAGAACCATTGGTCGTGCGGACTGAGCGCCGCGCAGTAGGTGATGACCAAGGCCTGCTGACCCGAGCGACCGGCTCGACCGCTGCGCTGGGCGTAGTTGGCGGGGGTGGGCGGCACGTTGCGCAGGTACACGGTGTTGAGCGCGGAGATGTCCACACCCAGCTCCATGGTGGGCGAGCAGAACATCACCGGCAGGCGTTCCAGTGGCGCTTCGTGGGCCGGGTTCTGCGCCCAGTCCTGCCTGTCCTTTTCGGTGTAGCGGAAACGCTGCTCCAGCAATTGTCGGCGTGGTGCATCCACCTGGGCCGTGTGTTCCTGGGCCTCGAAGTCGAACAGTGGATGCGAGGGGCGACGCAGCAGATCGGCAATACCGATATATAGAGCGCGGAAATACTGATTGATGCGATTGCTTTCTGCCTTCTGCTCATCGGCAATCAGACACCAGTCGAGGGCTGCCGCGTTCAGACGCCAGCCTGCAAGCTGGGAATCAACGGCGTGTTTTTGCACGTAACCATAGTTTCCGGCTGCTTCGAGCATCTCTTCGATCAGCTCGGCCCACTCGACATCTTTCCACTGCATGACCTCGCTGGCGCAGGTGCTGTCGCGCCAGAAGGCGGCGGTCTTGATCTGCCGCAGCAGACCGGAGCGCGGACCGCCCGTCACCAGATCTGTACGTGGCTTGCCTCGGTATTCCGGGCGCTTGCTAAGGATGAGATAGCGGCCGGTATCGAGCTTCTCGTCGGGTGCGAAGGCCCAGCGTTCATTGATGTAGGTGTGGGCGTTGGTGCGTGCCTTGTCCTGCTCGACCGGATCGAGGTAACGGCTCTCCAGACACAGATGGCGGCGCAGGGTGTCGAACAGCAATTCGTACAAAGATGTGCGTTGCGCAGCCGTCAATCTGGCCAGGGTGCTGTTCGCGGCGAAGATGCTGGTGTCAGCGCAGAAGGCATCCAGGTCGCGATAACGAATCTGCAACAGACCGAGCTGATCCAGATTCGGGTTGTTGAAGCGCCAGCCACGCCGCAGATCACGCAGTAGCCGGTAGGCGATGATGAAGCGCAATGTGCGTTGCGCTTCCTGCCGGGCCAGTCCCATGAGCTTGGGCGTGCGCAAATACTCCACCAAGGTCGCTTCATCGACCTCTTGAAAGCCGAGGGCCTTGAATACGCTTTCGGCCAGGTGTTCTTCATCGAGTTGGCCGCCGCTGCCCTGGAGTGCGCCGATCAAACCGGCGCGCAGCGTCAGCAGGAAAATGAAGTCGTTGAAATGTCCGGCCTGCAGAGCGGCGTCTTGCCGGTTGTCGGTAAAACCGAGCAGCTTGCGCGGATCAGGCTGACCCGGTGCCGGTTCGGGAATGGCGAACAATTGCTGCAAAGCCGCCAGGGCAATCATGGTCGTGGCCGAGGAGCGGCCTTCACCGGACAGGCTGGAGAGGCGGTTGGCATCCTTGCCGTGGGCTTCGTGTGTCGCGCCGCAGTTCAAGCAGAAGCGGAACTTGCCGGGAATGAACCAGAACTCCGCCCCTGAGCCTGTTTGTCCTTTGGCATCGACCGTGACCATATAGGGAATTGCGTCCTTATAGTCGCGTTTAACCTTGGGCACGCTGCGGTTGAAGTCGATCCAGGTTTCTGGCAAATCGTCCTGCGTACCACCGTATTGCTGGCCGGCAAGTACGGGGCAAAGGAAACCGAAACTGGCATCTTCTTCTGTTGCGATATCGTCGACTTCTCGTGGAGCGAAACTTTCCGGTTGCGGTGAATGCCAGACAGGCAGGTATTCCTGGCCGCAATCGCGGCAGAAATGCGTGGGGTAAAGCAGCACGTTCTCTTGCTGTCGCCCCGGCGCGAAACGCTGGGCATCGAGCGTGACATGGCGCTTGCCACGTTCCTCCAACGTGGTGAGCACCTTACCGGGGCCGCTGATGAACTGGTGCAGCTTGAATGCGAAAGGCGGCCGGCCCTGGGGTGTGCGTACATCATGGGCAGCCACCAGAAAACGTTGCAGAGCAGCGCGGGCCGCTTCAGGCTGGCAACCTGCGTCTTCGGCGAGACGGCGGCTGGCCTCTTCCAGCATTAGGGGGCGCGCCCGGCGCGGAGGCTCATCGGGAGGAATGTCGATACCCAAGTTCAACTCGACCCAAATGGCCAGCGGATCGTCGCGGAAAGCGTTGAAATCAGCCCAGGTATCCTGCTCGCGAGTGATGGCCGCGGGCAATTCTGGACGAATGGCATTGACGTCCTTGAGTGGGTTGGTGACCCGCTCCAAGGTCTCCCCGATGACATCATGCTCGCTGATGTTGGTACCAAAAAGTTTGCTGGCCACGTCGGCCACCACGTGGTTGCGGTCGGCTTGGCTACCTGTGCTGGACATGGTGGCTGACGTGCCGATGCAGACCAGTTGCTCGGCCTTTAGGCGCTCGCGCAGGCGCCGCACCAGCAAGGCAACGTCCGCACCCTGACGGCCACGATAGGTATGCAGCTCATCCAGCACTAGGAACTCAAGCCCCTCGCAGTGCTCCACCACGCGCCGATCCACTTCGTCGAAGCGCGTGAGGATGTACTCCAGCATCATGAAGTTGGTCAGCAGGATATCGGGCGGGTTATCTGCGATTGCTGTACGTTCTGCCTGGCTTTCCTGGCCGGTGTAGCGCTTGACGGTGAAGGGACGAAGCTCTGGCGCATAGCCATGCAGAAACTTGTCGAGTTCTTCCAGCTGGCTGTTGGCCAGAGCATTCATCGGATAGATGACAATGGCCCTGGTATGTGCTTTGCCATCGGATTGCTTGGCCTTGAGAATGCGGTCGATGATCGGGATGAAAAAGGACAGGGACTTCCCCGACCCCGTTCCGGTCGTGACCACATAGCTTTGGCGTTCCTGGCCTTTGGCCAAGGCTTCCATCTGGTGCTTGTAAAGATGCAGGGGTTCTGGCGAGCCTTCAGACTTCCCGACCTGGAAGATCTCTGCGCAGGCAGCATGCAAGATCCCCTGCGCCACCAGTTTCTGCACCGTGCCCTGGCGTTGGTAATTCGGGTTGATCTGCACCAGCGGCTCAGGCCAATAGCGGCCTTGCGCATATTGATGTTCGACCTCGGCCTGGATATCGGACGCAGCGATGCGAACGAAACTGCGGGAAAAATTGCCGTATCGTTCGATGAGCTGGTCGCGGAATTGGAAAACGTTATCCATGGAGAGTCCTCACTGATCCATCTTGTGGCCAATCGCCAGAACCGCTGTACTACCGGAGGTGCCTGCTGTGATGCGCTTCCATTTCGCCTCTCGCCCCTTGCCCGTTGATTCGATCAACCCCTCTGATTTCATCGCCCGCAGCACCAGCCGCACCATGTCTCTGTTCACACCCGGGCAAGCTTCTTCAATCTCGGAAATCGAGAACAGCAGGGTGCGCTCCAACACTTCCGTGCGTACCCGATCGCCCTTGCTGCACGGCTATACTCGATGGTGCCGACACGTTCCTCGAATTCCTGGTAGGCCCGCAGCAAGGCACCCCAGAAGTAGTCGAGCCAGAGTTTGACATCGTGCTGTCCTTGATGCCAGTCTTGTGAACTGGCTTCAAAAGTGTTTCGTGAGCCTTCCGTGGTGTTTTCGAAGATGCGCTCCAGGCTGATGTAGCGGCCCACGACATAGTTGAAGTGGTCGAACAGGGTGTGCAGTTGTAGTACCACCCTTTCGTTGAAGGGTCTGTGCGCAGTAAACTCGTAAACAAAAACAAGCGCCAGAGCGTCATGGCAGCCAGCGATCTCCTGTTCGGAACGGCTCTTCGGCGTTGCGTTGCGGATGATGAGAGACTTCAGCCGTGAGAGTGCAACAACAATATTTTCCAGCTGGTTGGATGACTCGGTGGGTTCAACCACCGCGATCTGGTGCAGGCCTTTGACGGCTTTGGGAGACTGTGCGGCGTAGCGCTGTTGCTTGCCCTGGTATCCGCCCAGTGAGCGCAGCGCGGCCGCCTGGGTGCTGTCGAGGCGGAGTGCAGCGAGGTACTCGGAGATAAGAGAATGCATGGAAATGTAAGATCAGGCTGTCTAAATGGGTTAATCATAGCTTTCAAATAAGACATTGTCTTGAAAAATACCTTACGTTTGACTACCTTGTTTTCCTGATCGTAGTACAGGCCGAGAAGTGTTGTGGGGAGGGAGGCTATCCCGAATTTGCTTAAGAGTGCGATGGTATACGGTGCCAATGCCAGCGGTTCCAATCTGATCAAAGTCTTGTAGGACATGCGTGGCATGGTGCTGGAATCGGTTACTTTGCAGCTTGGGCGGAGTTTTGATCATTTCCAACCTTCAAACTGGATACCGTATCAGGCAGCTGGTCCACTGAGTTTGTGGTCAATTTTATCCTTAATGACGTGTGTATCAGTATGCTTTTGCCATGACTTCGTAACGCATTGTCAGTAATGCTGCTGGCGCAGACACTGGCAGCAAAGTTCAATGCCTGTAAGCCTCGGACCATTCACTACCCGCCCAGACTGGTTCTACTGTGCAACTGATACTGATCAATCCGGTTATTTTTTATTGATGGCCTCGCTCAGGTCGAGTCTGATGGCAAGTACGACAAGGATTATTCCATGTGGATATTGCTTCTAGAATATTATCAGTTTCATCATCAAGGTAAACAGAGAAGAGAATTTACAATAAACTTGTTTCTTTATTCGAACCAGGTCTTCTCGATTCAGTAAAAATTATCTTTCAAAACAGGACAATTTCAGGAATGGCCTCAGCCGAAATTTTTCCATGGCAGCGGGTGATCTGGCAGCAGGCCAGACAGTCAGGTAGTGCGCAGCGACATCATGCGCTGTTGCTGAAGGGGCGTCGGGGAATCGGCAAGCTGGGTTTTGCCCTTGCTCTGGCGAAATCCATATTGTGCGGGCAGGGGGATGCAGCGGGTGTGGCGTGCGGGAAGTGCCAGGATTGTTACTGGTTCGAACAGGGGTTGCATCCGAATTTTCGCCTGCTGGAGCCGGAGGCGTTATCAGCGCAGGAAGGTGCTACAGACAAGGATGATGAAGAAAACCGGCGGGAAGCCGGGAGTGCGAAATCAGGCAGGAAGCCAAGTCAGCAGATCAGCATCGCGCAGATTCGTGCGCTGGACGATTTCATTTACCTGAGTGCTCATCAAGCGCGTGACAAGGTGGTACTGATTCATCCAGCCGAAGCAATGAATACAGCTGCGGCCAATGCGCTGCTGAAAAAACTGGAGGAGCCGCCACCAGAAGTGCTGTTCATTCTGGTGACACATAATGCTTCACTGATTCCACCTACGGTTCTGAGCCGTTGCCGGCAGACCGCCATGCCGGCGCCAGATCATGAAATGGCAAAGGATTGGCTTATCCACCAGGGAATCACCGATCCTGATTTTCATCTGGCCATGTCGGGTTTTTCGCCATTGCTGGCATTGCAGTACGATGAACGGCTGGCTGCTTCTCACACTGATTTCATCCAGTGCTTGTGTGCACCGGAGAGGTTCGATCCGATCGAGCTGGCGGAAAAGCTGCACAAGCTGGATTTATCCAGCGTGACCGGCTGGTTGCAGAAATGGTGTTATGACTTGATGAGCTGCCGTACCAGCGGGCGGGTGCGTTACCATCTGAAACAGGTGGCAGTCATCCGGCAGCAAGCGGCTGTCATCGATCCGGTTGCTTTCGGGTTTTTGTGGCGCAACCTGGTTGCCTCGCAGCAACTGGCGCGCCATCCGCTCAACCCCAGACTGTTTCTGGAGGCAATGTTGCTGACCTACATGGACTCGATACGTCCGACAGGTTCAGCAGGATGATGTTTACGTTTATTGAATGCACGATTCACTCGTCGAATCGACGGTGCAGGCCCATAACGTTCTGTGGATACCGGCAGCGCGATTGAACAGGTGATCTGCTTGCTGGGTTTTTTGCTGTTCCAGTGTGAGTGAGACTTTTTCCGGTATGAGATATGACTGAACCCAGAAACGTATCCGGCAAAATTCTTTTTCCTTGGCACATAATCTGTGAATGGCGGAGCTGTAGATGGTTTTATCCGCCTGGCGTCCTTTTTCGATCAGTACCATGTGTACAAACTTGCCTGAGTCTCCCATTTCGAGGCTGCGCACCAGTTTCCAGCCGATGCCGCTGGGCAGGGCTTGTTCTTCTGCCTTCGCTGCAGTTTCTGCTTCCGTCGAAGCTGGTGCGGCTTGTTCCGCTTGTTCCGCGGGAGCAGGTAATGCTGCATTGTCGGCTGCAGCCTGTTCACCATCCTGGCCTGAGAAAACCGGTTGAGGCAAGTTTTGCACTGCTGAAAAAACCATACCGGACCAGGTGATCGCCATGGCGATCAACAGTCCGTTTCCTATTCTGTTCATTGGTTCTCCTGATAAAAACTGTTTCAAAAATTGAATTGTATTACTCTGCCTGCGTACCGCATTGATTATCAGACTGTTTGCGAAACATGGAAAATCCGGCCATGACGACCCGCCCGTTCGACGCCCGACAGACTAACATCACCGATCTTATCCAAAGACTGGATGGCTGTGCAACGATTGTGACCGGAAACCGGCGGCTGGCGCGTGCCCTTCATCAGGCATTCAATCAGGCCAGATCTGCGGAAGGACACGGGGCATGGCCTGCACCGGATATTTTGCCCTGGGATGCATGGTTGCAGCAGCTGTGGCAGGAGGTGGTCATTTCCAGCCGGGTTGAATCGGCCCGGGGGGTGTTGCTGACTTCCCATCAGGAGTATTTCGTCTGGCAGGAAATTCTGGCAGAACAATCCGGTGATGTTTCGTTACAGGCCACCAACGAGACTGTCGCTCGTATCATGGAAGCATGGCAGACACTGCATGCATGGTGTATTCCCTGCCGGGAAGCGGATTTCGGTCATAATGCCGACACCCGGTTGTTCTGGCAACTGGCCTCGATGTTCGAAGCGAAATGCCGGGAAAATGGCTGGCTTTCAGTTGCCGTTCTGCCCGGAATATTGCAGAAATACGTGCAGATCGATAGCCTGTCAGTGCCGAACGAGCTTGTGTTGACCGGTTTCGATGAGTGGACACCGCAGCAATCATCGTTTCTGCGTGCATTCGAACAGACGGGATGCTCATTGCAGTGGTTACAGTTATCCGGTCAGCCGGATCGTATCGGCAAGCTGGCGTGCGCAGACGGTCGTGACGAGATCCGGCAGGCGGCGCGCTGGATACGGCAACGTCTGGAGGAAAATCCGGCGGCGAGGATTGCGCTGGTCGTGCCGGAACTGGCCGCACAGCGGGAAATGATCTGCCAGACACTGGATGAAGTGCTGATTCCACAAGCATTGCAGCCGGAGCATCATGATCGGGTGCGTCCTTACAATCTGTCACTTGGCAAGCCGCTCGACCGCTATCCACCCGTCAGTCTGGCACTGGATATTCTCGATTTATCAGAAACTGTCATCGAGTTGCCGCATGTCAGTCGTGTGCTGCGTTCTTCTTTCATTGCGGGCGGGGATCGGGAAATGAATGCGCGCGCCTTGCTGGATGCTCGTCTGCGCGAATCGGGTGAATGGAATCTGACCCTGCAAAAGCTGCTGACGAATGCGGCTCGCAGTGGCCAGCCCTATTCGTGTCCACTGCTGGCCGAATGTCTGAGTAATTTGATGAAGCAGATGAAAGTATCACTTGCGCCAACGAGCCCGGGAGAGTGGGCGCAGCGATTCGGACAGTGGCTGAAAGCAATCGGCTGGCCAGGTGAGCGAGGATTGTCCAGCGAGGAATATCAGGTTATCCAGGCATGGCAGGGGGTACTGAGAGAATTTTCCACACTGGACTGGGTAATTCGGTCGGTCAGTTTGACTGAAGCGCTGCAGCAACTCAGGCACATGGTTGCCGGTACGATTTTTCAGCCGGAATCAGCGGAGGCGCCTGTGCAGGTATTGGGGTTGTTTGAAACCAGCGGGCTGCAGTTCGATCATCTCTGGATCATGGGATTGCATGATGGCGTATTCCCTGCATCATCCCGGCCCAATCCGTTTCTTCCTCTGACCTTGCAGCGTGAGGCTGATGC
>JAANMT010001491.1_pt1 | contig 22895 bp, 19 predicted proteins | sample 7279711 | NCBI WGS metagenome assembly JAANMT01 (sample SAMN14094538, study PRJNA606508) | bioreactor metagenome | isolation source: A lab-scale SPAN reactor treating ammonium-rich wastewater day 1 | place: Ireland: Galway | collected 2017-01-16 | reverse complement strand
CTCCTCGATGAACACGTCGGCCATGGTGGGAACCTCACCCACCACCTCATCCAGATCCACGCCGAGGCCGTACGTCGCATGTGCTTGGGGATCCATGTCCACCAAGAGGACGGGAGATCCCTTCCTGGCGAGGCCTGCGGCGAGGTTCACCGCCGTGGTCGTCTTTCCTGTCCCTCCCTTTTGGTTGATCACGGCAATCGTCGTCATGGGCATACCTTCTCGTAGTTGGGGGAATTCACGTTGTGCTGCTCATCCCACTCCCAGAAGTCGGGAGTGAGAGTGGGTTCCCGCTCCTCAACAAATCTCCAGTATCGAGCCAAGCGTGCTCGGTCTTGCTCGTGGCGCCGCACCTCGGCTTGTTTCTGTTCGGGTGAGAGGAATGAGGCGCGGAGAATCTTCTCTCGAGAAGCCTCTTCCGCCTCAACGAAGGCTTCATAGAGCGCCGGATACTCGCGGGTGATCTCGTCAAGTCTGGCTCTGCGGAACGTGTTGTACTCGGGCAGGTGCGTCTCGTAGTGCTCCTGCTGGGCGATTGCGCGAGAGTGCTTGTGTTGAGCCTTCACCTCGCTGAAGTAGCCGTCTCCATGCGTCCGGAGTGAGTTCACAAACGAGATGATCGTCCGTCCCTGGCCTCGCTCGGCCTGACGGACAAACTCTCCGAAGGCTCTCCCCCACTCGGAAACCTTCTCCTCCGCTGGCCAGAAGTCGAGAAGCCGCCTCACGAATTCTTCGGCGGCCTGGATGTCCTTGATTGTGGGAAGTGCCACAGGTTCGTCCGTGTTTCCGTTGCGGCCGGCGTAGAAGTGGCGAGCGAAGGTGCTTCCCTGTCCCTCTGAAGGCTCTAGTGTGTTGGAATCGCTCGGTGCTGCCCAGTTTTCCTCAATCGCTCTTCGGAGCATTCCGAGAGGGTTTCGGGGAAGAGTCCTTTTTCTTAACCAGTTGATCTGGTTTTTAATGGTTTCTGTGGGGTTATTTGTGGCAAGAACAGCTGCATCTTTGGCTGAAAAGCCTTGGGAGATGAGAAGGTTGTAGGCTTGAGACTTGGATTGAGGAGAAACAGCAACAGCAACGGGTTGGGGAGAAAAAGGGTGTTGTTGTTCTTTGAAAGTTTTATTTCTAGGTTTTATTTCTATACCGGTACGGTTTTCAGAGTGATCCTCCGGTACGGTTTTCAGAGTGATCCCGGTACGGTTTTCAGAGTGATGTCCTCCGAAAATCTCCGGTACGGTTTTCAGAGTGATCGCCGGATAGGACGCGTTATCTTCCCATTTTATGGCGTATTTGGCCGCCTTACTTGCTTTTCCTGCGGCCGGGTCAAAATACCCCTCCGTTACGCGGAAGATGTGGTTGTGGGCCATGGCCTGTTGGATGGCTTCACTGAGCGTTTGGCGAGAGATGATGCGTGTCCGCCGCTGGATCGCGGTGAAAGACAATTCCACCTGCTGTCGGCGGAATCCGTAGCTCGTCTGCCAGCCGATGGTGTTCCGGATGATGGCCCCCACCACTCGGATGACCGCAAGGGTCTCGTGAGTGAGTGTGTAGTCAAAGAAGCTGTTCGGGATGTAGGTGTGGTTCCCCTGACCGGCATAGAAGCCACGGAATCGGTTGGGATCTGTGATGTACTCGCCGTGTTCATCCCAACGAAGTTCATAGAGGGCTGAGACGGAACCACACCCGGACGACTTCCGTCGGGCTTCGCGGGTACATGTGATCAAACGGGCTTCAACGGCTTCATCGATAGCTCGACGGATCATACTGTGGTTTATTCCAGCGTTTTTCTCGAGGTCATTGTACGAGATGAGGATCTGGGTCTCTTGAGGGTTTCCGTCGGCGTCGCACCACCCCAAGGTCTTCCGGATCATGTACCCTACCAGCCGGACGGTACCGCGCGAGCAGTGTGGGAGTACCACGTCGAAAAACTGGTTCGGCGTGTATGTCGTGTTGCTCGTGGGGGCCGGGTAGCCGTGGAAGGGTTTTGGATTGATTCCCATGGATACGTTTGTGGTCTTACACCTCGCTGACGGTGAACCGAGGGGTTAGTGAGAATGTCGAGATGGTCAGAGTCTTCCCATTCCTCTTGGCGTGCTCGGCGATGATGGCTTCCACTATGGCGCTCTTGGAGCGCCGATCTTCCCGAGCTAAGACCTCCACATACGCGCGAACTTCTGGATCAAGGGTTACTGATATGGGTTGCCTTTTAACCATGAGATTGACAGTCCTCCTTCTTAGGTGAATGAAATGGATCACTGTCCATCGTATACGACAGAGGTGGCTTAGGTCAAGCAGAAAACTGGGGATAACCACAAGATATAGTGGTTTTTACTTCTGATTCCTACTATGGGATGTGGTGAAAATCCGGTAGAAAGCGTCTACAGAATGGTATTAAGTCACTGATATTAAAAGGTTTATGGCTGTGATCTTTGCTTGTGGATAGAGGTTAGATGGTGTAAGTGAGGGGGTAGGTTTTACGGTTTTTCTCTGGTGCCAGCGGATGACGGAGACACACCAACGGATAGGGGGAGCTGCGACGCGCCCGCCATACACAGGCGGCGCGTCGGGAATGGCCCGGGCATCATACTAGACTGGCGGGCGCGCCGACAGCTCCAACCACTAGTCAAGTCACACACCTAATTACTCCACGGGTTCGAAGTATCCCACACTCCCGGACGCTTGGCCACGCGCTTGTGGATGCCTGCTGGCCGAATGGATATGATGGGTTTACGCTCGATGCTCTTTGTTTCTTCAACAATGACAAGAAGCGGACTCGCTAGGTTCTGAAAGCTACCCATCAGAACTTCTCCGATCTGGTCATCAGGAACTTTGGCTTCCTTTAACAAAGCTATCGTATCGCGAACGAGGGCGAGTTCCAGGGCTTGGTTCTGCAACTCAAGGCCGAAGATTTCGACCGCAAGTTTACTGTTCTGGAGGCTCTTGTGCTCCTTGTCGAGCTTCCAGTCCCGTGCCGTCTTGGCCAGAGACTCAAGAGCCGTAATGGGATTCAGTTTGCCAAGAAGCTCGACGAGCCACGAGTTACCTTTTCTGGCGGTGATAATAAAGGCGGCGCTGCTCGTACCCGCAACGGCATTTGAAGGATTGAAGTCCTCCGTCTGCAATGCACCGAGAACACGCCTCGCGACTCCCACGGCGACAAATGTATGTAGGAGCTCGCTTGGAGGCCTTTGAGAGATCTGCCGCTGCGCTTCGTCAAGCGCTGACTGAAGCCATGCCAAGTGCGAGTAAACACGATCGACAGCCGCTAAGGCCATGACAACATTACGCAATTCCTGGTCGCCGGGAAATGCAAGCACGATCTCGTTGAGTTCTGGCACTTCGCTCAGCTCTGCTGGCATCGATTCCTCTCCGTGCTCGTGTTTGCGTCTGGATCGTTTGGTTCAGCTACAAGAACCATTTTCCGCTCAATGATATATACAGTAAAACCGCCTCTATAATAACACCTTTATCCACTTTCAGGACTAATATTCCACCTTGAATGTCGGGCTGTCTTCGGGTCGGCTTTTGCGGTGGTCGTACAGGCGGGTGGTCGAGATGTTGGCGTGGCCGAGCCACTCCTGGACTTTGGCAATGTCGGCCTGGTGTTCAAGGGCGTTGGTGGCGGCGGTCGCGCGGAGCGAGTGAGCACAGAGGCCTGGCATGTCGATTCCAACCTCGGTCGCGTAGTGGCGGACGACTCGGGCGTAGAGGGATTCCGGATGGAGGGCCTTATCGAGAGTCTTGGTGGTGTTGTTCTTGACGGGACGAAAGAGCGGCCCCTCGAGATCCTCGGTGTGGCCGGCAAGATCCAAGTAGTCCTGGATGAGGCCGAGGGTGGCGGGGTGAGCCGGAAGGTAGCGCGTCTTACTCCCCTTGCCGCGGACGCGGAAGTGCGGCACCCCGCGGCGCAGATGAATGTCCTTCACTCGTAGAGCGCACAGTTCCTCCCTGCGAAGGCCATGGTACAAGAGCACTGAGAGGATGGCGCGATCGCGTTTGCCTTTGAGGGTGTCCTCGGGTGGGGCGTTGAGGAGAAGGCGCGCCTGGCCGTCTGACAGGGCGGGGGTCTTCCCCTCGTTATTCTCCGCCTTCGGCCGCTTAACCCCATCCACGGGGTTGTGGGTGATGGCATTGCGGTCACAGAGATAGTCAAAGAGCGAAGAAAGGGCGGAGAGTTTCCTCCGGATGGTGGATGGTGCGAGGTCTCGTTCCTCCAGGCACTTCCTCCAAGCAATGACGTGGGCGCGCGTCACCTTTCGGAACTGCTCCGGCTTCCCCTTCTCGATACCGATGAAGCCGACGAAATCAGTGATGTCCTCCTCGTAGGCCCGACGCGTTCGTGGGTTGTCCAGATTGCCGAACCACTCTCCTTCGGGAGGCACCTGCTCAAGCAGCTGAAATTCCCGCGCCGATAGTTTCCGCTCCTGTACGGGAATCACCGCCTGGGCTTCAACCATCGCGAGACCATGCCCCTTTTCTTTCTTCACCCGTTTTTCCCCTCCTCGAGGTCGGCCTCGACGTGGATGTTTTGGAGAGTTCCCCATCTATCCAGTATAGACTGGATAATCTATTTTATCCAGTCTAAAAATACCCCACGTATATGAGTGGTTCTATTGAACGGAGGATTGAGATCTGGGTACCCCCCTGATCGTTACTTGGATCCAACCCTCAAGTGAACGATTCCATCTTCTTGGCTGGGGAGGAGGTTACCCTGTACATTCAAACCGGCTTGCCGCAGGGCACGGAAAAGCTCGTTCGCTGAATCAGGGGGTGGTTCACTTCTAACCACAATCTCCAGTCCGTGCAGGGGCTTCTGGAGGATCACTGCTCTAAAACCTGTTACCTTCCAGCCTCCTAACTCAATTGTGGGTCTGAGAATCGTGGCAAAAGCAAATGCTTCTTGGTCTCCCATTACTGATTCTATGACTAACTCCCGCGTAGGTCCGCTTTTCAACGCCTCAATAATCGCCTTGCGCTGAACCTCCGACAAAGTACGGGGCTGTGCTTGGTTTTTGAACTTTTCAAAGTCCTCGCGTAGCTGATTAAGGGCCTTATCCTTTTCGAGAGTCGGGTGCATCTGTTGCGCGATCTGTTCAAACGGCTCTAGGTGTCCAATGAGTTGGTCAATCCTCGCTAGCCGACTTGCGTCCTGCTCTTTCGCGGCCGTAGAGGCCTTTCTGGTAAAGTATCGGTCGCCATACGTAGCACCTGCTGCTACCACAACGCCAATTAGTATGAATATCTGACACCAGGCCTGGCAACTTTCAAGGGTCATTTCAGCGTCATCCTCCTCACCACGTTCGGTGAGATCTCCCTCGAGTGCATCGTATAGGAAAGTCCACTCTCAAGGAATAGAGGTTTTGAAGATCATCTCAGTATCTCAGACAGGGCGTCCCCCAACACTGACCTTGCGAGCGTTACATGTCTACTTTCCGATGGTCATCAGTTGGTACTCCATATTCCGCTGTTTACACCAAATCTCGGCCGCTTTTCGTTTTCTCTGTACATCGTTTGAATCCATGCGACTGGGGTCTTTAACCTCAATAACGGCTTTTCCCCCATCGGCGTATTCAACAAGGAAATCGGGCACATAGCGCCGCTGGTGCTTCTGGCCATCAATCCAGGGGATGGTGATACCGTGCCGCTTCATCCATTTGACGATAAGAGGATCCCGGTCTAGGCGCTCCATCATCCGTCGCTCGAGGTCGCTTTGGTACTTCTCGAAGTTCCAGGGGCTCTTCTTCGGATTCTCGTATTGGCCGTGTTTGCTAATTTCCATACTCGATCACCCCCGCTATTAGTCCTGGGATGGTGCCGACTTTAGTCTTCACTTGCGAGAGCATTTTCCAAGCAAAATCCACCTCCGCGCGTTCGGCCAGGCCAAGCGAAGAGCCGTTAAGAAACTTTGCCCGGACATGGTGGAGCAGGACGCTATAAACCTGATCTTTGAACGTTGCAGCATAACCCGCATCAACGGTCAAGACTTCGGCCATGTCAAGCAAGCCCGCTTTTACGGCTTCGCGCACTGCCTCATCCGATACGTGCACAACCTCCGCACTGGGACCACTTTCGTCAGGCGCGGAGTGAATTGTCCGCCAGCCTTGGTCGCCCAACTCCTGACCCACCACGCCCTTGAGGTGAACCTTTGTTATCTCGACCACGGTCGGATCGTATTCGATAGCATCCAGCGCCTCTTTCCAGTTTTTCAACGGCTTTGGTGGCGGTGCAATGTCTCCTATATCAAACTCGCCGTCGTCCATCACCGATGGGTCAACCGGCGGGAGGTCGATTACAAGGTCCGGTTTTATTAAGTCCTGTTTCGGTGGGGGGGGTGGCAGGTCTTCAGTCTCGTCGAACTCGTCGTCAATCTGAACGTTTGTCCGCTTCTTCGCATTGAAAATGTCCCACAGCCACTGGTGTTCCAACTTTGGGTGATCTACTACCGCGCAAATTTGTGGTTCAGTTACATCGATGCCTTTCACACGCACACGGCGTAGACCACGCCCGACCACCTGCTGCCCGTAGACCTTGCTGCCGAACTTGCGCAGGAGCAGGATGACGCCCACCTCCGGTACGTCCCACCCTTCGCGTAGCATCAGCACACTCACAACCGCTCTGTAAGGGGTTCCAGTTTTCCGCTGCTTGCCCAGTTCGCGTGCCTTCTGCCTGTCCGCTTCATCACTGTCTTCCGTAACCAGCAGGGTCTTAACCTTGAAGTACTTGTTCAGGGTCTGCTCAGCTTTCTCCGCGTCGGCCTTACAGACCGCCACCACAAAGAGAATCGGCTGATAGCGTTTCTTCGCTCGACGTTCTTGCTCTTCCAAGCGGCGTAACGCAATTGCCATTTGTTGGCGCATCGGCTCGTCGTCGGTCACCCACTGGGTTGCGTTCAGCCCGAGTCGGTCCACCTCATCCCAGTCAATCTCTTCGACCTTGCGCTGTTCGCCTGTGCGAGCATCTGTGTAAGTCAACTGGACGGTCTTGATATCTGGTTGGTAGACCACCGGCGTCTTGACAATTCCATCTGCCAGCGCGTCAGTCACGCTGTACTCGTAAATCATGTCACTGTCTGGATTCCTCCCGTCGGCTCGATCGGGCGTCGCCGTGGTATCCACTCGTAGGACAACTTTTTCCCTCATCAACCGGAGCGTCGCATCGTATTCCTGCGCTGGTGAGTTGTGTGCCTCGTCGTTGAATAGTGCAAAATCAGGCCCATTCATTAGTGCCGACAGGTTACTCTGCCCACTTTTGTTGCTTTGGTAAAACTGATGGATATTTCCCAGAATAACGTTTGAACTGAACAGGCTTGCCCAGCCACCTTCCTTACCGCTGCCAAGTGTGGTTAGGTTGAACTCGGCTACCACGGAAGCCCATTCGGGAATCAAGTCCCGATCCCTAAACACCTTCCCACCCTGAAAATCATCCTCTAACCTGTCTCGCACAATTAGGTTCGGACAAAGCATTACGAACTTCTGAACGGTATGTGCGACGCGCAGCCATGCGATCACCGCCGCGATCACCGCTGTCTTGCCACCGCCCGTAACGATGTTCAACAGCAAACCGTCAGAACCCAGTTCCACCTTTCCCAAAATCTCATGCGCATAGACCACCCGCAGGAAAGACTCCCACTGATGCGGCCAAAGCGTTCCCGAGCGCGCTGTCTGATCATCATCCTCCGAGGTCAGAAACGCGATGTACTTGTAGGAGTCAGCTTTCAGTCCTGGCATCCCATCTCGCCGCCAATCACGGAAAGCGTCCTCGTATTTGGTAAATTTATTAAACATCCGTCAGGTAACCTCGATCTCCCCAGTCCATAGTCCCTCACCTCCCATGTCGTCTTGCACTTTACAGGCGATGGGATTCGTACCACTCCTCGGGAACTCGTATCTTGCAACAAGTGCCACTTCTGTCTTACCACCACGAACAAAGGAATATCCCGGCGTGCTTGAAAATCGTTTCCTGTAGTCGAAATCCCATTGGACATTGATGATCTTCGCTCCGGGGTTCAGAACTGCAGTTTCGCTCACGTCGAATACGTAGGTTCGCACACCGATACGCTTATGGCCCATCTCGACTCGCGGTGGCTGCACGAAAGTCAGGAAGTTCTCATAATCCGCGTTGTGCGTCGAAAGCGCAGTCACATGCTCACGGAAGCGTGGCGAATCAATACGAATCATGTCCAGTCGGATGAAGTTCAGGTCGGTTTGTTCGAGTCGTCGTAGCCGCTCCGCTGCTTCCACTGCATCGGGCCGGAACGCCCACGCCAACATGATCCCGTCGCGCAGATTGTCCTGCTTGTAACGTAGCGTCTTGCGCATGGCGTTGGCGAAGGCTTGTACTTCTACGGCAGTGACCGCGTTTTTCTGCTTCGGCGCGCCCACCCAGACCGGGATCGCCCCCTTGTAGCCGTGGATGCCCTCCTCGCGCTCTTCCGGCACGGCGCCGAAGCATCTCAGGACGAAGGCGCGGAACTGTTCGGGCGGGGCGTCGGCCAGCCGCCGCGCCTCGTAGACGCCCCAGTGCTCGACGGTGAAGTCCGGCACGGGGAACAGCTTACCCGTCTGCTCCTCGACCTGCCGCGTCAGCCGGTCCGCCGTGATCGCCACCGCCACCCGTGACTGGTCGCACGCGATCCACCGCCGCCCCAGCCGCTGCGCCACCGCCGCAGTCGTCCCACCGCCTGTGAAGAAGTCGGCGACAACGTCGCCTTCGTTGGATGAGGCTTGGATGATGCGCTCAACGAGACTTGCGGGCTTCTGCGTCGGGTAACCTATGCGTTCTGTCTTGTCAGCAGGTTGGAGCATTGAGATACGCCAGACATCGTCTGCGCGACGGGTAGTCTTCGTCTGGTATTGGACCTCACCATTCCCGTCCCTCACGTTGATCGCTTTCCCGCCGATGAATTTCCGCTTCAGTTGCTTCACTGGTTTGTCTCGCGGCTCTTCAATTTTGTGAAACGTGAAGTCCATACTTCTCGATTTCGTGTACGCCATGATTACATCGTGTCCACGCGGGAAGCATTTGGATACTGGCGACATTTTGTTGTAATAGTGCCACACGATCTCATTATTGAAATTCTCTACACCGAATATTCTATCCATCTCCACCTTGATGTAGTGGCTGGCGTGCCAGTCGCAGTGAACATAGATGCTCCCGGTCTTCTTGAGCAGGCGTTTCATCTCGTAGAGCCGGGCGTTGAGCCAGACGAGGTAGCCGGGCATGCCGCCTTCCCAGATGTCGGAGAACGAACGCAGCTCGTTCTGGTCGCCGAAGATGACGTTGTAGTTGCGCCCGGAGAAGAAGGGCGGGTCGATGTAGATCAGGTCGATGCTCTCGCTGGGCAACTGGCGCATGACATGGAGGTTGTCGCCCCAGATCAGGCGGTTCGGCTCGAGGTCGGGATGGCCGAAGGCGACGCGCTCGACCACCTGAAACGGCAGCATGACCTGGGGGAAGAGCTTGCGGAAGCCCTTGCGCCGGTCCCAGCCCAGCGGCTCCTTCTCGACTGGGACGGACCCAAAGCGCGTGGGTGGACGCCAGAACTCCTCTTCCTCAGGGAGAGCATCAGACCGCTCATCCGTGTCAATCAGCTCTGGTGGTGGGATGAAATCCCCCGGAGTCGGTCCCGTTATCCTCAAAGGTTGTTCCCGCGTCAGTGTCACAGTAGTTTCCCCTTGTAGGTGATGGTGTTCAAAAACCCCTCTCATAAGAGAGGGGTTTTACAGATACACTGGGCGGTCAGGAAATCCGCGACAGAAACATCTCGGATTCATACAGCGTGTCTTCTGGGATCGCCTCAGGGTCGGTTCCTTCGCGAAGCGTAAACCACCGTACCCATCGATGGGAAGACACGCCTGTCAACAGATCCATGGCCAAGCGGCGGCCGGCTTCATCACCATCAGGCATGATCCACACCCGACCTGCTGGCTCCACGAGGTCAACGATCAACGTGGTCTGCGTCTCGCTTACGCTCGAACCCATGATCGCAACCACGCTGAACCCATGTTGGTGAAGCCACATGGCTCCAAAGAAGCCCTCCACAACAACCAGATCCGAAACGGGTTTCTCCAAGCGAAACGCGTTAAAAAGGAATAGACCCTTGCTGAACTGGTAGGCTGTCCCCTCTCGCTCGCGTGTGCCTGGGAGCAAGTACTTCGGGGTGTCAGGGCCGATGGCCTGGTCGTCCACGAGACGCCCCGCGTATCCAATGAGGGTACCATCAGTGTCGTGGAGAGGGATGGCGATCCGCCCCTTCATAAGCCCCTTGTTACAGTAACCGAGGCCGAAGGTTGCGATGGTCTCTGGAGTCAGTCCCCTCCCCTTGAGGTAGGGGTGGTCGGGATCCAAGTTCCTGAGAGTGAAGTCGAGCGGTGCATTAACAATCACCCGCTTCCCCTCCTGGCTCTCGGGGTCAGCAGACTCAGTGGTCGCTTTGGGAGCCGGGGTGCTGGTAGCTTTGGACTTTCCTGTTCGAGAGGTACGGGGGGGTGAGGGTGGTTCGATGTCAGGATCCATGTAGCGGTCTTGGAGTAAGAGCGCGGCTTTCCGGATGTCACTGGGATCGGTTGGGCTGAGGCTCTCCATAAGGGCCGTGAAGTCGATCACGTTACCTTTCGCACCACACCCAAAGCACTGGAAGATGTTTCGCTCGAGGTTGACAGAGAAGGACGGGGATCTCCGCTTCCCTTGGTGAGCGGGTAGCGGGCAGAACCCGTGCATCTGGTCACCCTTTGGCTTCAGTTGGACTCCGTAGTGGTCAAGGACGGCTTGGAAAGGGACTTTCTCCCGTACCTCCCTGAAATCCACCCATTTGGTAGGCATAGTTTTTTCCTCCTTTAGTGGGTTGGCTGGAACAATCTACACCTACATAATCACTATGCCCCGTTTCTGTCAAACGTGGCCTGGGATGACATTCTCCCACCACTCCCCTTTCGGGGGCAAGGTTGTTCGGATGAAATCGGCTCAAGGAATGCCCTGTGAGCGGTTTTTTTCCGCAAGTCGACTTAGGAGTAAGGTGCTGTGGAAGTCGGCCCAGAAAGGCTGTTTTCATCCTTCTAGGATCAGCATAGAGTTCTGCATTCCAACTAGGCTGTGGGGGTAGTGAAATGAGTGCCTGGGATGAACGGTTTCAAAACCATGATGTTCACAAGTGTCTTGCAGACTTAGAGACAGAACTTAAGTCTGCGGAGGTTCCGTCTGACGAGCCTGACATCGTAGAGGCCAGAACTCGCTTAGAGTATGTCATTGGGTATGTTTCAAGGGTCATCCGTAAGGCGGATCCGCTCCTTGTAACCCCTCGCATGCTTGATCCCATTCGGGAACAGTTGAGCCACGTCCTTTCAAACATCCAGATGTTCCTCAGAAACCCAAACAGTGAACGTGGGCATCTGGATTCGGCCAATTCACACGCGGATACCCTACTCGAGTCCATCCGTCTGCTGTCTCTCCTGAGCGTTAGTCGGGATCAAAGCGGTCACGGTTCAGAGAAACTACAGGAGCAGGTCGCGGGGTTCCGGGAGAAAGCCGGAGCCTTCCTGAGGGAGTTGAAGAAAGAACGCGATCAAAGCAAAAAAGAGTTTCAATCCCTCAGTGAGAAGGTGATCCAAGTCAGCGAAGCGGTCGGCGAGCAAGGAAGGGTGATCGATGAGCAGAAAAACCGCCTCGATAGTGCACTAAATGGATTCGCAGAGAGATCTGCACAGGCGGAAAGTCAGAGGGCGAGTACGTTCAACGCGGCAACAACAAAACAGGGTCAGGAGTTCTCTGCCCATGTCAAGAGTCTCGAGACGCGTACGGAACAGTCTCTTACGCGTTGTAAGCAGGTCACGGATGAGAAGGTGGCGGAGCTGGATGGACAGGCCAAGTCCGCGCTTGTGAAGTTGGAAGAAGACCGGCGTAAGGGTACTGAACTCGTAGGGTTGATCGCCAATGTCGGGGTTACGGGGAAGTTCAAGAGCATCGCTGATTCAGAACGATGGTACGCAAATGTGTTCCGGTGGATCGGTCTTCTGCTCATGATCATAATCTCCGCCCTTGCTGCGTTCATGCTTTACCGCGTGGTCACTGTGGACGCCTCGGTCGAGTGGAAGTTCCTCGCGGTCAAGATTTTCACGATTGTCACGCTCCTCCTACCCGCGTTGTACTGCACGAAAGAAGCCGAAAAGCACCGTCAACGCGAGCGGATCAACCGAAAATTCGAATTGGAACTGACGGCGATTGACCCATACCTTGAGAGTCTCCCTGTGGAGAAACGCCATGCGCTCAAGGAGCAATTGGCTGTGAAGTTCTTTGCGCAACCCGAGACAGTCAGTACTGATGACAAGGATTCGGTGTCAGTTGCTTCGATCTGGGACATGCTAAAACAAGTCCTCATGATTCTCGCAAAGAAGTAGGAAACCTTGGAGACTTCTCTCCTCCTGTGGAGGAACGACGGTGGAGGAGAGGTGGCGGTGGGGGTGGGTTGGCCCCGAGCACGAAAAAACCCCGCTCCGCCGTGGCGGACGGGGCCTTCTCGGTCACTCTATGGTGGCAATTCCCAGTTCCTTTTCCACTCTGCGGAGTCGGCGTTCGTGGTCAAGGAAGGTGTCAAGGCGGGTCTGGAAGGACTGTAGGCGACCGTCCACGCCGTCGAGCCGTTGCTCGAAGCGCTCCATACGATCCTCAAGGTGTGTGAAGCCTTGGTTCACTGCCTGGGCAAGGTTCCCGATCTCGGCGTCGATCTTTTGATCGAGCGCGGTGAACCTACTCTCAATCTTTGCATCAAGCGTAGCGAAGCGGGCTTCCACCTTCTTGTCCACCGCGGCGAAGTCCTGCCTGCTCTCCAAGAGTAGTTCCGCGAGCCGCTCAAGCGTCATGGGTTCGTCGTGCATAGGCGACATTGTACCACCTGATTCTGAGGCGTCAAAAAACCGGCGCTAGCGGCCACCGGTCTCTCGCGCTCCCCTCCCCCGCCGCGGCTTTCCACTCCCTTTGCGGGGAGTGCGCGCCGTATCAGTGGGGCCTACAGCGGCAAGCCCGTTGCGGTACGACTCTAAGAGCTTCTCCTTGAAGAAGCGGATGGTCGCCTCCTCGTCTCCCGCCGAGAGCACCTTCCGGAACGCTTCGGCTACATCGTGCATGTATCCCATGGTGGTGTAGGTGTTGGCTGCTAATTCGACCGAGGGTGGCTCTCGCGAGCCGCCGCTCTGGGTGGTTTCTTCGCGCTCGGCTGTCAAGAGAGGAACGACCTTGACAGTCGAGCAACACAATGAAGAGAGCGGCGGCGAGTGAGTGCCGTTCGTGCGAGGGGACAGGGCGGGATCAATTTTCTTTACTCCAAGAGGGTAACCTTTTCATCTCGGCCATTACGCCATTCCATGGTGAGGAGGTCACTGCTGGTGAGGGTGTCGAGTTCCGCGAAGAGGAACCTCCGGAGAGCCGGGCCACCAGCGGTGGCTTCCTGGGCAGCCTTGATGAGGTTCTCAATCCGGCCCTGCGGCCGCGTGACGGTTAGGATACGAAAGTGCTGGAAGTGGAAAGGTCGCTCTTTCTCGTCCTGCCAGAGGGCCACGGTCGCGTAGTATTCTTTGAACTTTTTGAGCATCGAAGTCTTGTTGAGTTTTGATCGAAAGACTGGCTCCGTTCCACGGTCGGTCTCGAGGAAGAAGTATCCTTTGTTCCTCCCCTCGGGTTTCTGGGTGTAGTGCAACCCGAACACCTTATCGGGAACAAGGGTCACGGTCTTACGTTCCTCCTGGAGGCTCACTTTCCAACTGTATGGAAGTTGTTTGGTTCGCGTGGCCTGTGGAGCCTGGGCGAGAATCTCCTCCGGTTCGATGAGCCCAACCGTCCCGTGGCGCCGGCACGAGAGCTCCATCCGAACCATCACATCGGCCATCATGAGGGTATGCTCAAAGAACCGGTCTTTTACACTGTTCTTGTCTGTCCAATCGATCTTGTCACGAGATGTGCCGGACAGAGTGGCCAAGTGATCCGCGCCACGGTTTCCAAGCCCATGTATGAGTTCATGATTCGCGGCTGTCCGGACAGACTGGATCCGGGGCCGGTCTAGGAACTGGTTGTGGTAGAGGATCTGGAGGCGGCGGGAGATCTGCTGGTCGCTCCCTTCCACGAGCGCCGTGAGGTGTGAGGTTCTCAGAAATCGGTGCTTGAAGACCTGGCGGATGATCTCCGTATCGCGGTCTTGAAGTTCAAAGGGAGGGGGCGAGACGCGGGTAAAGCGGGAGCGTCGTTTCTTGGTCTCGGGTGTATCCATCAGGCGATTATAGCACCCCCCTTCCCTATCCCTCCAAGTACGATTCGGGGTCGGGGGGGTTCTTCAGAGCCTCCACTTTTCCTCGAAGTGCGCGTTCTTGCGCGGCAATTTTTCTATCGATCTCTTCGACCGAGAGCGCGTATGGCTCTATGAGGTGTTCCAGAATGTACTGCTCCTCATTCTTTGGAAAGATCCGAAACTCTTTAACAAAGGGTGTCGCGGCGGGGACTGTTCCTTGGCCTCGTTTCTTGATGAAGTAGTGGCGCTGGTATTGCTCTATCAGTCGGTCTGCTAGCCGATTTCTCTGCTCATCCAGGTTATAGGTCTGAATGCTCGTCACTTCCCTATACGGCACTGGATACAGGATGGGAATATCTGACGCGGCATCCTGCCAGGTGCTGAGCGAGCTTTCGGCCTCTCCGGTAGAAGTCCGTTGGACATCAATGAAGTGTTGTCCAGTTGGATCCCATACTGGCCCTGATCCGATCCCTGACGTAGCAATCGCACCGGCTCCCCCTCCCCGAGCGCGCGTTACCACCTCATCGCGCATGTAGACAGGCCAGAACTTCGTTTGCTCAATCGTAAACTTGATTTCGTCGTACGGGATCTGGTTGACAAAGAGATCATCCACCATCAGGAGGGCGTCTTCTTTCGTCAGACCCCCGAACACGAGCTTCGTGCGGGCATTAGTTCGAATGGACGCAAACGACCACGGATCTTGCTGTTCAAACTGTTTTAGATGCTGATGGAAGACACCGAGGTGGAGGCCCTTCCCTGCACCTCGGTCGAGTATATCCCTGATGTCGGGAGTGATGAACTCTTGCACCTCGTCAACAAGAAGGAAGTACGGCGTGTGAAAGCGATGTCCCTTCTCTCGGGCAGTCGTCCACAAGTCGTTCACCAAAAGCGTCCCGACTATCCGAGCACCTTCCCTTGAGAATGATTCGCTTTCCTGAAGATTCGCGATTATGGTAATCCCACGGTCAAAGACCTCTTCAAAGTCAAGGTTCCGTTCGGTGATGCTCATCATCCGTTTTACGTTCGGTGCGAGGAGAAAACGGAAGAGCCTTCTTTTCGCGCTTCCAATCTGAGCATCAAAGTCAGACGGTTTTCTAACGTTCCCCAGGCTTTGCCACTCGTTTTGGATCGCTGGATATTTCCCCAGAACGCTCGTGGCGTACCCAATAAGATCCTTTGCGGAGTGCTGTAACAGATCACTCACGTTATTCAGGGTGAATTCCCCCGTGCTGAGTAGAAAGAAGATGCAATGGAGCCACTGATCTAGAAGCGGTGTCTCATTCGTGTTCTCCATCCCCCATGCCCGGATCGTCGCCTCCACTTGCTTACTGACGCGCGTTGACATCTCTCCACCAGTAGGGCGAAACGGGTTAAAAGGAATAAGGTAATCAGTGCGCGAAGGGTCGAAATAGATAATCGGCTGTGCCGGACGGCGGTAGGCAATGTAGGACGCAAGCGCTTGCGAGAGCGCACCTTGCGGATCGATCAAGAGAAATCCGCGCCGCTCTCTCAAGAGTTGCCGACAGAAGTTCTCTAGCCACTTCGACTTACCTGAACGGGACGCTCCAACACCGTGGATGTGAGTCTCACAGTCGGCTTCGGAGAGGGAAACTGCCCGCCGTCTGCTGGGATGTTGATCGTCCGGTTCATGGGTCGGGTTTGTATACCCCACCAAGATCGGGTGCATGAATCATTCCTATAGGTCTTGGATACGATGAAGTTCGGCCTCGTATCGGTTCTTCAGAATTTGCCACTCGTTGCTCTTCTCATTGAGGCCCCTTGCTTTCATGTGCTCTTGTTGCAGATTCCACTCATCCATACATTGGTCAAGTTCTGATAGTAGTCGTTCCATGCGGCTCTTAGGTTGAAGGACATCATCCGGCTTGCGCTTCTCGCTTTGCGCTTGTTTCCGTAGACGCTCTTCGGCCTCCACTGCCTCAATCTGGAGCACCGCCATTTCCTTTCTATACTCAAGCGCCTCCTTTTCCTGCTTCCGTTTTGCTTCCTTAAGTCGGTTCTGTCGGCTGAGGCGCTCTGTTTGGATCTCAACATCGAGATCCTCCAGTTGGGCCTTGGTTCGCTCGTGATCCATGCAGGCTCGTATGAGATTGTTTGCGGCCTCTACCACCCCTCGATAGCTGTCAATTACCTTCTTCCCCCAAATGTTTCGCCATACCAACCCAGAAGGCTTGGAGGCGCGGACAAGCGGCCCGTTGTGATTCCTAGGAACGAGTTTTCCCCTCTCCGAAGAGATCTCCGTAACGACAACTTCCTCCGCGTCCTCTTTGTTTGTCTCATTCATGGTTCATCTCTGATCATCGATGTACTCTCTGGACTTGGTATGCCTGATCACTTCCTGCATCAGTTCGTTTTGAGCCTTAACAACTTCTTTTGCAGCATCCAACCGCTTCTTTTGGTTCGAGGACACCCACGTTGGAGGGAGGTCGGAAAGGTCGGGAGTGGAGATATCCGCGAGAAGACTCGGTACATCGATTCGCTCCGGGACACCATCTCTCCCAACTGTTGGAATATGCTTCTCGACCGGATGCGGAATTGCGAAGTAGTGGATCCCTCGTATAAAGCCTGGTAGATGCCAAAAAAACCATAACGGAAATATCACACAATATGTCAGAAGTCCGAATCCCTTTGATACCTCCCATTTAGGTGGGAACTGGTTGGCGACGGTGTCAATGCTGTCTGATATCATTGGCAAGAACCTTCCACCGTCAAGCTTCCGGTGTTCAACGTAGGAGTTGAACATATCGTACCGATCCTCGCAAAACCACTTAAGCTTATCCTTGTAGAAACGGTATTCTTCACCAACATTCCCCACAACGAGCGCTGTCACAAAAAAAAGAACCACGGAACAGACCACAAAACCCCAGAATGGTAGTTGGTAGTCACGGCGGTGATGCGTACTTATTCTGGTATAGAAACTGGCAAGAATCCAAACAACAACGTAGGAGAGGAACCCACCAGGACCGTTAAAAAAAGCTGATATCTCACCACATGCTACGGCAACGGGGTGATCTTTTGGTATCGTACGCGGGGGAGGTAGGTCATTTCGCGTATCCCAGCGGAGTGTAACTCGGTGAATGAACTCACTGTTCTTATCCCACTGGTCAAGGGTAAAAGGCATCGGTTTACCCTCAATCCCAATGAGTGAGATTTTACCATCTTGTGCTTGTGTCCAGTCAAGCAACCAACCTCTGTCATATTGCTCTTCTTCACCTTTTTTTCGAGATCCATACTGGAATCTCACTCGCGCGTGAACGTAATAGAAATCCCTTGTCCCAATCTCCGGAGGATATTCAGTACCTCGCCGAATCAATCCAACCGGTATTAACAATGATTCCGGCACCGAACACCTCACCGTACACCTTGTGGAAAAGCCGTCTATTCCAAACACATCACAATCGCCATCGTTCGACTTCGCTATAACAATGACCTGATCACCTTGCTGAAAATGTGGTTGGGTTCTTCCTGTACTATCTTCAGCAACAGTGTCCATCTTGAATTCCCCAATCCAGGGGCAGAGAGAAAACGTATATGCATCACAGGATATCGATGGTATCCAAAGAAATGGAGAGAACCAGAAAGCCACCCGATTTGCAAAATTACGCATCACAGATTACCTTATTCCTAGGAGATCCTTACACGTCATCCCCAAGGCTGGCAATAGTCAGGAGTCCGCTTGAGAGCAAGTGGGTTCCGATCCGTTGCCAGACAAAGGAGGGTAGACTATGTTCTTTCGTCTCGTAGATTTCTTCTCCTATCTCATCAGACCGAGAGACCCACTAATTGATTCACTGGGCCAGCAAGTTGATGCTTGTCTCCACGGCACCTTTCGAGCTATAGAAGAGGCAAATCGTCGTAGTGAAGAGAGGCAGCGCCTTACCGCACTCCGAAATAGAGTCTCCAACCAAGAGGAGATCCTCAGGCTGATGGAGCAAGAAGCTTCGAATCGGGAGCGGTTTCGAGAACTACAACAAAGACGCGAGACCCTTTCGTCCAAGAACGGTTGCCACTAGGCAAACCATCAAACCCAACTCTGTGAGTTGGGTTTTTCTCTACCCTCCCATCCACCGTCTGATCTTATCCTCAACCACTGAACGGCTCCTCCCATACTTCTCGCGGGAGCGCCGGATCAACCTCTCCCGTCTTCCATGAAAGTTCGAGATCGGCGGAAGGGTGGTGGCCAACTGTGGCTCAGAACAGAGGCCATCTTCAAGGAGTTTGAGGTACACCCGGAACCGCTCCAGGTCTACTAATTGCCCCGCGCTCACTGTCGGCGCGAACTCCTGCTCGAAGACCTGGGCATCGCTGTTCCCTACCCGAAACACCACCATCGTCCCCACATTTCCGAAGACCGCCCGACGTACCTCCTCACTCATTTGGTCAACATACTGGTGGCTCAAACTGAGGCAGAGCCGGTACTTTCGAGCCTCGGAAAGTATAGAGGCGAAGGAGCTACTCGAAAAGTTGAAAAATTCGTCTACATGCAAGAAAAAATCCTCTCGTTTGTCTTCGGGCACGTCGGCGCGGCTCATGGCGGCAAACTGAAACAGGGCCACGAGCAGTGAGCCAAGGAGGTTCGCCTTGTCCTCTCCAAGTTTCCCCTTCGCAAGGTTGGCTATGAGGATACGCCGGTTGTCGATCATGAAGCGTAGGTCAATGGTGCTCCTCACCTGGCCAAGGATGTTTCTGATCGCCGGACTCGCGAGGAACTGCCCGATCTTGTTTTGAATCGGCGCTATCGCTTCACGCATGAAGCGCTCGTCGTACCCGCTGTACTCGTCAACCCAGAAGGCCCGCACCATGGGGTCTTTGATCTGCCGGATCACCCGTGCGCGGAACTGCTCATCCACAAGGAGCCTCGGCACTCCCAAGAGGGTCGTTCCCTCACAATCCAACAGCGCCGCGATCGCATTGTAGAGGATGTACTCCAGGCGTGGCCCCCACGAGTCAGCCCAGATACTCTTGAAGACCCCCACCACGGTGCTGGCGACAAGCGGTCGGGCATCAGGCGCTACCCGTGCGAGGATGTTCAGCCCGATGGGATGGTTCATGTCCGTTGGGTTGAAATACACGAGATCATCTGCTCGCCGCGGTGGAATGTGGTCAAGGATCTCCTCGGCCAGGTCACCGTGTGGATCGATCAAACCAACCCCGTGGCCTGCCTGGATGTCCTGGATCACCAAGTTCCGAAGAACGGTAGATTTCCCCGAACCTGTCTTTCCGATGAGGTACATGTGCTGACGCCGGTCGGCACGTTTGATGCCGAGGTGGATCTGCTGCTGCCACACGTCGCGTGTGGCGATGTAAGTGATGTCGTCGTTCATGGTTGCCAAGCCAACCCCTACTCCTTCTGCGCGTACCGAGACGGATGGGACAACAGCCCGGGTACCCGTAGGTCGGTCTTCGTCCACAATCCCATGGGACGAGCACGACGGCACTGGCATACGACATGGGTGATCGAGCCGGTGAGGTAATAGAGGCTGGCTTCGCAATCCGGCGAAAGAGGCCTTCGCCGCTGGAACGAATCTTCCCCGATTATACCCCGTGTGAAGACGTTTCCTGTCTCGAGGTGTGGATACCTTGAGAAAGCGCGAAAAATTGACCGTAGAGGCTGGGTATGGAACCGAGATGAGGATTTCATCAAAGAGTTTACGTGGAACCTGCTACGGAGCGTTTTGCGCTTCCTACAGCCCCTCGGGATGGCGGCTTGATCCATTCAACAAAAAAAACCCCGCTTTCAGAAAGCGGGATCAATACGCACAAAGAACATTCGCTTCAGCCCACACTGTGAGCAGGGATTTCTAATTGTCGTTGACCACTCACGACCACCAAGTCCCGACTGTCAGAGATTGCTTCGATGATTACACACGCGGTCGCCCGAATCGTCTCCAGGCGGCCAAGGAGCACCTGGGTCGTACTGTCGTACAGCATGAGGTACTCGGCGCTGTCGCACTCGATCCCGAAGTGCCGACAGACGATGAAGGCCGTCGCGTCCGCTTCCGTCTCCCTGATCGTCTTACTCTCTCGAATCCCCTTCTTGTGGAGGATCTCGTGAGCGTACTCGTGAACAAGGGTTCGAAAGCTATTCGCCGGCGGGAGGTCTGATCGGATGAGGATCCTCCCTCCACATGAGACGCCGTATGCGCCGAATGACCCTGGGATTTCGTCGAGAGTCTCAATGACAATCCCCGCTCGTTCAATCACGACAGCAAGGGCTGGATAGAGATCCCCTGGATCACCCGTGGCACAGATGAGATCGGGCAGTGGGTCACCCTCCGTCTGTGAGACGTCAAAGACATACACGGCTTTGAAGAGCGTCACCCGCTCCGGCTCCTCATCTTCAAAGCCATCTCCCTCCTCACCTCTGCGGTCACCCTTTTCTCTCTTAACCGTTATCGGTGCGAGGATCACGATGCCTTTCTCCCCTGCTTTCACCCGTCTCCCGAGTTTGTTCCATTGCCTCAATCCGGCAATGCGGGACATGTCTGGACGCTGGCAAAAAGCCAGCAAAATGTTGTTGAAGGAGTAGGTGTGGAATTGCGAACAGAACTCAAGGTACTTGATCAGGGCCTCGGACTTCCCCTCGGCCATCTGTTGAGCGAGAACCTCGGCGTGCTCCTCGACTGCGTTTCGGAGTGCCTTGATCCGCTCGGTACGAGCGTCGTCGTTGTGCACGGTACCCTCCTTGCAAGGTGGTCTTCGCCGCCCCTCGTTGAGAGAAGGCGAAGACACCCGACAAAGAAGGTCTGTCCCTGTTATACCAGTTGGTTCCGGGGGCTGTCAAAAAACCCGGAACCGGTTGACCGTTTTCTTCCATTTTCGGACGTCCGAAAATTGGATGTTGGCTTGAGATACGTGTGTTGGTTCTTTGGTTCGCCACCAGTCGTCGGGCAGCCGATAGGCGAGCAGGCCCGACTCCGACCGTTTTGGTGATGAGGGAGTGGTAGCGAACCGAAGAACCCGTGAGCGTGGTGTGAGCCACTGAAAACGGTCGGAGTCGGGCGTGAGCCCGACGACTGGTGGCAACACGTATCTCAAGCCCTGGTAGGGGCTTACAGGACGCTAGTCCGTTGTTATACCCCTACAAACCGGGTATGTGGTAGGTTTTGGAGGGGTGCCGTCCGTTAGGCGGCGGCTTCTCGCGCCTGTTTCTGGAGCGTAAGCGCCTCTTCCAAGGCTTCGATCACTTCCTCATCACTGAGGGTTTCTCCCTCGATGGTGATCTTCACCGTGGCTCCGCTAGTTGCAATCGTGCGGTGAGCACGCGGCTTCCGGTTACCGTGAGAGGTGCTCTTCTGGCTGCGGGCATCCCGCACGGTCAATCCCCCGTTCTTGGCGCGTTCCCAAAGGGCAACCTGGTCGGCCTCGTTTGTTTGTTTGGCAATCTCCAAGAGTACGGACTTGCTCACATTTTCGGACGTCCGAAATTCGCTCCGTATGCGTTCCGGTAAGTCAAGGATGCGAAGCATCTCGTTGACAACGGACACTGACTTCCCCACATGCTCCGCGATCTCCGTCTGGGTAGCGCTGAACTCGTTCATGAGCCGCTGGTACCCCTCGGCTTCCTCGAACGGGTTCAGATCCTTGCGGTGCAGGTTCTCGATCAGCTGAACTTCGAGGCGGTTCTGATCCTCGATGGTTCGGATGAGCGCCGGAATGGTTCGTAGGCCGATCTGCTTCGCTGCCGTGTACCGACGCTCCCCAGCGATGAGGAGGAATCTCCGCTCGTCGAGGGGAGACACGACGATGGGTTGCATGATCCCATGGGTCTGGATCGACGCCTTGAGACCCTCGAGATCGCCGAGGTCTTTCCTCGGCTGCGTCGGATCGGTCTGGATGTCCTCGATCCGCACGTCGGCAAGCCGCGACTGATCCCCTCCCTTTGGATCAAACGGGAGCGCAGCCTCGCCCCTTGATGCCTTCAAGAATCGCTCTTTTAGTGTGGCCATAGTTCTATGATTTCCTTCACCAGGGCGTTGTAATCTCCTTTGCCCCGGCTCCACTTCTTTTGGAACACGATGGGTTCGACCTCCTCATCGCCGGTTTCCATCTGACTCTTCTCGATGGCCTCTGTCCGGCGAATCCTCGTGTTCAGAATGTGCTCTCTGATTGGCTCAAGGATCCGTACCGCCTGCTGTTGGCGTTCGTCGCCGTGGCCCGTCACCATCGTGAGGAGGATCCTCCACTCGAAGCCGTTTTCATCTCCCTTGATGGTGGTGATTGTCGCCAAGAGATCCGAGAGGCCGCGGAGTGAATGCCCGGCCATCTGGGTCGGAATGAGGAGTTTGTCGGCGGCAACGAGGGCATTCACCGCGAGCACGTCCAGGTTCGGCGGACAGTCGATGATGGTGTAGTCGAACTGGTCTCGAATCGTTGCAAAGGCCTTGCTTAAGACGTTTTCTCGGAAGTTTCGGCTGTACAGAGCGCTTGCGGCCCTGGCAAGCCGGATGTCCGATGGTGCGAGTTTTAGGTTGGGTTCCTTCGTCTCCTTGATGATGTCGCCGATCCTCCCCCCCTCCTCGATGAACACGTCGGCCATGGTGGGAACCTCACCCACCACCTCATCCAGATCCACGCCGAGGCCGTACGTCGCATGTGCTTGGGGATCCATGTC
>JAANMT010001474.1_pt1 | contig 23042 bp, 20 predicted proteins | sample 7279711 | NCBI WGS metagenome assembly JAANMT01 (sample SAMN14094538, study PRJNA606508) | bioreactor metagenome | isolation source: A lab-scale SPAN reactor treating ammonium-rich wastewater day 1 | place: Ireland: Galway | collected 2017-01-16 | reverse complement strand
CCGATAATTGCCAACTCGCTACATCTGCATATTGTGTCTTTTCTGCTTTGTCCATGCTCTTATTCTACACTTCATTCAAGGTTTAGAGATAGGTTCTTATTAAATTTTACAGGCGTGGCTATTATGAGATCTCCATCTCTAACGCGACTCATCATTACGTGATCCGGATCCATAATAACAGGAATGCGTGCATCCCGGAGGTAAAACTCTGTATCAGGATAATACATATCAGGTGGATCCTCTGGGCTTACATGATTCCAGCCTTCTCCAGCAACAATAAATCTCGGCCTCCATGAAGCTAATTCTTCACGCGCTTTAGGAGTGAAGCAATCTGTTGCACTGTTCCCGTTTCTAATGATGGGGATTCCTTCACCCATAAAAATGGAATCTTTGAAGGGTAGTAGATCATCTGCATCTACAGTCCCATGCCCATAAAAGTTCATGACTACCGCCCTTCCCACGAAATTCGACACGTCGTAATCTGTTATAGTTTTGTCTAGTGGGCCATTTGCGTCAAACAAAAAGTGTGATGGCGTATCACAATGAGTGCCTGAATGAACTCCCATATGAAGCAATGTGATACGGAAGGGTTTTGTACCTCCTGTGTAATCTTCAAAAATGATCGCTGGGTCTGAATAGCCGGGGGATTCTGTTGGAACTTGTCCTTGCTCGACTACTAACCTGCTTAAATCAAGAACTAACAATTTTTTATCCGACATAGATCCTCCAAATCTCAATTATTTCTAGGCGGGAATTTTCTTTCTAGGGTTTAGTATGCCCAGTGGATCAAACAGTCGCTTGATTTCTTGCATGTACCGAATAGTGGTAGGATGCTCATCTAAAAGATGGTGAATTTTTGATAATCCGATTCCATGCTCCCCAGTTGCAGTGCCGTTATTCTTTACAGCCCATCCTACTAAATGATCATTGATTTCCTGGGATAATCTAATTTCTTTAGGAGAGTCCTTGAGCCCAAGAACAGATGTGTGCAAATTGCCCTGACCTGCGTGGCCGAATAATAAGATTGGAATATGTTGCTCCGCAGCAAGCTTTCGTGCGAGTAATACTAACTCTGAGAACTTGGTGATTGGTACTACTAATTCGCCATTGTGATCTATTCGATCAGGGTAATGGTTTCCAATGACTGAGCAAGCTTCGTCTCTACATTTCAATATCATAATTTCTTCGGTACGAGTGAAGCCCGTATTAAATGTATGACATCCATGTAACTCACAGATATTTCTAATTGTCTCTATTCTTTTGTCGGGTTCTTTTTGATATTGATGAATCTCAATAATCAATGTATTTCCAGATGATTTAAAAGGAGTACCCAAATCTATCATTAGCTGAGTGGTCATTTCATCTGCAAATTCCAGAATTGAAAGCTGGAGTTCTTCTTGCCTCAAATTTTCAACAGCATCTAAAGCTTGTTCTAAATCTCGAAAATGTGCAACCATTACAGTTCCCTCCCGCCTAGGGACGATACGCATCATAGCCTTGACAACTATGCCCAAGGTACCCTCCGATCCTATAAACAAGCGTTTTAAGTCGTAACTAGATACGGTCTTCGTCACTGGCCTTCCAACACTTATTAAATTGCCGTCTGCCAATACAATATCCATCATCAAAACATAATCGCCCGTACATCCGTATAGTGTAGACCATTTGCCACTTGCATTTGTTGAAATGATAGATCCCAACGTTGGCTCCAAGGTGCCAGGAAATGTAGGAAGCCAACATCCAATAGGCTTTAAGGCATGACTAATAGTGCTAAGCTTTACCCCCGCCTGTGCTTCCATTATCATATTCCGAGTATCAATGTTATGAATTTGATCCATTTTGGATAAACACAAAGTAATACCGCCTTTAACTGGGATTGCGTTTCCCTCAAATCCAGTTCCCGATCCATAAGGAGTTACGTACGTTTCCGTTCGTGTCGCTAGCTTCATGATCTCAACAACCTGCGAAACATTTTCTGCAAATACTACAACATCTGGAGCATGAGTTTCATGCCACGATGCATCGTGACCATAGTTTAATCTTACAGCTTCATCAATAATCAAATTGGATGTTCCAACTATCCGTTCAAGTTCCTGTGTTATATTGTTCGTGATCGTCATATTCTAATTCCTTTGCAATTTACCACTCATGTTGATTTTTAATTTCGAGGAGCAATTACTCTAAATCCAACATCTGGATGTGTATTTTGGGGAACTCGCCAAGTGTTCAAAGGAAGACATTTCGCTACGTCAAGACCACCTCGATAAGAGCCCCCTCGAACTTTTCTGGGGGTTTCGAGATCATTCTTGTTTTGATCTTCCGAAGAAAATAAATCTAAACACCATTCATTCACATTTCCGCTCATATCTTGTGGCCCGCCATCCAGCAGGTGACACCATGGATCAAGGTCGCCTAAAGGAAATAGGCCAACAGCGCTAGTCTCCCTTATTCCAGTGAGACCGACATTAGCCCTATGGTATTCCGCAATGTTTCCCCAAGGCCATGGTCTTGCATCATTTATCCCGCGAGCGGCTTTGGTCCATTCATTGGCCGTAGGCAATCTTATTTCAAAGCCCATAAGCGAGCTAAACCAATCACAGAATTTTGATGCATCAATCCATGAAACATGAACAACAGGGTGATTCAATATATCTTGTGGAGGGGCATTCGCATTCCAGTGCTGGGGAGGATGCAATACACCTGCTTTTACACAAGTAAAATATTGGGCATTTGTTATAGGATATTTCGAAATCCTAAATGATTTGATATCTTTATTATGTATCAATGCTTTTTCTGTCTCTGTTATGATAAAAGGTCCTTCCGGAATATCGATCCAGAAAATATCTGGGATGCCATTTTCATCAGTCACCCCCTTACGCGGATCGCCAAGAGAAGATAATATATTACCGGCGGTGTTCCTTTCCAGAACTGACAATCTACCGTGCTCAACCAAAGAATTAAGTCGATCTATTATTCGTTTCAGTTCATCATCGCGCCCACTTTTTTTTGCTCTACTAAGGCCAATTTCAAGAATTATTTCTCCTGCTAATATCGAAGCTTTCCAATCATCGTCACTAAATTCATGATCATTTTTTCGTGAACAAAGTTTTGATGCTGCTGAAATTGGAGAATCTATTCCATCTTTTAAGCCCTTGTAACCAACCGCAAATAAAACCACCTCATGCCATATTATGTCTTTTCTCCCTACTAAATTAATAATGTCACTAAAAGACTCTTGGGAAACAATGTGCCTTGCAGCTAAATATTCTTGGAATGTCCGGTGAGGAAATGCATAAATGTCCGAATTGTCCCTAACTTCTGTAGCAACCAAGAGACCGGCCTGTTCTTTAATTGCTTCGATTAACTCCATGGCCCAAAATTTACTTTTTGGTAAATTTCGCGCTGGATGAAGTTCGCGTAAGTAAGATGTCAGCACGTTATCAGTAATACTGGCTGTCTCCGCTAAAGATTCTGTTGTACCGTGAATATCAAACGCTATTTTTCTAAGAATTTCTTCAAGTTCATTGATAGAACTGCCAACATCTTCATCTTCCAACATCTTGCGTATGGATTTTTCGGTACGATGACTTTTAAGCGTCCATCTGGTAAGTAACCATTCAACAGCATCTTCGTAAAGTAGAGAGCGCGAGTTAGCCAATTCACCACGAGTAGTATGAACTAAAGCAATAATTGTTAACAAAAGGGGATTCGTCGCCAAGCGATGGATATCAGGACGAGCAACTAATTGTTTGATCTCATTTTCCAACTCAAGAACCGGGCGAACAGTATTGTATCCTTTTTTAGCCACTTCCTTATAAAAAACTGTTAGGAAATCGTTAATTTGTTTGTCGTCAAAAGGGGATAAAGTAACGACACCAAATACTTTAGGGTCAAGTTTCCATCTGTCATCTTGATAACTTAATATACGACACGTAACTATTATCCGAGAGTCCGAACATAGTTCAATCAATTCAATGTCTTTTTTAACTCGAATACGATATTTTGGAGGAACTTCATCTAAGCCATCCAGTAGCAAAAGGGCGCGACAAGCGTTAATTTCACTACGGAAAATCTTTTCCAATCCATCAGTATTAATAACATTTTCATATTGTTTAGCCGCAAAGCGAATTAAGTCCGCTTGTTCTTCATTTCGTTCAATTTCCTTTACATATTCCCTTAAAGAGACTGGTATTGGAAATAAATGCTTTTGTCCCAGATTTGAATATTCTGTTGTCTCTAAATCCTCTTTATCAAATTGCCGAGCAGCAATTGAAGAAACTAGGTAATTGATGAATGTTGTTTTTCCTGACCCTGGGGATCCTAAAATAACTAAATGCGAAATAAAGCGTACCACTTCAAAAATTGAAGCGGCGGTTTCAAAAATCAAATTGTCAGCATTTTCGAAAATACGATTTTCCTGTACCTCATCTGTTATGCGTTTTGATAGGTATTCCGCAAAGTCATTGATTATTTTAATATTTTCCGGAGTAGTAGGATGTAGCCCTAGGCTATTCTCAATAACAGAAGAAAAACTTGCGGCTATACCTGCCGCTTCGATTCCCAAGAAAAGTTCGGTTCGGGTTATTGTAAACTTAGTTTGAGTCTTCGGTCCAATGAAAACAGACTTCAATCCTAACATGCCGCTTGATTGGCTCGGATCACTGCCTTTTATATCTGGAAATCCTAAAGGAATTGTGGTCTTTGTCTGATCACGGGTCAACAGACGAAGATAACTTTCACGGATAAATTGAGTGTCGTTATTTTCAATCTTTACAACTGACGCGTTTCCAGACAATTCTGCATTTTGGATATTAATTTGGAAACGCGCCTTATCGTGGTAATCCTCCATAGCGGCAATGTCCCATGTTACTTATTAGACAGGTTTATTTGTGTTTCAAATAATCTGGGTTAAGAACGTGATCATCCGGGCTTCCATTGAACACTGATAGAATGCTATTAATGTTCATCTGAATCATGAGATCAACAGCATCTCGGGTTTTAAACGCGGTATGGGGCGTTAGCAACATAAATTCTTTGGAAAAATTCACCAATCCATATTCATCTGCATTTGGTTCTGGAACTGGTTCTTTATAATAAACATCAAAAGCGGCTCCCCAAATTTTACGATCTGTTAGCGCTTGTTTCAATGCTTTGGGGTCAACGAGTTCTGCCCTGCCAGAGTTAATTAACACAGCATGTTTCTTCATTAGCCCAATCTGTTTATGTCCAATCATGTTTTTAGTTTCAGGTATGAATGGTACGTGTAAACTGACCACGTCTGATAAACGCAGTAAATCATCAAGATCAACTCTCTTTGCAGATAGCGCCGCTTCAATAGTGGGTTTCGGCGTTTGGCTAGTGTATAAAACCTGCATACCAAAACCTTTATTTGCGATGAAAGCAAGTTCCGACCCTACCGCTCCCATCCCCACGATTCCTATAGTTCCGCCTTGTAGGTTCCAAGCTTGATAGGTTTGTCCTTTTCCTTCCATTGTCTGATTTACAAGATAAGGTATCCTCTTTACAGAAGCAAGTATTAGGCCCATCGTAAATTCAGCTACTGAGCGTGCGTTCGCTTTCGGCGTATTAGATACAGCAATACCGCAATCCGTAGCTGTCTTTATATCCACATAGTTTTCATAGCCTTGGCCGAAAAAGGCCACGATCTCTAAATCTTTTACGGCCTTCAACACACGAGCAGTTGCTTTCTCCTCGCCTCCCAGAATATATGCCTGAACACCTTTCAGCGCTGTAATCAATTCATCTTCAGAAAGGTCTGGCCTTTCTTCGTTTCGAACGACATGTCCCATATCAGATAGTTTTTTCTGATATTCTTCTGGGAGAGTTCCGCCTGTGAATAAAATCGTTTTTGACATTTGGGGACTCCTTGAACGTGATAGTTGATTATTCCCGAAGGAACGTAGGCTTATCTTTTTTAGGCAACCAAAACAACAAGTAACCTGTTTTCGGTTCTTCACTCACTCATTCTATGAGTGTATTATATGGCAAATTAAGCATTTCTGCAACGAAAATCTTTTTTTTTCTTTTTCTTTACTAAACTTAATAACACTGCCTTACTCCAAATTCTCGTCGCCTCCTCTCTCATACCCCCTCCGCTCCCACGCTCAGAGATCTTACGCACCACGCACTACTCTCTACTCATCTAATCTCCCCCTCACTCCCCCGTCGGCACCCAGATATTCTTCACTTGCGTGGCCTCGTGCAGGAACTCGTGACCTTCGCCCTGCTCGCGATCCATCCAATCGCGCGGCAAGCCATAGCCGACCCACGTCCGCTTCATGTTGGCGGCGGACTCGTACTCCACCCAGTAACTACCTTCCGCCGAGCCGAAGTACCAGACCGCGTCCACGTCTTCGTGCTGGACGAGAGTCTTGGTCAGGTGGTCGCGGTCGCCCGTGACGATGTTGACCACGCCGCCAGGCACATCGGACGTATCCAACACCTGATAAAAATCGGTCGCGCTCAACGGGAAGCGCTGGCTGGGGATCATCACCACCGTGTTGCCGCGCGCAATGGCAGGCGCCATCAGCGAGACAAATCCCAACAGCGGATACTCGTCGGGGCAGGCGATTCCGATCACACCCACAGGCTCGTTCACCGCCACCGTGATTCCGCGCAGAGTGGTCTCCTGGATGTTGCCGCCGTATTTATCCGCCCACGCCGCGTACGTGAACAGACGCTCCACCGCCGCGTCCACTTCGGCTTGCGCGGACTTCTTTGTACATCCAGTCATTTCACAAATTCGTGTCGCGAACTCGGCGTTGCGCGCGTCCAAATTCTCGGCGATGAAATACAGGATCTGCGAACGGTTGTATCCGTGCCGCATCGCCCAACCCTGCCTGGCTTCGATCACCGCGTGCGCGGCTTCCACCGCGTTGCGGATGTCCTTGCGGTTGCCATCGCCGACCTGCCCGACGATCTTTCCCTTCGCGCCGATGACCGCCAGCGTGTACGCGCCATCGGGACGAACCTGCTTGCCGCCGACGTACATCTTCGGCGTGCGGTCGACGGGGGGTAGGCCGACGCGTCCATTGCCGCGCCCCGCCTCGGGTCGCGCGGGACGCGAGGGGGTGTGCTCGCCCCAAGCGTTCGCGTCCCCCGTCCCCCGTCCCCCGTCCCCCGTCACCAAGTCTGGCCGCGGCCTCTCCATCCATTTCGGTCGGATGTACTCGAACAGTCCCTCGCGTCCGCCCTCGCGCCCGAAGCCTGATTCGCGATAGCCGCCGAATCCGCCCGCCGCATCGAACACGTTATGACAGTTGACCCACATCGCGCCCGCCTTGATCTTGCTGGCCGCGTCGAGCGCGAGATTGATGTTGTCGCTCCACACGCTGCCGCCGAGACCGTAGCGCGTGTTGTTCGCCAGCGCGATCGCTTCTTCGGGCGTGCGGAACGTGAGCGAAACCAGCACGGGACCAAAGATCTCCTCCTGCACCGTCGAAGCGGCAGGATCGAGGTCCGTGATGAGCGTGGGCTTGTAGAACAGTCCCTTCGCGGGCAGGGGGATGTCGGGCTGGAACACTTTGCCGCCTTCCTTCTCGCCCATCTTCACCCAATGTTCGATGGTGTCCCATTGGCTCTTGTCCACGATGGCGCCCATGTCAATGGACTTGTCGAGCGAGTCGCCGACGCGCAGATGACCCATGCGCGTTTTTAGTTTTTGGATAAAGCGCGGCGCGACATTTTCCTGGACGATGAGGCGGGAGCCTGCGCAACAGACCTGACCCTGATTGAACCAGATCGCATCCACCACGCCTTCAACGGCCGCGTCCAAATCGGCATCTTCGAACACCACAACGGGACTCTTGCCCCCCAACTCCAGCGAGAGTTTCTTGCCCGACCCCGCCGTGAGTTGACGCAGTGTGCGCCCAATCTCGGTGGAACCCGTGAAGGCGATCTTGTCCACGTCGGGGTGCGTGACGATCATCTCGCCCGCCTTGCCGCTGCCCGTGATGATATTGACCACGCCTGGCGGAAGTCCCGCCTCGGCGACGACCTCCGCGAACAACAGCGCGCTCAGCCGCGTGTACGAGGCGGGTTTCAGCACAACGGTATTTCCCATCGCGATGGCGGGCGCGATCTTCCACGCCAGCATCATCAACGGGAAGTTCCACGGGATGATCTGCCCGATCACGCCGACGGGTTGGTAGTCGCGCAATTCGGTTTCCATGAGTTGCGCCCAACCCGCGTAATAGTAAAAATGACGCGCCAACAGCGGCACATCCACATCGCGCGACTCGCGGATGGGTTTGCCGTTGTCCATTGATTCAAGTACTGCCAGCAGACGATGGTGCTTCTGAATGTTGCGCGCGATGGCATACATGTACCGCGCCCGCACCACACCTGGAGTCTCGCTCCATGTCCCGAAGGCTGTGCGTGCCGCGGCAATGGCGGCATCCACATCCTTCTTTTCAGCCTGCGCCGTCTCGGCGAGCAACTCCCCCGTAGACGGGTTGTACGACGAATAGTACTTCGCCGCTTTGGGCGTCACCCATTCGTTGTTGATGAACTGCCCGAACTTCCTTCCATGCTCCTCCAGCCACGCATTGACAGCGGATGGAGACTCAGGGGCGGGTCCGTATTCCATGGTTTTGAAGAGGTCGAGTAATGTGGTCATGCTAAACTCCAATTTTGAACCGCGAAGCACGCAAAGAGCGCAAAGATTCTTTTTGATTTTCTTCGCGTTCTTAGCGCTCTTAGCGGTTAAAGCTCTTAACCCATCGGCATGTGATGTTTCGCGGCAAAGTGATCTGCGCTATTTTGCATACGGTTGCACACTTCGCAAGCCCTTCAATACTCGGTAATGTTTGACGTTGAAGGTCGCGAGTTCCGCGTTGACACCGATCGCGGTTTTAGCGATTAAGGCGTCGAGCAGACCGATTTTGTCGCTGAGATGATGGGAAGCAAAACTCGTCAGCGCTCGATTGCAGTCATCTGCCACAAGCCCAGGGATGCCGATCTCCTGCGCGGTTTTCAACTATTCTTTTGCAGGCTCATAGCCGCGCAGAATATCCACCATAACATCGGTGTCAAGCAAGATCATGATGACTTCCTTCTGGTTTGCGCCTGTGTTCGAAGTTTCCGCGCATAGGTCACACTGTCGTTAATGTCAGTTCGCTCTGACCACATACCGATCAAATCCGATTTGAGCAAGTCCTTGCCTGTCATGGGTTTGTTCACTTGCCTCACCTTTTCAATCAGGCGAGTGGCAAGAAGCAATTGTTGGTTGGGCGTCAAAAGGTCTGCTTGTTTGAGCAATCGTTCAATGGTATCAAGAGCCATAATATTCTCGCTTTCTTTACGGTAACAATTCTATCCCATCGGCATGTGATGTTTCGCGATTCGTTCATCCACTCCGCAGCGCTTCCAAAAACGGAATGGCTTTGACGATCTTGATTCCGCGATAATCGCCTTGCAGGGAATCAAAGTGCGGGTCGTACGTCACCAGGTAGTTTGCCTTTCCTTCCACCGCGCAGGCGACCACCACATTATCGTCTGGGTCGGAGAGCAGGGCTTCGATTTTTTCTTCTGGCACAACAACCCATTCTGCCGAGGCCGCGAGAGCCGATGTCTGCTCTACGATATCTTCGGGAGAAATGCCGCGCTCCTTGAGTTTCTCGATTAACTCTTTGGCAATTTGGTCGCAGATTAGGAGCGTGAATTCGTTTCTCTTCCAACGTTCACGCAATTCGCGCGTAGGGCTGTTTGCGTTTTTACTCAGAGACGCCGAAACAAAGACATTGGTATCAAGCACGGCGCGCAGGCTTTTAGTCACTTTCCCACTCCCCCTCGATGGCTGTGCCTTTCGCGATGGCTTCTGCGCGAATTCGCTCTGTCGCGTCAATGAATCGTTGAACGATTTGCTCGTGCGGCAAGTTCCTCATCTCGACCGCGCGGGCTTTGGCGCGCGCCAATATTTCATCAGCTGTCAGAGACGACTTCCCACTTTCCTTGTGGTGGAGGTCGTTGATCGTCTCATACACCACCAGTAATTCATTGGGAGGCAGTTGGGCGACACTGGTAATGACCTGTCTCAGCAATTTCTCGGAATCTAAATCTATGGCGTTCATGAGTATTTTCCTTTCTTCTCAATCATACCCTGACTCGCTCTATCCCATCGGCATGTGATGTTTGGCGGCGTAGTGACCTGTGATGAAGTGATACAACTGCCGTTCCAAATCCGTCAGCAGGCTGGATGCGCCGAAGCGGAACAGGTCATTCTTCAGCCACTCGTCGCCGAGTTCTTCCTTCATCAACGACTGCCACGCCATGGCCTGCTTGGCGGAACCGATTCCGCCCGCGGGTTTGAATCCGATCTTGTAGCCGAAGCGTTCCAGGTAATCGCGGATGGCGCGCGTCATCACGAGACTCACTTCCAACGTGGCGTTGACCGATTCTTTGCCCGTCGAAGTCTTGATGAAATCCGAGCCCGCCATCATCGCGACGAGACTGGCTTGGTAAACCTGTTTGAGCGTGCCGAGGTCGCCTGTGGCAAGGATGGTCTTCATGTGCGCGTCGCCGCAGGCCTCGCGGAATTGTTTGAGTTCATCGTAAAGGGATTTCCAGTCGCCTGTCAGCACATGGTTGCGGGCGATGACCACGTCAATTTCTTTTGCGCCCGCTTCGACGGCCTGCTCGATTTCCTGGATTCGCTGCGGGAGCGGGGTCTGCCCCGCGGGAAAACCTGTCGCGACGGACGCCACGGGGATGCCCGATCCCTGCAACGCGTGGACGGCGTCCGCGACGCGATTCGGGTAGACGCAGACCGCGGCGACAGTCATCCGCTCTCCGTCCAGGCCGAGGCGTTCGAGCATGTCGGGGCGGATCGGTTGTTTGGCTTTCGCGCACAAGCGCTGGACGCGCCCGGGCGTGTCGTCCCCGCCGAGGGTGGTCAGATCGATGCAGGTGACGGCGCGCAGCAGCCAGGCGGCCTGCCATTCTTTTTTCACGGTGCGGCGGCCGGCGAGGGTGGCAATGCGCCGCTCTGCCGCGCTCTTGTTGACGCGCGCGCCCATTACCCAGTCCAGGTCGAGGGGCGCGCCGGGGTTGCGATTATGGTTCGAAGTCATGGACGCTCCAGTTTTTTCATCTGGGGAGATTATACAGCCAAACGGAATTTGTTCCCGCCAGTATAATTCGCTCCCATGACTACCCCATCTTCATTCCCGCGGCATGATCCGTACGCCGTCCTGCGCGCTCGCGACTTCCGCCTGTTATTGATTGGCCGCTTCACCGCCTCTTTCGGTCACGAAATGCTCACTTTCGCCATCGCGTGGGAACTCTGGCTTCGCACAAAAAGCGCCTTCGCCCTCGGCCTGGTGGGACTGGTGCAGGTGGCGCCGGTCGTCCTGCTTGCCCTGCCCGGCGGCCACTTCGCAGACCATCACAACCGCCGCCGCATCATTATGGTCACACAGACCGTCTTCGCGTTTTGCTCGCTGGCGCTGGCCTTCCTGTCGTGGACGCAGGGCCCGCTCCCGTTGATCTACCTCGCGCTGCTGGTCATCGGCATAGCGCGCGCCTTCAACGACCCGGCCGCCGCCACGCTCATCCCAGAGACGGTGGCGCCCGAACTGTTTTCCAACGCCGCCATGTGGAGCAGCAGCGCCTGGCAAACCGCCGCGGTGACTGGCCCAATGGCGGCGGGAGTGTGGGCCGCGGCCGCGGGCAGCGTGACCGGCATCTTCGTCTTCGACGCGCTGGCCGCCTTCATCTTCGTAATTTTGATCGGCCTGATCCGTGGACGCCATCTCCCGCTGGCGCGCAAAGCCGCGACGTTGGATTCGCTCAAGGAGGGACTGCGCTTCATGCGCGAGACGAAGGTCATCCTCGCCGCCATCACGCTCGACATGTTCGCGGTTCTCTTCGGCGGGGCGGTGGCGCTGCTCCCCATCTACGCCACCGACGTCCTCAACGTCGGCGCGCGGGGACTGGGCGTCATGCGCGCCGCGCCCTCGATTGGGGCGCTGCTGATGGCCTTCACTCTCGCGCACCTGCCTCCGCTCAAACAGGCCGGCAAGACTCTCCTCTGGGCGGTGACGGGATTCGGACTCGCCACCATTGTCTTCGGCCTCTCGAAGAACTTCTGGCTCTCGGTGGTCATGCTGTTCCTGCTCGGCGCGTTGGACAATATCAGCGTGGTCATCCGCTCCACGCTCATGCTCGTTCGCGTCCCCGACGAAATGCGCGGACGCGTCTCCTCGGTGAACAGCGTCTTCATCAGCATGTCGAATGAACTGGGCGCGTTCGAATCGGGCTTCCTCGCCTCGCTGGTCGGACCGATCCTCGCGGTCGCTGGGGGAGGCGTCGGGACGATCGTCGTCGTGCTGATCGTCGCCCGCGTCTGGCCTGAGATTCGGAATCTGAAATCGCTTTCCGCCTTGACCTCGGATGGCGATTGAAAAACTGGGGTATGAATTCATAAATGATGTAGAACGGGATACTATCTCGCTCTACATTTTGAGAGCCTTTGTGCTGATATTCTTCTCCGTTAAAGCGCGCAAACCAAAACCCTCCAAGACGGAGGGTTTTTCATTCCCGAAAATTACGGGCTACTGCGGCGCGGTCACCGCGATGTCGAAGTGATAGATCAACTTCCATTGGGGCGGCGGCCAGTAAATGACCAGCGCCTTTCCGATCACGTTTTCAAGCGGCAGCATCCCCCACGAACGCGAGTCGGATGAGTCGTTGCGGTTATCGCCCAGCACGAAGAGATACCCCGGCGGCACCTCCCACGTCCCCGAATAGGTCGGCGCGGCGGCAATGTATGGCTCCACTAACTGCTGATCGTTCACGACCACATGCAAATCCCGCACCTCCACCTTGTCGCCCGGCAAGCCGATGATGCGTTTGATCAGGTCCTGCTTTGGCTCGCCCGGATATTTCAACACGATGATGTCGCCGCGCTGCGGTTCGCCCAGGCGGTAAGCCAGCCGGCTCACCAGCACATACTCGCCGTTCTGCAACGTTGGCTCCATGCTGAACCCGTCCACGCGCACGCGCGCTGAAATGGCGTTGATCCCCAGGTAAAGCGCCGCCGCCAGGAGGATCGTTTCGAGCAGGTCAAGGAAGAATTGCCGCCAGCTCGTCTGCGACTTGGCCGCCTCGACGGGGACGGCGGACGTTTCCGTGATCGGCGCGGCCTCCGTAGACGCCTCGGGTATCGGCGCGTCGGCGGTCGGCGGTTCGTTGGTCGGTTGAATATCCATTGATCTCCAAAGCTTCATGCAGAAACCAGGTCTCTTCGCGAAACCTGGTTTCCCAAATTATACCCGCCCCCATGCAAAATGCGTCGGCACATACAGCGTTCGCTCGCCGCGCGCGCGGGCCTCTTCGTCCAGTAATTTCATTTTGTGGATGTCTTCGACCGGGACGGACGCGGCCAGGTCGGCCTCCAGCGCCGCCCATTCCTTTTCCTGCTCTTCGGGCGACGCTTCCTCCTCTAACCTTCGGATGGTCCCCGTTTCGACGATTTCGATTCCCGCCCGGGCGAACGTCTCCGCGAGGCGCGCGCCGAAAGATGGATCCGCGCCCTGCGCGCGCAGAGACTCGGTCTGCAGGCGGCCCAGCGGCGCGAGGGAGGCGGGCTCGTCCACGCGTTGACTGTAATCGGGTTCGGCCAGCGCCAGCACGCTCCCGCCGGGACGCGTCACGCGCGCCATTTCGCGCGCCGCGCGCAGCGGCTCGTCCACCCAGAGGAGGAGGAAATGACAGAAGACGATGTCAAAGGCGGAGTCGGGGTAGGGGAGCGAGCGCGCGTCGGCGCGGACGAGGGCCGCGCCTGGGGCGTGGATGCGCGCCTCGGTCAGCGCGCCCGGGTCGAGGTCCAGGCCGTGAAGCGCGGCGGAGGCGGTCATCGAGGAGAGGACGGCGCCCGTCCCGCATCCCGCTTCGAGGACGCGGCGCGCGCCGGCCAGTCCCGCCTTGTCGAGGAGATAAGCGCGCAGGTCGCGCGTCCAGCGTGCCTGCTGGAGGTAACGGTCATGCCAGTTCATTCCAGCCGCGGATAAATTCGACCTGTTCGTCTGTTTCGGGGGTGCGGGGATGATGGGCGCGGCGCGGGTCGGTCTCCCACCAGTGGGCCAGCTGCGCCAGCGCCTGCTCGCCCGTCATGCCGTGGCGGACGAGGTAACAGCCGACGGTGGAGCCGGTGCGCCCGATGCCCGCCCAGCAGTGGAGGTAGACGTTGCGCCCGCGGGCGAGGGCCTCGTCAATGACGTTGAGGGTGGCGATCATCCCGGCGCGGGTGGGTAGGCCGAAGTCGCGGATGGGGAGGCGGTGGACGCGTACGTCTTTTTGGTAGTAGGCCGCGCGTTCGCGCAGGAGGGGGGCGTAATCGGGCAGTTCGTTTTCGTGGGTGAGGTCAATGAAGGTGTCCAGCCCGGCTTCGAGGAGGGCGTCGAGGCGTTTGCGGACGCGTTCCTCGCCGAACGCGCCGGGGTATTCGCCCGCCAGGAAGCGGTTGGGGATGACCCAATAGGAGTTGGAGATGGGAAGGTCGAGGGTTGTCATGTTCGGTTCAAGATTGCAGAGCGCGGCGCACGCGCGAAAGACGGCGCGCGTCCGCGTTATTTTTTCGCCACGGCCCACATGTTGAGCATGAGTTCGAAATAGCCGAAGTCTACTTTGGTCATTTCGAAGCCGGCTTTTCCAAAGTACCAGCCGAGGAGCGGGAGCGTGTACGCGAAGACGTGTTCGTGGATCTCCTCCGCGCTGACGAGGCGGACGCGCGCCATGAGTTTGAGCAGCCCGTCGGACCAGGCCGCGGGGGTGGTCATAATGACGACCCCGCCCGGCTGGAGGACGCGGTAGGTCTCCTGGAAGAGCGCGGCCATGCTGTTGGGGTTGAGGTGTTCCACCACCGCCAGCAGGGTGACGACGCTGAAGAAGTCGGCTTCAAAGGGCAGTTTGGGCGCGGAGTTCAGGTCGAGCGTGTGCCATTGGATGTTGAGGCGCTTTCCCTGCTCGCTGGGCGGGAGCTGGTCCACCGCGAATTTTTGCTGGAAGACCGTGTGCGAGAGGAAGTAGGGATAAGAGCCGCAGCCGATGTCGAGGATGCGCCCGGCGCGGAGCTCGGCGGGGATGAGATTGTTGGCGCGCTGGGCGCGCAGCCGCGCCAGCCAGGGTTCGAGCAGGCCCTTGCCGCGCGTGAATCGTTGATTGGTTTCGGACATGGGCTGGATTCTACTACGGGAATCGTACATCCATGAATTTTATGGATTGCAAAACCGCATGAACACGCGGGGCGAACACGCGGGGCGAACACGGGGCGAACACGCGGGGCGAACACGCGGGGCGAATACGGGGCGAACACGTAGGTTCGCCCCTACGTGTAAATTTTGTCCCAGGGGTCGGTCAGCAGGTTGCCCATCACCTTGTCGGCTTCGCCCTGCGCGGGGAGGACGTCGCCGTCGGGTTCGATGTAGAGCCAGGCGCGGCCCGCGCCGGAGGGGAGTTCCTCGTCTTCGATTTCGAGCGCGACGGGATTCATGTCGGAGTAGGGGACGGGCAGGTCCCAGCGCAGGGAGATGTTGAGGGCGCGCGCCTTGTCCTGGAGGGCGAGCATATCGCCGAGGAATGATTTGTCGGGGGCGCTGAGCGACAGATTTTGGACGCCGATTTTGGCGAGTCTTTCGACGATCTTTACGCCCTCCCGGGCGGTGGATTCGTTCACGGTCAGGTGGACGGTGAGGAAGATGTCCGCATCCACGATGAAGACGAGGGCTTTCCAGACGGCGTCGTCTTCGGGATGGAGGATGAACAGGATGTGGTCGAGGCCAGTCTGGAGCAGTTGGTCGAGATATTTTTTGTCGGCGAGGGCCGCGCCGTCGGTGAGCAGTCCGCAGACCATGCCGAGTTTTTCGGCGTGCGCGATCAGTTCGGGCAGGTCTGCGCGCAGGGTGGGTTCGCCTCCGGTGAATGTGACGTGCGGGACGCCCGCGCTCCAGGCTTTGTCCAGGATGGCGCGCCACTCGTCGGTCGTCAGTTCGCGGGCGGCGCGTTTGACGGGGGCGGAGTCGGGCTGAGTCCGGGCGGCGACGCGGTAGGTGAGGGCGCAGTCCATGCGGAGGGGGGCGGTCAGGTCGGCTGAATGGGGCGCGGCCCGCTCGAAGTCGAGGTAAGAGACGGGGTCGAGGTCGGGGGTCTCGATCAGGGTTCGCATACGGCCGGCGAAGTCGTTGTAGTCCTCCAGCGCCTGCGCCGTCCCGATGCGGTAGCGCGAGGCGATCTCTCTGGCGGCGTCGGCGGGCGGAGTCCCTTTGATGTAGCGCCAGGCGTATTCCGCCGCGGTGGGGTTGAGTTGCAGCACGGTGGAGGCGTTGAGGATGAGCAGTCCCGTGCCGTCGCGGCGGAGGCGGAGGTGGACGCGCAGGGGTTTGTCGTCGGCCTGCATGTGGTAGAGGCCCTCGGGCAGGGGCTGGACTTTTTTGAACTGGTCGGCGAGGCGGTTGAAGATTTTCATGGGGACTCCTATTTGCCAAAGAGACCCAGGTCTGCAAAAAACAGGTAGATGTAGCCGATGAGCAGGATGGCCCAGCCTGCCATTTCGATCCGGCTCCACAGGCTTTCCACAGACAGGGTGAAATTTTCCTTGACGGTTTGGGCGATGCTTTCGAGGTCGTCGAGTTTGCCGCGGATGGCGTTCTTCCATTCTTCGAGGTAGAACTCGTCGCGGACGGCGGCGTAGAGTTTGGCGGTGTACCAGTCGCCGATGAGCAGGAGGTTTTGTTCGGCGCGCTCGAAGTCGAGCATGACTTCGAGGCGGTGTTCCGCGATCCGGCGGATGGCGCCGCGCGTGGGGCGCGGGCGTTTGCGGTTGATGAAGAAGGACGCGTTGATATGGTCGAGCAGGGTTTCGACCGATTCGTTCAACATGCGGTAGCGGAGCAGTTGATAGTTGCCGATTTTGAGCAGGGTCACGTCGGATTGGAAGTCGCCATCCGGCGCGATGATGACGGCGCCTTCCCAGTCCAGGAGGGTGAGGTCGTTTTGCGAGTAGCGGACGCGCGAGCCGATGATCTCGGCGATCTCGGTCTTGTCGAAGATTTCGCTTTGCGAGCGGATGAAGCGCGCGATCTCGGCGGCGTGGGCGTCCACCCAGTCGTCGGGCGGCGCGCCGGTCTCGCGGACGAGCAGGATGGTGTATTCCTCGAACAGTCCGCTGGCGCGATGCTGCTCGGGGATGAGGCGTTCCTGCAAGGTTTGCATCAACTGCATCCGACGCTGCAAAGCGGACTCGGCCAGCGGTTCCTTCGCTTCGATCCGGCATTCGACCATCTGGACGCGCCCGTCGTAGCGCTGACGCGTCACCGCGACGCGTCGCCCGTTGATCTCGAAGGTCTCCTCGCCGAGGGTGTGCAGTTCGATGTCCACGGGCTGGAAGTAGGGCGCGTCTCTCAGACCGTGGAGCGGTTCGGGCGTGGACGAGGTCTCGTCCGCGTCGGGGAAGGCGAGGAGGTAGCAGAGTTCCATTTTGAGGCGTGGGCCCGCGCGCTCCCATCAGGCCGCGAGGACGGGGAGGTTGACTCCGTAGGCCGCGCGGTAGCCTTCGAAGGTGAGCGGGCATCCGCCGCCGCATTCCGCCACGACGGGACAGCCGTCGCATTTGGCGGGCAGGTTTTGCCGCTCGCGCAATTGCGTGGAGAGTTTATGGTTCCAGATGGAATCCCACGAGTCGGTCAGGAAGTTGCCGAGCGGGTGGTAGTAGGACTGGCAGGGCAGGACGTTGCCGTTCGATTCGATGCACATGCTGTAGAGCGCGGCGGTGCAGCCTTTGACGCCGAGGTTGCTGGCGGTGGGGTCGAATTCGCAATACTGCGTGGGCGTGTACCAGATCAGCCGCTGTCCGCGCTCGGCGGTTTTCCGCGTGGCGACGTCGAGGAGGGGCTGAAGTTCGCTCTCGCGCAGTCCCGTCCCGACGGTCAGGCCGTGACCGGAATAGATGAGGGCGTTCAGCCCGATGGTCGGCACGCCGAGGTCGGCGAGGAAGTCCAGCGTGTCGGGAATCTTGTGGACGTTGACGCGCAGCATGGTGGTGTTGGTCATCACGTAGAGCCTGGTCGCCAGCGCGTTTCGGAGTCCCGCGATGGTCTGTTTGAAGGCGCCTTTGGCGCGCATCATCTGGTCGTGGATCTCCGCGTCGCACGATTCGACGGTGATCTGCACGTGGTCGAGACCGGCCTCCACGAGTTGTTGGACGAAGCGCGCGTCGGAGAGGCGGCGGGCGTTGGTGTTGAGCCCGGTGATCTGTCCGTTCGATTCGGCGTGCGCGATCAGTTCGGGCAGGTCGTCGCGCAGGGTCGCCTCGCCGCCGGTGAAGACGATGTGAGGGACGCTGAGCGCCCAGAGCTGGTCAATGACGCGCTTCCAGGTTTCCGTGTCCAGTTCAGGAAAGGTGCGCTCGCGGGCGTTGTAGCAGTGGGAGCAGTCGTTGTTGCAGCGGTAGGTGAGCGCCAGGTCCATGCGGTAGGGCGCGGTTGGACGCGCGCTGAACGGCATGGCGGAGTCGAGTTCGAGTTCGTGGACGGGACAGGCGCCGTCGGGGCGGAGCAATTCCGAAATCTGAATTTTGAATTCGGAGAGGTCTGCCCGCGCTTGCGGCGCGCTGACCCGATATGTCCGCTGGACGGCTTTGACCGCGTCGCGTTCTTCGATCTCTTCCAAAGCCAGCCATGCCATCAACGCGGCGGTCGGGTTCAGGTGCATGACGCGGTTGGCGTTAACGATGAGCGTGCCGCTGCCGCCCGGGTCGACGCGCAGGTGGACGCGCGTCTTCTCGTCGCCGTCTTCGCGGGCGTAGTGATACAGTCCCGATTTTGGATTTTCGATTTCCGGTTTACGATTAAAGAGAGAGTCGAATAACATGGTTCACCTTTAAATAGACTGTCAACTCATCTTCCGCCGCCCGCGCAGGCGCAGGCGCATCCCGCGCAGGCACAAGCGCAGGCGCAGGAATGTCCGCCGCCGCCGCCACTGCGCGTGGAACTGACGCTGGGCGGAGGCGGCGGGTTGGTGACGCCGGTGACTTTGCTCGTGAAGGCCTGCACGTCGCCGATCACTTTGCTGGAGAAGTTCTGCGCGCCGCCGATAACGGAGGCCGCGAACTGCGCGCCGGGCAGGGGTCGGGCGGACCCGCTGGAGGTCGGGATGGAGACCGGGCGGGAGGAGGATGTCCCGACGACGGGGCGATAGGCCGGGTCGTAGCGTCCCCACCAGGTCGGGATGAAGACCGGGCCGGTGAAGGCGCGGCGGGAGCGGTCGTCGTAGTCCTTGTCGAGCATGGTCCATTCGAGGTTTTCGTCGAATTTCTGGCTTTTCACTTCGGGCGTGTCGGCGAGTTCCACTTGCGCCCAGGCGCGTTCCATGATGCCTTTGTAGTAGTCCACTGTTTCCTTGCGGCTGAAACCCTTCATTTTGTCCGAGACGGAGCGGACGAGCGCGATGGACATATCTTGCAGCAGCCTGCGCCGCGCGGCTGTTTTTTTCTCGCCAAAGGCTTTGAGGAAGTCTTTTTCGTATTCGTGGAGGCCTTCGGGCATGGCCGTCGCGAAGGCCAGTTCGAGCGGGTCGCGCGTGACCACTTCGGCCGCGCCCTTTTTGATCACGCCGAACAGGATCATCGTCATCACTTTGTCGAGCGGCTGTTCCATCAGGATGGCGGCTTCGACCGCGGTCAGTCCGCGCTTGATGCCGTGTCCCTCGATGGAGATCTTCGGGGGCAGGTATTTTAATTTCCGCCGCTGGGCGTTGACGACGCTGAAAACGGGAATGCCGAAGAAAAAGGCCGCGAAGACCAGGCACGGGAGCGACGAGGCGATGAAGGTGAAGAACGCGCCGATGACGCCAAACAGGTCTTCAAGCGGATTACTTTGGACGACGGCGGTGGCGGGGATATAGGTATTCGGGAAGGAGGCGCCGAAGTCGTATTCTTTCGTGGCGCGGACGGTCGCCGTCCAGGTGTAGGCGACGCGGCCTTCGTTGTCCAGCGCGGTCTGCGGTTCGGACGGGAATCCGCTCGGGGCGGAGTGCCAGCGCGGTTCCTCGGGCTTGACGCCGGGCGGCAGGTGGAAGATGACGCTCAGCTCGGTGACGCCGGTCACGTATTGCGAGCCGAACCAGGTGGGAGCGAAGACGGCGCTGGCGTAGTTGCTGTCTTTGGAATCGGGATACATCACGTCCGTGATGCCGCTGATGTAGACGTGTACGGCGCCGGTACGTCCCGGCTGGATGGCGTACGCGCCCAGGTCCACCGCGAAGCCGTAGGAGCCGTCGCCCTGGTAATCGGAGGAGATGTTGACGGTCTTTCCGTCCACGTCGGCGCGGGCGTTGTTGATGTTGTAGCGGCCGTTGGGCATGCCTACGTCCACGAAATCGATCGCGTGTCCGCCGGCGTTGTTCGTGAAGACGAACACGTAATCCAGCGCCACGCTGCCGTCCGAGTTCCAGTAGACGTTGACGGTTTCCTTGTCGAGGGTGAACGAATAGTCCTGCGCCAGCGCGGGGGTCGCGGCCGCGAAGGAGAGGAGTAAAACCAGGGCGATTAATGCCAGCCGTTTTTTCATGCCGACCTCCAGATCGTAGACTGTGTTACCACTTTGGTTCTTCGGTAAGTTGATAGACGGTGTTGCAGTAGGGGCAATTGACCATGGGCGCGCCGTTGACAATTTTGATGTTGTCGGCTGTGAGCGTCCCGCCGCAGGAGCGGCACTTTACTTCGGAGATCTTGGTCTCGCCGGGCAGGTCCACTTTGTAGGTGACGTTTTGGGCGGTCTCCTGTTTGGTCTTGCGGACGGCCAGGACGATCAGGACGACGCCGCTCAACAGCGCGAAGGCGCCGATGCAGACGCCGGCGTTTCCAAGCCCGGTCACGCCTTGCGCTCCGCCCGACGCGCCGAGGAGAAGGAAACTTCCCAGGCAAATGCCGGCGGCCGCGAGGAGCAGGAGAACGACCGCGCCTACGTACATCCATGTAACAGGTTTCATGCAAACCTCCTGACGGAATATACGGGAAGTGTAGCATTTTCGTTGCATTTGGGCAAATGATTTGTGTCCCCAATTTTTCCTGCTTTGTGATGAAAATTTGGAATTCCGAAGTCCTGCTTCGGGAAAGCCGCAAGTAGAACTTGCGGAATCCTTTTTATTTTCACATAAAAACGGCGGAAGCAAAAAGTGGAATGAGACGGCGCTCATTCCACTTTCGTTTGGCGGCAAAGACGGTTTCTACGGTATGGGCGTCCCGGTCAACTGGATGGAGTCGACGTAGCCATAGTCTGCCGCGTCGGCGCCGGACTGGCGGATGCGGATTTTGAAGTCGGCGCGGTTGGCCGCGGCCGCGGGCAGGATGAACGTCAGCCGGTTGAGTTTGCCGTTCTCGCGCGGCGAGCCGTTCTTGATGGTCGTGAGCGGTTTCCAGGCCGAGCCGTCCCACCAGGAAAGTTGGAGCGTTTCCTTATTTTCGTACGAAGCCGCGCCCAGGTAGACGGTCAATTTGAGATTCTCATATCCCTGCGTGGAGACGACGCGGCTGATGGACGCGTTCCCGGCCAGGCGGACGCTGCGCGGGCCGATACGCGGCGCGGCCGCGCTCCAAACGACTTTGCCCGTTTTGGTCCAGCCTTTGAAGGCGGCGTTGAAGTTATCGCTGAAGACGACGGCCGGGGTGACGGCCGTTCCGCTGAATTCGTACGCGCCGATGTCCCATTTTGAATCGTTCGGGCGGGGCGCGTCGGCGAAGTCGCGCTTGGGCGCGTTGGCGCCAGTCCCGGCGTTGATGGCCGGGGAGGCCGCGTCCAGCCGAAAGTCGGAGGCGGAGACGTTGACGAAGCGGGGGACGCCGGTCACGTAGTTCGTCCCGCGCGTCTCGCCGGAGAGGTTGCGGAATCCGTCCAGCAGGTTGTTGGTGATGGTCGTCTCGGAAGGAGGCGTCCCGTTTATCTGGATGGTGAATTGCGTGTTCTGGCTGAGCAGGTTGTTGCGGACGACGACGTTTTTGGCGCGGTCGTTCCAGAGGCCGATCCCGCCGCCGCCCTCGCTGCCGTTTTGGACGACCGTGTTGTTGACGATGAAGATGTTGTTCAACGCGCCGTAGCCCCAGTTGCCGAGCAGGATGCCGCTGGTGGCGTTCTTGTAGACGATGTTGTTGACGACGACGATGTTGTTCAGCCCATAGCCTCTCTTTTCGGCTTCGATGGAGATCCCCGAGCGCTGGTTTTCGTGGACGAAGTTTCCGTCAATGGTGATGTTATAGCCGTTGCCCTTGTAGGCGTCCACATAGATGCCGACGCGCGGGCCGCGAAAGACTTCGTTGCCTTTCACCAGGACGTCGCGCGAGCCGTAGTAGACGCTGATGCCCTCGCCGCCTTGCGCGCCGGATCCGCCGTCGTGGACGCGGTTGTTCAGCACGGTGACGAACTCGCTGCCCGAAATGGCGAGCATTTCCTGGTTGCCGTCGTGGTTGGCGAGTTCCACGTCGTTGCCCTCGACGATCACGTTGGAACTGGAGCGGATCATGATGCCCGAACGATACGTGTTGTAAGTCTGGTTGTTTTTGACGTTGCAGTGATCGGACTGGACGCAGACGATCCCGAACCCGCCGTTGTCGGTGGAGTTGGAATTGACGATGCGGAATCCGACGATCTGGACGTAATTCTTCTGGTTGACGGTGAACCCGCCTTCGTGATAGTTCTCCATTTTGATATCGCGCACGTCAACGACCGCCGTTTCGCCGGGATAGGACGAGAACGTGATGTAGTTTCCCGCCGCGCCGCTGTTTTTGACGATGACCTTTTCGTGGTACGTCCCGCCGCGCACGTAGACCGTGTCTCCGGCCGTGGCTACATTGGCCGCCTTTTGGATGGTGCGCCAGGGCGCGGCCTGCGTTCCGGCGTTGGAATCTTTTCCGTTTGTCGCCACATAGTAGGTCTTGCCGGCGGCGCGCGCCGTCCGCGCGGGCAGGAGCAGCGAAAGCGCCAGCGCAATTAACACCGAGTTAAAAATAATTTTCTTCATGCCGTCTTTAATAA
>JAANMT010001468.1_pt1 | contig 23107 bp, 12 predicted proteins | sample 7279711 | NCBI WGS metagenome assembly JAANMT01 (sample SAMN14094538, study PRJNA606508) | bioreactor metagenome | isolation source: A lab-scale SPAN reactor treating ammonium-rich wastewater day 1 | place: Ireland: Galway | collected 2017-01-16 | reverse complement strand
TCTTGCGGCCACGCATGCGCGTTCTCCAAGGACCGCAGCATTACGTTTTTCCCAGCGACAACAGGAACCTTTGTGGGTACTTTTTCAGCAGCCTGTTAGGTGAAACGCAGGAGAGTACTAGCACGCAGACGAGCACAGATTCGCTGAATGCCCGCTAACACTTAAATTGAAACCAGCATCCGCCTGTTCCTGTGAACGCGGGCTGCGGACATGAGGCCGAGAGCGGGATTTGCTTCGGCACAGCAGTGTCCTGCATGAGCTATCGGCGTTCTCGGTGAACAACGCTACGAGGATTGGGAGCGCGGCGGATTTGAACCGTCTTCGGGGCTTCAGCGCGTTGGCGAGCGGCACCGCCGTTTGATCAAGGATTGGCGGCGGGACTCTGGTCCGGCTGGGACCTTGCCTCGCCCGACGCCGATCCCAACGCCGGCCGCGCCGTGCGAAGCTTGCGGCAACTGGCGGGTGGCGTTTCAGTTGGCTCGCGGCAGCGAACGCGCCCCAACCGCTGCCGAGGCGGAACGGCCGACGTGGGATTAGGAAGAACTTGCGTGCGGCGTTCAGAGTCGGGGCAGCACTGGCGGTGGAAGTCGTCGCGACGCAGAGCAGACTTGAAATGTCTGGCCGCCGCGGGCGTGTGCCCGAGGAACGGGGAATAGCGGGTCAGGCGTCCCGATCCTGCAGCTGGCCGGTAATGAACCGACCTTCGAGCAGGCCCGGTGCAAGCGATGGGCGTGGGGGCAACGAGTTGTCTGGTATGGTCAAGTTCACCATGTGCGCGACGCTCAACTCTCGCAGCATGGCACTCTTCTTTGACTGATGCGCCTGCATGCGTGCGAGGATATCGCTGAGTGTCGTCAGGGCTTTGACGATGTGCGGGCCTTTGTTGAGCATCACGCATTCGGCGCGTTCGGCCATGGCCGCATCCGTGATCTCGGCGCGTGTCGGCATCCCTTTCCTGGCAAGCGTTTCGAGGACCTGTGTAGCCCAGATGGCGGGCACATGTGCAGCCTCGCAGAGCCAGAGAATTTCCTCCTGCACTTCGGCCAAGCGCTCAAAGCCGCACTCCACTGCCAGGTCGCCGCGGGCAATCATGACGCCGATGGGGTAGTTGCGCATGGCGGCGAGCAGGATCGAGGCCAGATTGGCAAAGCCGCGACGCGTTTCGATTTTCAGAATGATGCCCAGGTTTGCGCGGCGACGGGCAAGTTCATCCTGCAGCGCCGTGACATCGCTTGGCCCGTTGACAAACGACATGCCCACGAGATCGGCGTTGGCAGCTACAAAGTCCAGGTTCTCGCGATCTTTGGGCGTAAGCGCATCAAGACGGAGGTCGGATTGCGGGAAATTGATGCCCTTGTCGGCTATCAGCTTTGAGCCGCCCTCCTTGGCGGAGGTGATTTCAATCAGCAGTTCAAGGGCGTCGGCGCGCACGACCACACCACCGATCTTGCCGTCGTCAAACCAGATGGGCTCGCCAACCTTCACCTGCGGTATGATTTCGGGCAAAGTGCAGGAAACGGCCGCCACGCGGCGCTCCGCATCGCCGACGAAGCGCGAGGAATAGCAGCCGGCCTGTGTGCTGCGAGTGAGTGCCACTATGTCGCCCACACGGACACGCAGTTCGCCCGGCTCGGGCTCAAGCCCACCGATTTCGAACTTGCGCCCCAGCCCGGCACGCAGCTTCACGCCATTGTCGATGTAACACGATTTGCGACATTCCAGAAGGCGCCAACCGCGCCCGCTGTCGGTGCAACGCAGCACACGCACACGCCCGCGCGTGTCCTTGAGTCGCACAGTGGAGAGCGGCTTGACTTTGCGCATCAGCGCTTGCGGCACGTGAAGTTGGGCGTCGCAAGGGGGCAACGGCTGGGCCGCCCGCTCAGAAAGCAGCAGCAGTTGCGCGGGCGCCACGACTCTGCCCCGTGCGTCACGCTGCGGCGAGAGTTTGAACGCGGTGGGTCCGGGCTCGACGGCACCGGTGCGCATTTTGGGCCCCGCAAGATCCATCAGCACCTGGCACTTCCGCTGGCAAGCACGGCTTGCGCGGCGCAAATGTCGGATCATGGACTTCCATTGGGCCGGTCCGTCGTGCGCGCAGTTAATGCGCATGATGTTCATGCCGCCTTCGACGAGGTCGCGCACCATATTATAATCGTGCACGGCCTCGGAGGGCATGGTGACCATAATGCGGGTTCGGCGCTTGGCCGGGGTCTTGCCGAGCAGGTGGCGCGCGTGGCGTTCAAGCAAACTCTCGCCGCGCTCGAAGCTCAGCGCGCGCACCTGTTGTCGTAACGGTTTCTGGCCGGCGAGGTTGTGCAGCGCGTGCAGCACCGCCTGCAACGACGCCAGAGCGTGTGCTTCTGAGCGGCCCAGCGAGGAAAGCCCCAAACGCGCAAGCTTGGGCTGGAGTTCACGCAGATCGTGGCGGCGGAGCGCAAGGTACTCGAGCAGATTCCTCGCGCTCAAGCGGTAACGATAGTCGATGCGTTCGGGCGGCGGCAGATTCTGTGCTGCGAACTGCTGCATGTCGTCGTGGACAAACTTGAGCGAAGCGATCAACTCCAATGCGGCGGAGGTGCGCAGGGCTGGGCGGGGTTTCGGTTCTGAGGTCGTTGTGCTGGAGCGCGTCATTTCCATGTTGCATCCTTATAGCCATTTCACAAATGCGAAGTCGGAAGCGGGCGCCTCGTGCCCCGCGACAACCGGTCGCACCCGCACGCCCCATTGGTGCGAGCCGCTTTGCGAGGGGCAGAAGCTGCCTTCCCAGCAGCCACAGCCGCGCTCATCGAGGCCAGCGTAGGAAAGTTCGAGACAGGCCGGCGCGTCAATACCCAGCCCCCTTGGGGTGACGAGAAACTCGACGCGCAATTGTTCCGGGGCAATCTTTCCAAGGCTGATGATGACACGCACATTGACGCTGGTGCCCAGTTCGACGAGGCCGTCCGACAGACGGTCGGCGTGGGCCTCGATGATCTCGACATCAGGGAAAGCCGTGGCGAGGCTGCGTTTGAGTGCGCATGTGGCGCGCACGGCACTGTAGGCGTCGCCTTCGGCTTCAGCGGCGCGTCTGCGCGCGGGCTCATAGTGCAAGCACGTATACTGGTGCAGCATGCGCACGGCTGAGAAACTTGAGAGCCCGGAAATCATGGCCTCAAGGCGGTAATCCTGCCAGAGCTGCGAGGGCCGGGCGATGCCGCCTGCATGGAATTGGGGCAGGATGACGCGATCGAGCAAGACGTGGAGGTGACGGGCGTCGGTCTCGTCGTCAAGGTCAAGACGCGACTGACCGGCATTGAGCTGGTCGAAGTAGCGCTCGGGACGCGCGCCCACGGCCCAGCCGTTTTTTCCGTTATGGCCTTCGGCCCACCAGCCATCCAGCACACTCAGGTTGAGCACGCCGTTCATGGCGGCCTTCATGCCTGAAGTGCCGCAGGCCTCCATCAGGTGAGTGGGAACGTTGAGCCATACGTCGCAGCCCCGCACCATCATGCGCGCCATGTGCAGATCGTAGTCTTCAAGCAGCACGACGCGCCCGGCGAGTTCGGGTGAGCGCGTGGCGCGAAACACTTCCTGCAACAGGCGCTTGCCCCACTGATCATCAGGGTGGGACTTGCCGGCGAACAAGAACAGCACGGGTCGGTCGAGGTCGGCGGCAAGTCGTTTGAGTTCTTCAAACTCGCGCAACAGCAAGGTCGGGCGCTTGTAAGAGGCAAAACGCCGCGCATAGCCGACAACAAGTGCGCGTTCATCCAGGCTGTCCAAGACGCGCGCGAGCGTTGTAGGGGAGTCGTGCCGACGTGAGTAGTCTACCTCGAGGCGCCGGCGCACGAATTCAAACAATTGCTGCTTGAGGCTGTGCCGCGCCGCGGTGAACTCCTCGTAGCTGATGCGCTTGAGCGCCCGCCAATTGACCTCATCGGGCCTGCGTGAATCCCAGTTTGCGCCCAGTTCGCGGTCAGCCAGCAGGCGAAGCCCCGGCGCAAGCCAGGTGCGAACATGGACACCGTTGGTGACACCATGCACGGGGATCTCGGCTGCGACAAAGCCGGGCATGGCGCGCTGGAACATGCGTTGGGTGACGCGTCGGTGCAGGTCACTCACGGCATTGACCTGCTGCGACGCATGCAACGCGAGAAGCGTCATGGAGAACGGTTCAGACGCGTTATCCGGGCGGTAGCGGCCCAGCGCCATCAGGCGTTCCCATGACTTGTGCAACAGGTCTTCATAGAGCGAGAGATACGGCCTCAGCAGGTCTTCACCGAAAGTATCGTGACCGGCCGGCACGGGCGTGTGCGTGGTGAACACGGTGGTCTGGCGCACCAGCTCAAGGGCGGCGCGGTAGTCGAGGTCGTGGTCGCGAACAAGTTCGACGAGCCGGTTGAAAACAACGAGTGCGGCATGGCCTTCGTTCAGGTGGTACACAGCGGGCTTGATGCCCAGCGCAACAAGCAGCTTGCGGCCGCCCACGCCCAGCACAAGCTCCTGTTGCAATCTCCGTTCCTGGTCGCCGCGGTACAGCGAAGAAGTGATCTCGCGGTCGGCGGCGCGGTTGCTGGCGATGTCGGTGTCGAGCAGGTACAGCGCAATACGGCCCACCTGCGCCTTCCAGGCCTGAACGGCGACCGAGCGCCCCGGAAACCGCACGTAGATGACAACGCGGGAGCCGTCGTGGGCGAGCACCGGCTCAAGCGGCAGCGAACCGAAGTCCACATCAGGAGAGTCTTCCAACTGATTGCCGTGGTGGTCGAGCCGCTGCACGAAATAGCCGTTGCGCCAGGCAATGCCCACGGCGACCAGCGGCGCGTTCATGTCGCTCGCGGCCTTGAGATGGTCGCCTGCCAGCACACCCAGCCCACCGGAGTAGAGCGGCAGACACTCGTGCAGTCCGTATTCCATGCAGAAGTAGGCGACTGCGGGCTCCTGCGTGGATCTGGCCATGTATTCATCGAGACAGCGCACGGTGTCAGACACTCGCGCACCAAATGCGCTGTCGCGCGCGGCCTGCTGTAACAAGACCTGCGGCAAAGACTCCAGCATGACCACAGGATTGTGACCCGAACGCGCCCAGTGATCATGGCCCAGCTCTGCGAACAAATGTTCGGCTTCCTCGTGCCAGGTCCACCACAGGTTGCGTGCCAACTGGCGCAGAGGCGCCAAAGATGCGGGCAGCGAGTTCTTGACCGTGAATGAGCGCAGGCGCGGCACGGTGTCCACACTGCCGAAAAAGTGGGCGGCGGGCGGCCCATGGGGCGCGGAAAGGCTTGGCGGCAGCATTGGCATGCGCTGGTCGCGGCTCGCCAGCGCAGAGCGGTGGGCCTGCCGGTAAGACTGCGCAAACACGCGCCAGTTGGCAAGACTGGCGCAGCGGCGGGCCTCATGCCTCAATTCGGCGCGCTGGCCGGGCGTGATACCGGCGAACTCCGTGAGATAACGCGCCAGCGCGCTGGCGGAATCGGCGTCAGGAACATTTTCGCGCGCCAGCACGTGTACGGCGTGAGACTGGGCTGAGCGCCTGGCCCAGCGGCCAAAGCCCGCGAGGTCGGAGGTCACGGTCGGAACGCCATAGGCGATGCTCTCCAGCGGCGTGTAACCCCACGGTTCGTAAAGCGATGGAAACAGCGTCAAGTCAAAGGCCGGCAGCAATTCGTAGAAGCTGCTCTTGATGACGGCATCGCGCCCGTTGAGGTAGATGGGCGCAAACACGACGTTGACGCGGTCGCTCGTTGAGTTCTGCAGGCCGACACGCTCGAGATGGCGGCTGATCGAATCGGCGCGAGCGTCATGCAGCTCATGGGTGCAGACCTGCGGATGCGAGACCGGGCTCTCCGCGTTCCTTGCCCCCAGCAGCTCACGATTGGGCCCCGCTACTGCCCCGGGGAAGAACAGAAAACAGACCACGCGCAGTTCCGCCTCGGCCAACCTGTCGCGCAAATGCGCGAGTGCATCGAGCACGATGTTCACGCCCTTGTTCAGGTATTCGTAGCGTCCGGCGGATAGCAGCAGCAAAGTCTTGTTGCGGTCAAAGGACCGACCCGTCATGGTTTGCGCCAGTCGGAGCAGCGAGTAGCGCGCCGTCGCCACGGAGTCAGGATCGCGATAAAGCGGCGGCGGAAACTCATCTCCCAGGCCGTTGGGCAGCAGCACTTCGGGCTCGCGACCGAAAATCTGTTTGGCCTCGGAGGCGGTCCACTCCGAAACCGTCGTGAAACAGTCGGCCTCGCGCACTGCGGCGCGCTCCAGCGTGTGCTTGGCCAGCACGTTCAACGCGCGGGCGCAATCCTCGGTGCTCTGCGCTTTCAGTGATGCGGAGAGATCTTTTCCGCTGCCCCAGACCGCGCGGCCCAGCACCGTGGCATGGGTGGTGAACACGGAAGCAATCTGCGGTGAGGCGCGGCGCAGGTGCAGCATGCCCGCGGCGGAAAGCCACTCGTGCCACTGGGCCACCACATGGTGATGGAACGGCAGCACTTGGTCACGCGCCAGCACTTCAATCACGCGGCCCGCGCACCACGCGAACAGCATGGGTTCAATGTAGTCCCACCCGCCCGAAATTGAATCAACGCCGAAATTGTTCCATAGCCACGCCAGCACTTCGTCCTTCTGTTTGAACGCGCCGCTGAAATCGACCAGCAGGCAGCGCGGCTCGCCGGGCACGTTCCAGCGGCCCGTTTCCGCGCGCAAGCCGGCTGCGGCAAGCAGCGGCGTCAGGCCGGGAAAAGTGTCGCCGGGAATGAAAGATTCGCTGCCCTGCCCGTCCGTGGGCAGGCGCGGCCCTATGACTACATAGTTCTCGCCATAATACTGGCGCATGACCTCGGCCTTTGAGGCCAGCACGGTGTGGATGCCGCCCACCATGTTCGCGACTTCCCAGCTTACTTCGAAAAGAAAGTCGGCTTCAGGATGCGAGTTCTGCACGGTCATCACGCCACCTGCGCTTCGGCCGAACGCTGCCACAGCAGGCTTTCGCTGAGGTCGGACAGCACGTTCATGAAATTGATGTAAGCCTCATAGGGACTTTCATAGGGGCTGAAGTAGGCGTGTACGTCGCCGTCGGCGTACCACTTGGTGCACATGTAGTAGAAGTGATCTGACGTGCCCAGCCTGCGCCAAAGGTCCACGACGGCAGGGTTGTTGCGCCCTTTGAGCTTCGAGCCCAGCTCGTAATAGCGCGCAAATGCGTCGCTTTGCAGCTCGTTGCCCAGCCACGCCGAGGTGTCTCGCTCGGTGTCTGCCCATGAAACAGTCCGGCCAAACGGCATATCTGCGACGGGGCGGGACTGCGCCAGCGCCTGTGAAGGCGTTACAAAACCCCAGTCACCGTGCGACAGCACGCGTGAAGGCAGCGCGCGCATGAACTCGAAAATACCCGTTTCCTGCCACTGGTGCTCGCCGAACGTCTCATAGTCCATGAACAGGTTGACGACTTCGCCGCTACCCGCGATTGCGTGCAGCCAGCGCGCATACTTTTCCGCCGTAAGCGGAAACTCTCCCCACCCGCGATTGGAGAAACGGAAGGCTATGTCATCTGAAAGCTTGTAATTCTTCAGCAGCAGGCCCAGCGCGGCCTTGGGGTGACGATATACGAAATTCGGGCTGCGCCAGCCCAGGATGTCGTCCGCTCCTTCCGTGACCGCCCCGGCGAATCCCAGCTCCGAGACCATCTGCCCGATGCGGTCGTTGTAGATCAGTTCGGTGTTGCGAAACACGCGCGGCCTTTGGCCGAATGTCCGCTCTGTGAGTTCACTGTGCAGCCGCACCTGCGCGCGAAACTCGGATTCGTCTCCCAGCGCCGCCAGCGAGTGATGGTAGGTTTCGCCGAGAAACTCGACGCAGCCCGTGGCCGCCAGTTCCCGGAATGACTCAAGCACTTCGGGGACAAAGCGCATCATCTGTTCAAGCGCGACGCCACTGATGCTGTAAGCGATATTGAATCGGCCATTGTGGCGATGGATCAGTTCCAGTATCAGATGGTTGGCGGGCAGGTAGCTCCTGGCCGCAACCTTGGCCATGATGCGCGAGTTGAGTTCGTCAGAGAAATAGTCGTGCCGCTCGCCAACCTCAAACAACGAGTATCGGCGCAGGCGCCACGGCTGGTGCACCTGGAAGTAGAAGCAGACATTGGGCATGGCACTTTCCTCAGTTGGCGGAAGCCAGTTGCCGGTAAACATCGATCAGTTTCTGGGCGGCCGCACGCCAGTGCAGGTGAAGAAGCTCGCGCTGCGCCATGCGCGTGATCTCGGTGGATAGCGCGTCGTGGCGCAACAGTGAAAGCAAGAGTTCGGCGGTGCGCTCGACGTCCCAGAAGTCAACCTTCAACGCGTGGCGCAGAACCTCCGAGACGCCGGACTGGCGGGAGATGACTACGGGCACGTCGTAGGCCATGGCCTCCAGCGGCGTGATGCCGAAAGGCTCGCTGACAGAGGGCATGACGTAAACGTCAGCCAGCGAAAAGTAGCGCTCGCGCTGGGGCCCGCGCAGAAAGCCTGGGAACTCGAAATACTCTTCCAGGCCCAGGTCCTTCGTAAGTGCGCGCATGGGTTCAACCATGTCGCCGCTGCCGGCCATCACAAAGCGCGCCTGGGGCATGCGCTCAACCACGCGTGCAGCCGCGCGCACGAAATACTCGGGGCCTTTCTGGAACGTGATTCGCCCCATGAACAGCACCATCTTGTGCTGCGTGTCGGGAACGAGGTGGTATTGCTCCTCTGCCTCGTGGCGCGACACGCCGTTATGAACCACCGTGATGCGCGCAGGATCGATGCCGTGCATGCGCACCACCAGCGACTTGGTGTAATGGCTCACGCAGACAATGTGATCCGCCGATTGCAGCGCCGCGCGCTCAATGTTGTTGATGCCTTCATTGACGTGCTCGCCGCTGCGGTCGTACTCCAGCGAATGCACATGCAGCACCGCGGGCTTGCCGCTGACGCGCCGTGCCTCGAGCGCCGCGGGCCAGGTCATCCAGTCGTGCCCGTGGATAACCTCGTGCGGCGCCTGCCGTGAGATCATCGCCGCGCTGCGCGCAAGCCGGCGGACCTCTGAAAACAAGTCGCCACCGTAATGGCCCTTTGCCGCCGCGGCCTGTGCCTCACCGGCAGGGCTCGCCGCCACTTCCGGCGCAAAAGGTTCTTCCACCCGTTCATGAACAGTACGCTTATGAATCGTGGCTTTGTCAGGCCGCGTTGCCATGCGAGGGCGTTCATAGGGGCTGAGAATGGCATCCACCACCAGCGTCACGATTCCCGGCTCAATGCGGATTTCTTCGCGCAGCGTGAACCTGGCTTGCGCGGGGGCGGCAATGCGCTGCGGCGCCGGGGAGTCCGCTGCGCTGTGGCCCGCCCCCAGCAAATGCATGTGCTGCGCGTCTTCATCTCCAAATGCGCGCGGCACAACGAAGGTCAGCGCAACGCCGAGTTCGGCCAACGAGCGTGTAAGGCCTTCGCAAGCGGTGCCAAGTCCTCCCGCAATGTGCGGCGGGTACTCCCAGCCAAACATGAGCACGTTCATTCGCGCATCGCCTTGGCGCGCGTTTTGGCAGCAGTCTTGCGCTTGGCGCCGGACTTTGTGCCGCGCTTGACAGACGTGGCCCGGCGTTTGGCCGGAGCCGCAGCCGGTGCCGGCTCAAGATGGCGCGCGATCGACAGCAGCGCCGCAACGCTCCACGCCTGTGCCGGCGCGCCGCGAGGCGTGTGTGGCTCGTCGCCGTCAAAAATCTCTGACACCTGCCCCACGCACGCTTCGTCGAGATGGGCCGCAAAACCGTGCAACAGGCGCGCAGCTTCCTGGGCCGCGCTTTGTGCGCCCTCGTGGGCGGCGACGGCGTCAAGGTACGGCATAAGCAGCCAGGGCCAGACTGTACCGTTGTGATAGGCCGCGTCGCGCTCGTTGTGGCTGCCCTCGCAGCGACCGTGGTAGCCGGGTTCATCGCTCGCCAGGGTGCGCAGGCCGCGGGGTGTAAGCAGTTTTTCGCGCACATGCTTCAACACACCAAGCGCCTGTTGGTGCGACGCGCACGAGTACGGAAGCGAAATCGCAAACAACTGGTTGGGCCGCAGGCTGAAGTCAGCTCGATGGCCGTCGTGACTATCTGCGAACCAGCCTCGCTCGTCGCTCCAGAATTTCTCCATGAAGGCTTGTTCGAATTTCGCAGCCAGTGGCCCAAAGCGTTCAACGAATGCCTGCTGCTCCGTGCGGCGCGCGGCCTCCAGCGCAAAACGTAGCGCGTTGTAGTAGAGCGCGTTGAGTTCCACGGCGTAAGGCGCTCGTGGCGTTAGCGGCTTGCCATCGACTTTCACATCCATCCAGGTCAGCGCTTCACCGTCGCGATCCGCGGCGAGCAGACCTTCCGGTGTCACGCCAATCCCGTGTACGCGCTGCGAAGCCAGAGCTTCCATGATTTCGAAGGCCGCCGGAAGCCAGCGTTCAGCCGCGGCATGGCCAGACGCGGCTTCCACTTGCTGCAGCACGCGGATCAGCAGCAGCGAGGCATCGGGCGCCACGCCCGCATTCTGGGACGGAACGGCGCCAAGGATGTTTGGCAGCAGCCCGTTCTCGCGGGACTGCGCGTAGCGTTCAATGATGGCTGCGGCGCGATTGAACTGTTTGCGCGCCAACAACAGACCATCGAGTGACAACATCGTGTCGCGCGACCATTCACCAAACCACGGTAGCCCGGCCACGACTCCGGGCTGTCTGGCCGCGTTCTCAAACAGGAACTGTTCCGCGCCCTCGCTCAGCCGTGTCTCGAGAATCGGCGCGGCATCGGAAGGCCCGAGCGGTTCGACAGCCTTACTTTCAAGCAGGTCGGACGGCATGCCAACCTCCATGACGATTTTGGTATCGGGCTGAACAGGCACTTTCACGACGCCGGGGCAGAACAGGTCTTCGTGCGCGTCGTAACCGCGGCGCTGCTCTTCGGCGTAGAATACGCGCTGGTTCCAGTAACCCGCAGCTTCCAGCTCCGCGCTTGGCGAGACGCGCAGGCCGATTTCGGGCAGATCGGGATAGAACTGGAACACCGTCATGTCGTGCTCGGCATGGGGCTTGCCAAGCAGGAACGCATTTTCCCGGGCGCACTCATGGATGCCGCGCATCGTGAAGTGCGGGTAGAGCAACAGCACGTCACCTGTCTTCGCGCCGGCGACTTCCCAGGTCAGACGCACTACGTGTCGATCCGGCAGCAATTCCAGTCGGCGCAGGACATGGCGGGTGCCGCAGCTATACAGCCACGACGGCCCACTGGATCCGCTGAAGCGCGCAAGCTGGCGATAACCGTGGGGATGAACCACACCGTGACCGTACTGGAACGAACCAAGTTCAAAGCGCTCGTCGCCGTACGCCAGCACTTCCGCGACGTCGGCAAGGAAATGGATAGGGGTCTCGGAGCAGTTGCGCACACTGAGCAATCCGTGATACTTCCGCGTGTTGATTCGCGAGATCGTGCCCATGGCGAAATCGCCAAGGTTGTTGGTCGCGATCCATTCGCGCAGGTCATGCACTGCAAATTCGGGGGGGTGATTCAGCATGGTTGGCCTCGTGCCAGCTGCACTAGCCTGTGAGTTGCAGCCGTGGAAAACGTGTTGATTGCCGTTGGCTACAGTTCTAGCCGCGCCCCATGCACGGCGTTTGAAGCCCTGTTCAGAGTTGTGTTAAGACGTTGCCCGAAAAGGGAAACGGGTGATCGTCGTCGCGTTTATGGTGTTGAATTCACGCAACTTTGCTCCGCCCCCTGCAGAGCCTTGGCAGAACGTCGTTACACTTGACACGTCAAGGCTCAAGGAGCGCAGCATCCCGACCCCTGCAAACCTGGACGAGTTCTGGATGGCGGCGCAGACCGCAGTCGGCAAACTCGCCTCCTTGACTGCCCTGGTCATCGACAACGCCTTCAATCGCGAATTCAACGCGCAGAACCGGCCGGCCCTGCTGGCCGTTGTGTTTGCCTCGCTGGCGTCTGGCTCGTTGATCATTCCGATTCCAGAGGAAGTGCTGGTGGCAACTGTGGGCTTCACCGCCTGGATCGAGGGCCAGAACTCTGACGCGGGCTGGCTGGTGCTGCTCGCGGCTGCGCCGCCGTGCTGTCTGGCCGTAATCTGCGGTGATGCGCTGATCTGGTTTGCGGGCCGCACCATGGGCCTGGCCGCACGAACGCGCTTCAAGTTCCTTGCCAGGGCCATTCCCGCCGAACGCATCGCGGCCGTGGAGGGCGCAATCTCGCGCGGTGGCGGCTGGGCTGTGCTTGCGGCACGCATGGTGCCAGGCGCGCGCATCTGCACATTCTTCGTCGCGGGAACCATGCGCATGCCCTTTGGCCGATTCATCGCTTTCGATTTCCTGGGTTCTCTGGTCAGCGTGCCGTTCTGCCTCGGGCTAGGCGTACTGGCAGCAGACGAGCGCTACGGCGCGGCCTTCGTCAAGGCGACCTGCGCCGAGGCGGCGCAATGGGCATTGCTGGCCATGATGGTTGCTCTGCCTGGCTTTTGGGTCATCAGCAAGGTCAGACGGCGGGCACTCGCGACGGGCATGGAAGAATCAGCCTGAGAATCGGGCCGGCTCCTGATGCAAACCTCGCGGCGCTACGATTGTTTTCACGGCGCGCTCGCCCATTTCCAGTTGCTGGCGCTCTCGGGTCGGCCCGTGTCGCGACGAATGCGGCAATCCTTACGCAAGATTAGCAAACGCTGAACTTGGCCTTGGCACGCCGGACAGGGCGCGCCGCTAACTTCCCGCGCACTTCTCTTACCCACGGAGCGTGCATGCTCGACGCAAGGAAAATGGGCTCAATGGCCTTGGCCATGTTGGCCATTTCATCGCTGGTTTATGTCAGCGCCTGCAACAAGAGTGAAGACGACGAGGAAGGGTCATCGGGGACGGCGCTTGCCTCTCCTGAAGTGAACGATCCGCTCAGCGCGGTCGTCGCGGTGCGTTTCACCGGCGTGCCTGCGGGCTTTCCCGGCGGCAGCGCCCCGGCCCTTTTACCGGCGGATACGAACATCGCTGATTACGTCAAGGCGCTCGTGGCCCATGCCAATGCCAACTACAACTTCGGCACCAACACCTGGGCCGGCGGCAGCGTGCCGGCTGGTTTCACGTTTCCGCTCGCCAACTCCAACTCCGATGCCAGCCGCCAGATTTCGGGCCTGACACACGATGTTGTGCTCAAGTGGCTTGATCCCATCACCAGCGACCCCAACGGGCCGCGCTTTGGCGCCAACTGCGATTACAACGCATTCTTTGGCGACAACTGGAACAGCGCAGCCAACGGCTGGACTGGCGGTTCCGAGGGCGTTCTCGGCAACGCGCCGCAGTGGAGCGGCAGCGGCAACTCCGGCTACCTCTGGACGAACTTCGAATACATCTCGGGCAACATGCCCAGCACCACCAGCGCCCCCACAGACTCGCACCTGATTTTTGCCAAGGTGCTCAAGGCCTCGGGCATATTGAAAAACAACGTCACCAGCAACACCTGGACGCAGGCCGACATTGACACCTACGTTCGCTGGTACAAACGCCAGATAGGCGGCGCCTACGTGCGCATTATCAAAGATGGCTCCGGCAAGTGGGTGGTGGATCTGAGCGGCCAGCACAACAAGCGCTTTGACGCCACCAGCAACACGCTGCTGCGCCTCACAGGCGGCCAGACCCTGAGCGGCCCCGAAACAACGGATAGCGGCGCCGCATTGCCGGCCAACGTGATCCCCGGTTTGCAGGGTGATTGCTCCGGCGGTACCAGCCCCTGGGGCACGGTCATCACTGCCGAGGAAAACACTCAGGATTACTACGGAGACGTGGAGCCCTGCTGGAACTCCAGCCAGCGCTTCACCACCGGCCAGGGTTTTGATTCCGGCGCGGCCATTGTCCCTACTTTCACCGCGTCAACTTCAGGCGAGTTCGGCCGTATCTCGGTGGCCAGTGAACTGCACCGTCGCGATGGCTACGGCTGGGCGTGCGAGATTGACCCGGAGCGTCCCGCGAACGACTATTACGACACCACCGATGGCCGCGGCCACCGCAAACTAGGCCTGATGGGCCGCTTCCGCTGGGAGAATGCCTGCTTTGTGACGGGCACCGACTTCAAACTCATTCCCAACCAGCCGATCGTGGTTTACGGCGCCGATGATCGCCGCAGCGGTCGCATTTTCAAATTCGTCAGCACCGCCAATTACACCACGGGCATGACGCGCGCTCAGGTTCGCGCTCTGCTGGATTCTGGCAAGCTTTACGTTGCGCATTTCACCGATCTGCACAACGACCAGGGCCGCACGGTCGGCGCCACCACCACGCGCGGCGGCATCACCATCACGCTGCCCGGCGGCAATGCCGGCGTGCCCACGGAAGCCAACAAGGGCAATGGTGTGTGGATTGAACTCTCCACCACCAACACCACCCAGACCGCGCCAAACGCCAGTTCAGCGGTACCAACCGGCCACTCCATCATCTCCGGCACCAACCTGCCCAACCTCTCAGTTGGCGCGGCTTTGCTGAGCAACACCTACAACGGCATCGGCGGCTTCGCCGATGACAACATGGTGCGCGCATGTGCCTTCACGGCCTCCGCCAAGCTTGGCATCCGCGAACTCAACCGCCCCGAGGATCTCGAGTGGAACCCCTACGGATACGCGGGCGGCACGGGCACCGAGCCGCGCATGTACATTGCGTTTACCAACCACAACAGCCGCACCTGCTGCGACGCAAACGGCGTGCTGCTGGATCCGGCCAGCACCGCGGCCACGCACGAGCACGGCGATACTTCCAGCCGCAACGACGCCGATGGGCGCGTGTGGGTGATTTCCTACGGCGGCTCCAACCCGGCCACGAGCACGATGTTCCAGTTCTGGCAGGTCGTGGGCTGCAACGAGCCGCTGCAAACGAGCAACCCCTTTGATTTCTCGGATCCCGACAATATCGCGATCGACAAGAACGGCGGCGTGTGGTTCGGCACCGACGGCTACTACGGCAGCAGCGATTCCGTGGGCTCGGGCCGCAGCGATGCCATCTACTACCTCGACACCAACCCGGCCAACGCCAACAGCTTTGGTCGTCCGTTCCGCGTGATCGCGGCGCCGAGTAACGCTGAAGCCACCGGCCCGTGCTTCACTCCGGACATGAAGACACTGTTCTACGGAGCTCAGCACCCGGGCGAGCAACCCGGCCCTGCCAGTTCGTTCCCGCAGCCACGCTAACGCTGCGGTCGTCATAGTGCCGCCGTTGCCAGTCCTTTCCGGGGCTCTGTTCGCAGAGTTTATGGCAAGGGCGGCCACAATTTGGAGCCGTCATGGACATCACCGCCCAAACGAATTCTGATCTGCGAGACTGGCTGAAAGTCCTGGCGGTGACGGCCGCAGTTGGAGCCGGCCTGTCGCTTATGCTCATGCTGGAAGCCGGGTGCAAGAAACAGGAAGGCAGCAGCGCAGCAGAGTACGACCCGTTTGCTTACGCGCGCACGCACACGGCCTTGGATAACCCCGAGGCCACAGTGCCCTCGATGTGCTACACCAAAACAGCGGGCGTCTCCAACCCCTGCTGGACGTGCCACACCGACAGCCGTTCTCCCAACGAACAGGGCGACTTTGGCTTACAGGAGCAATACTCGTTCTCCGAGTTCGCGCTCACCAACCGCTGGGACAACCTGTTTGCGGATCGCTCGGCCAAAGCCGCGGCCATCACTGACGAAGAGGCCCTGGCTTACGTGCGCGGCGACAACTACACGCCGCTGGTAAAGGCGCTCAAACACTTCAAGGATTACCCCGGCTACCGGCCCGACCTGGACTTTGAGAAAGGTTTTGACGACGACGGATTTGCCAAGGACGGCAGCCGCTGGCGCGCGCTGCGCTACAAGCCGTTCCTCGGCACGTTCTGGCCCACCAACGGCAGCACTGACGACGTGTTCATACGGCTGCCTGCGAAGTTCGAACAGAACGCGCAGGGCCGGTATTCGCGCGACATTGCCAAGCTCAACTACGCCATCCTCGAAGCGGCCATGTGCGCCGATCCCGCCGTGCCTAATCACCAGAACTCGAACTTGACGCGTCAGGTGGAATCGGTGAACGAAGGCGCGGGCGACCTCGATCTTGACGCCAGCGGCTCCATTGGGGGCACGATAGCCGTCATCAAGGGGTTGCCGCCGCATTTTGTCGGCGGCGCCGCCGGCGAGCTGCTCGAGCGCTACAAATACCCCGAGAACACCGAGTTCCTGCACAGCGTCCGCTACCTTGACCCAGACACGCCCTCCATGATTGCCAAACGCATGAAAGAGCTGCGCTACGCAAAGAAAGTGCGCTACCTCGATGGCTGGGGTCTACAGCGCGCCTACGAGAAGGAAGCGAACGAAAAGCAGGAGGGCGTGCTGCCCTTCTTCGCGGGCGGGCCCGAGGTCGGGCTGGTGAACGCGTTTGGCTGGCAATTACAGGGGTTCATTGAAGATGAAAAGGGCCGCCTGCGCCTGCAGAGCCGGCAGGAGCAGTACTTCTGCATGGGCTGCCACAGTGCCATAGGCGTGACGGTGGACCAGACCTTCAGCTTCGCGCGCAAGCTGCCGGGCAAGGACGGCTGGGCATACCAGGACATCCGAAACATGCATGACGCGCCCCAGGCCGGTCACGCCGACCCGGAAGTGCTTACCTATTTCAGGCGCGTCAAGGGCGGCGACGAATTCCGGGCCAACGATGAAATCCTGGCGCGCTTCTTCCCCGGCGGCGTGCTCAATGAAACCGAAGTGCGGCGCGCGGCCAAGGGCGGCGACAAGGACCTCGCCTGGCTGCTCGCACCATCGCGCGCACGCGCCTTGACACTGAACAAGGCGTATATGGCGCTGGTGCGCGACCAGAAGTTCGAGTTCGGCCGCGACACCCTGCCCTCGCCGCCGCAGAACGTTCACCAGAGCATCGCCAATGGAGACACCGGCCTTCCCGCCGCCGGACTGGTGTTCCCCGACGGCAAACTCTGGGTCGACTGGACGCGCTGATCTCGATCGAAACTTCCGAATTTGCACAACGCCCGCGCCAGTTTGAACAGGTCTTGACGTGGCAATAGTAAACTTCCGCAAACCGGCGGGAGCAGCCTTGCCCAGGTGGCTCAGGCGTCTTGTGCTTCATGCAGTTCTTACGGCGGCACTGGCCACGGTGCTGTCTGGCGCCTTCGACACTCAGCGCCCCAGTTCGGAATCCTACGCGTCCTTGCCGCGATGGGGCCAGGCGTTGCGAGTGGCTTCGTACAACATCCGCGTCAACACCGATTCGGACGGCGAAAACGACTGGAGCCAACGACGTGACTTCGTGGCGGGCGTGCTGCGTTTCCACCAGGCCGACATCGCTTGCATACAAGAAGCCTATGCGGCCATGATCGATGACCTTGCTGCGCGCCTGCCCGAATATGCTTGGTATGGCGTAGGAACATCTGACGGGAGAGAGGGCGGCGCGCACAATCCGATTTTCTATCGCGCAACGCGCTTTCGCTTGATTCGCAGCCATACGTTCTGGCTGTGCGAAACTCCGGACACTCCCGGAATCGGCTGGGATGCCGCGTTTCCCCGCGCGGTTACATACGCCGAACTGATGGATCTGTACACAGGCCGGCCGCTCCATGTCTTCAACGTGCACCTCGATCACGAAGGCCGGCAAGCACGCGAGGAAAGTGCGCTGCTGCTCAGAAGCCGAATTGCTGGATTGAGCGAGGCAGTCGTCATTTCGGGCGCTTTCAATTCGACGCGCCGGGAGCAACCCTGGCGAACGCTGACTGAAGGCGGCCTGAGAGACGCCCGCGACGTGAGCCTTACAGGACACTTTGGTTTGAATACAACATTCAACGGGTTCGAAAAAAACTGGCAGGCCAACCACATCATTGACTTCATTTTCGTGTCCCCCGAGCTGACTGTGCAGCAGGAAGGGGTTCCCTGCACGGTCTTTGATGGCCGCCACGCGTCGGATCACTTCCCGGTCTTTGCCGAAATCCGCCGTTAGGATCGCACAAGTACCGCAACTGGGGTCGCTACGAACCAGCAACAGGACATGGATTTGCTGAAAGCGATGGCCAGACTCGACCGCGCAACCACACCAAATGCCAAGGACAGAATGGACAGATGGGTGGGGTTTGAAGATTTGTGGAGTCTGCCGTTTTCATATTAACTGGCCAAGAAGTCAACGTAACCACGTCGCTTCCAAACGATCGACCCGTGTTTCAGGAAGACATGTGTGGGCGGTTGTAATAGGTGCTGCGAGCCTGATGGCGGGAGCGACTTCCGGAACCTGGCAATTGTCGAACCAGCCTAAGCCTCCTCCTGCTTGGCCTTTTCCAAATCGACTTGATGCGCGTCGAGCTGGTCAAAACGTTCTGGATGGCAAGTCAGGATAATCAGTTGAAGATTGTGCTTTGCGGCGTCGGCAAGCACGTCGAGCATCCGGCGGTGGCGGGTCGCGTCGGAATGGGCGAGCGGATCATCGAGGATCACTGATTGCGGCTCGTCCTTTGCGAGCACGCAAGCGTAGGCCAGGCGCACTAAGGTTCCGAGTTGCTCGCGCTCGCCGTAGGATGTGGCATTCTCAATTTCCAACGACTGGCTTCCGATTTTCAACGCCTCTGCGCCCAACGAACTTCCATTAAACGCAACGCCCGCGTTTTCGCCGCCATTGAGAATTCGCAGCCAGCGCTTGACGTGATTGGCAACAGGTTCAAGCGAACTCTCCGTGGCCCTGTCCCGTTCTTCCTTGAACCAATCCGCAATCAACTTGTGCGCTTCGGCGTCAAGTTTCTCTCTTTTTCGGGCCGCTTCCATTTCAGAGAGCTTCTGTTCGGCGGCGGCAAGTTGGCCGTGCAGACCTTCCGCGCCTTTCAACTCGCCGTCAATCTCATTGATTCGCCTTTCAACACCGCGTTCGCGTTGTTCGCGCGATGCAAGCGCCTTGCGTTCGTCCGAATGCGCCTTCTCAAGACCCTCTTCTTCAGGCGTAAGCTGAAAGGTGGCTAGTTGTTTCAGTAGACTTCTTTCCTCTTCGGCGGCGGTTTCAAGCTTCTTGCGAAGCGCAACTTCTCCTCCGGTGCGTTTTACTTCTCCCTCCAAAACGGCGAGAGCGGACGCGGCCTTGGCCTTGAGCGAGTTATGCTGTTCGATGGCCTTCTTGTGCGTGTTAGCCGCCGTATCGCGCTGCTTCATCATTGCACTTGCTCTCCCCCGCGCGCTCACCAGCAATTCAGGCAGACGCACTTCCTCGTCCGTCAATTGAGCCTGGTTCAATTGTTCAGCCAGCGCGGCTGAGTTGGCCGCGAGACTTTCAAGCTGTTTCTTGATCGCGTCCTCACCGCCCGTGCGCTTCGCGGCATCTTGCAAGAGACCGCGGGCGCTTTGGGCCCTACCTTCACAGTTTTGATGCTGCTTGGATGCCTCAGCCAGCGCGCTTGTTGTTTTCTCCAGTTCTTCTCGCTCGTCTGTTTGATTGGCCCGGGACGCGGCAAGCTCGGCGTTGCACTCACTGCGTCGTGCTTCCAATTCGCCCAAGGCAACAATCTCGTTGGCAATTGACGCGTCTTCTCTTAGGCCCAGGCTTTTCTTTCCGTCCGTGAGACGCTTTTCCTCGCGTCGAAGTTCGGCGGTCAAGCCCTGAACGCCGGCGGGCGCCTGTTTTTTGAGTTCTTTGGTGAGTTTCGCTTGTTCACTCGTTTTTGCTTCTCGCGTTGCCTTGCGGCTTACGATTTCGCTGATCCATTTGCTTTGCTCTGTGTTTGTCAGGTCCAGCTTTACCCCAAGGGCGCTGAGTTCAGAACGACTGCGCCCCAAGGCCGCGCGTTGCTCAACAAGCGAACCACCAGGCCGCTGAAAATTCACTGTTCCCCAGCCGCGCAGGCGGAGTTCCGCGCGTTCAAGCATGTTGATTTCACTGCTCGAGCCCGCGGCGATTTTTATGGACATCGCGTTTCCGCCGTCCACTTCTTTCTCGATGTCGGTCTCGGAAATTGGCGTAAGCGTTATTGTCATAGCCATGGCGGCGAGGGCCGCCTCGGCCTCCCGAAGTGTAGTCAACAACTGTTGGACTTGTTCAACGTCGGCGTCTTCTCCGGGGCCGATGCCCGAAAGGGCATTTGCAATTTCAGAAAGGCGAGTAGTGCTCTCCAGCGCAGTTTCAACGCTCGAGCGTTTTCCAGACAGGGATTCCTCAATTTGCGCGAGTGCGCGAAGTTGAACTGCGCGCGCCTCCTGGCCTTTCAACTTCAGGTCCAAGGCATCCGCGATCTGGACCCGCAGGTCCGCCTCCTTGAGAGATTTGCGTTGCCGCTCGGCTTTTTCCTCGAGCGGTTTGAGCGCATGCAATGCGCTTTCGGCGGCTGCGTCGGCATTCTTGGCCGCGCTTTGCTTCCCCCGCAGTTCCACGAGGGCGGTACTGGCAGCCTTAATGGCCTGCTCGTTCTGATTCTGCTGTTGTTTGATCCCTTCAAGTATGAGCTTGCGGGTTTCGAGCGCTTGCGCTCGTTGCGCAATCGCGGCAACTGCTTCGTTTGCCTCGCGCAGATCTTCCTCCAGCTCGGCAAGCCTCGTCGCGGGCGCCTCAATCGCTAGTTCGGCCTTGTGCGCGTCGGACTGTGCGTCTTTGGCCTGCGTCTCCCTTTCCAGCAGATCCTCGATGTCGCTCTCCACCCGCTGCCGCTTCTCGATTATGCCGCTCTGGTCGCGTTGAATGTCCTTGATCTTTTGTTTCTTTCCCTCTAGGCCTTTCAAACGCAACTCGAGTTCAGTGATGGTTATTCGAGACTCCTCTACGTCCGCCAGCGCTTTGACTCGCTCCGCTTTCTTGATCTCATACTCCGCAATCAGCGCCTCGTACTTTGCGCGCCTGCCTCCTAGCGTCGAGACCAGGCCTCGCTGGTTTGTGATGGCCTCTTCCTGCCTTGCGAATGAGTCCTTTTCCTTGCCCGCGGGCGTGTACCAGCGGCTGAGTGCGTCATCGAGTCTCCGCTGAAAGCGAACGTCGTCGTCACTAACCAAAATGCCCAAGCACTTGCGCAACGCCTCGCTGAGCGTGGCATCGACGCCCGGCATCGATGCGAATCCTTGCTCGGGCCACAGCAGCGAACCGAGACCTTCTCCTGATTTCTGGATGCCAAGAAGGCGTCTTGCTTCCGTTGTGACGTTCTTGTCCTCAGCAATGGCGACGCCTGCGCCGTGCTCGCGCAACGACGCGCCGCCTCCCTTCTTGCTGGTGAAGCGCTTTTCCAGGCGCCAGACCTTGCCTTCCTTGATGAGCCCGACTTCCGCGGTTGGAATTGCGCTGCTGTTACTCCAGGGTGTCAGCGCGGCAACGTCGGCGTGCTTGGAGCTATGATCGTAATCGATCAATGCAAAGCGCAACGCCTGTGCAATCGTGCTCTTGCCGGCCTTGTTGGGCCCGTAGATTACATTGATTCCAGGTGAGAGGTCTTCGATCCTTACCTGGGCAAGGTGTTTCCAATCGGCGAGCTTGAGCGATTTCAGAATCACTGCTCCACCTCCCGGGCAGTTCGGTAAAACACCAGCCGCGCGTGTTCGAGAAGTTCTTTTCGCGACCCTTCGGCGATAGTTGCAAGCTCGGCTTGAATGCGCGAAAGTACGTTTCCGCTGATTCCCTTTGCCGAGAGCGCGGCCAGCTCATTGTCTGAGGGGGCGAGCGACAGGCCCGCGTCATCTACTTCATGCCAAACATAGCGTGAGAGCATTGCTTTCATGCCTTCCAGCGTTGCGAGCTTGTCCATAGGCAGAAGCCCATTAAGCGACAATCGCAGTAGCGTCTTTTCCGGGCTCTTTGCATCCGCAAGTTCCGCAAACGTGCGGTCAAGATCCTCGCCGTTCATTACTGCGCGGCTTTCATCTACCCAGCGCAGTTGTCCGACGGGGATCGTTTCGACTTCCGGCGCCGCGCCGGGAGCTGCAAGACTGACGTGCAGCGCGTTGCCCAAGCCCGCACCGGCAAACTCTTCTAACTGGGTTGACGATTGGGCTTCCCAGCCTGTCGCAAATGTGGCAGCTGAAAAGCGCATTTGTTCGTGCGTGCCCGGGTAGGCCATGCGCCCATCAGCGAAGCGGCGTTCCGTGTGCCAGTGCCCCAATGCAACATAATCCAGGCCGCGGCGAGCGGGAGTATCCGTCGGGATTGGATGATCGTCTTCGGGTAATTGCGGGCGGTCCATAACGCTGCCGTGGCCGACTCCGATGCGAACTCCGTTTCGCTCTTGCTTGACCCAATTGAAGGGGTCGTGCAATGAAGTCTTGGTCGTCACCGGGCAGGGAAAGAGCAAGACCTCGGGCGAAACGTGAATCGGAATTCGCTCTCGCAGCACAGACACTTTGGAGTCCGCATTAGTCCGACTCCAGGGTGCGCGCTCCCACACGCTGCCCCCGCAAAGCGGGTCGTGGTTTCCCGGCAGTACGAAGACCCGGCATGGGAAGGACTCCAGAAGTTTCAGGGCGCGTTCGCTGGTTGTGCGCTCAACACTATTGTCGTCGAACAAATCTCCGGCAACCAACACGAAGTCTGTGGGGCGGCTTGCGGCGTGTGCGCGCGCGTTTTCAAGCGCCTGAAACCGCGCTTCAAACAGCTTCTTTGCGGCGTCTTCGTTAAAGCGCGTGACGCGCATTCCGAGGTGAAGGTCCGCAAGGTGGAGAAAAGTGCAAGCCATGTCAGTGTTCCGTGTGTGTGTGCTTGAAGCATACAATTTCATGCGACAAATCACGAAATGCCCTGCGGCTTACTCTACTGTGCTCGAAATTTAATCCGTTGATCTGCTTGACGCTAACGTCAGCCCCGCTGCTGCGGACAAGTTCGTGTCTCTGTACCTGTCCACGAAGAACGCCTTCGTTGACCTGCACAGCCGCGAACAGTGGGACAAGTTCGTTGACCAACTCCCCGCAGCAATTCGCAACGAACTGGAACTACGCCTCCGCAAAGAAGAAGGCACACCCCGCCGCGAGTTGTTCAAGGCCACGAGCTAGCAGGCTGCTGAAAAACGCTTCGCAAGTATCGCCGTTCCTGCTCTCTGATTCAATTGAACGCGGGAAGTCTTGGCCTCGGGGCTTGGCGGCGCTGCGTTCGGGGCTTGGCGGGCGCTGCTTTTGATGCGCTGGCCGCTCGCTTACGCTGCGAGGCCCAGG
>JAANMT010001463.1_pt1 | contig 23152 bp, 21 predicted proteins | sample 7279711 | NCBI WGS metagenome assembly JAANMT01 (sample SAMN14094538, study PRJNA606508) | bioreactor metagenome | isolation source: A lab-scale SPAN reactor treating ammonium-rich wastewater day 1 | place: Ireland: Galway | collected 2017-01-16 | reverse complement strand
AAATCATGTTTTTAACCGTTTCTTAATTCTTACCTTTGGGCTCAAATATAAACGCGATTTTTATTCATGTCTAAACACTTACACACCTTTCATATCCCAGTTATGGGACTTGCTTTCACAATTGACAGTCCGGTGCGGGTAGCACAATACGGAATTGATTCCGTAATTTCAATTATGGATGATGATCTCATCGATAGAATGACGGCTTTTTACGCTGCCAAATTCAAACACCCGTACGAACAGGTAAGCCTGAAAGCGGAAGATTCCAAAGCCAAAAGAATTACGAATTATCTGAATCTTGTCGATAAAATTGTGACCGAGAAATTTGAAACTTTCAAATCGGAAATGATTGAAAAGAAAGAGAAAATTGATGAATTTCTTGCGATTCTTCCGTCAACGTCGGAACTGAAACAGAAACTGGAAGATCTTATCCAATCCGGAAAAAACAACATCAATGAAGTAAAAGCCGCTCTGGATCAGTATTTCCATCCCGGAAGCATTGATGTCAATATCATGACCAAGGTAGATAAAGAAAACTTCAAAGATGGCGAACCACTTCCATCAATGTACAATGACGCTCATGCTGCATTACGCGGTTTTGCCAATAGTACTGCCCGTTCTTCCGTGATTTTTTCTGCAGGAATGAACCCAAGACTGTACAGTTATCTGGAATCTTTTGATGATTTTTATCCCGACGCTGATAATAATTTCAAAAAGAAAATTGTTCTGAAAGTCAGCGATTTCCGTTCTGCAATGGTACAGGGAAATTTCCTTGCCAAAAAAGGGCTTTGGGTATCGGAATACCGCATAGAATCCGGATTAAACTGCGGCGGACACGCTTTCGCAACAGACGGTTTGTTATTGGGGCCCATTATTGAAGAATTTAAAGAAAAGAAACAGGAACTCGCAGCATCAGCGTACGATCTCTTTTCAAAAGCGCTGGAAAGCAAGGGCAGAACGGTTCCTGCGGAATTTCCACCAATCAAAATCACTGTTCAAGGCGGTGTGGGAACTTCAGAAGAACAGGATTTTTTACTCAATTATTACGAAGTGGATTCTGTAGGTTGGGGCTCGCCTTTTCTGCTGGTACCGGAAGCTACTTCTGTGGATGATGACACGCGAAAATTACTGGCCAATGCGAAAGAAAAAGACTTGTATCTCAGCAATATTTCTCCCTTGGGAATTCCTTTCAATACCGTTCGCGGAACTACAAATGAGTTTCATAAAAATCAAAGAATTGCCGCCGGAAAAGCCGGAAGTTCTTGTCCGAAAAAATACCTTGCACTCAGCAAAGATTACGGCCAAAACGAAGGAATCTGTACGGCTTCTAAAAAATATCAGGATCTAAAACTGAAGGAATTGGAAGATCGCAGAAATGAACTTTCTTTTGAGGAATTTAATAAAGAACACGCTGCGGCTACCGAGAAAGCCTGCCTTTGTGTAGGTTTAGCCAATGCGTCCCATTTGGAACTCGGTTTTCCGGTGAAAGGCCAAAAACAAGGTGTTGTGATTTGTCCCGGGCCGAACATGGCATATTTCTCCAAAACGGTTTCCCTGAAGGATATGATTCAGCATATTTATGGAAAAATCAGTCTGGAAGACCACAGCCAACGTCCGAATATGTTTGTTAAAGAACTGAAACTGTACATCGGAAATCTGGCAGATCAAATGACGGCAGCCACGGAACTGAAACCTCAGCAGGTAAAGAAGCTGGAAGCTTTCCGGAACAATCTCCTGCAGGGAATTTCATATTACAAAACGGTTTTTGCCAACACTTCATTTTTCAAGAAAGACCAAAGCAAAATTATAAGCGAACTGGAGCACTACGAAGAAGAAGTGCAACAGCTTACCATTGCCGAACTTTCGGTATAAAAAATTCCGGAGGCGTTACTGCTTCCGGAATTTTTTTAGTATTTTATCTACAATAATCTGTGCCATTTTTTCCTTGCTTTGGTGCGACCAGCCTGCGATGTGCGGGGTTACCAATGCTTTTTCCGACTGCAAAAGGAATTGTAAATCTTCGTTCATTTCATCCAAAGATTCAAAAGAACTACGTTCGTATTCCAGAACATCCAAGGCAACGGCTTTTATTTTCCCGGATTTCAGGGCAACGACCAGATCTTTGGTTTTCACATTTTTTCCGCGTGCGGTATTGATGAAATAAAAATCTTTTTTCATTTCTGAAATAAATTTTTCATCTATCATAAACAAAGTTTCAGGTGTCAGCGGAAGGTGAAGACTGACGACATCAGCTTCGTTTTTCAGTTCACCCAGAGAAACTTGGGTTGCAAATTCATCCGAGAGATCGGGAAGAATATCATGAAAAATAACGCGCACTCCGAATCCTGAAAGTCTTTTAGCGACGGCTTTGCCCATATTTCCGTAGCCAATAATGCCAAATGTTTTTCCGTACAGTTCATCACTTCGATTTTCTTCCCGTTTCCAAATGCCGTTGCATACTTCATCGGAACAAATTCTGAGTCGGTTCATAAGTAAAAGCAACATTCCCAGCACGTGTTCCGCTACGGCATCGCGGTTTCCTTCAGGAGCATTAAAGAGAAGAATGCCTGACTTTTTTGCAGTTTCAGTGTCAATGTTTTCCATTCCGGCACCTACGCGAGCAATAAATTTCAGATTTTCGGCGGCTTCCAGGAAATTTTTGTCAACAGGTATCCTGCTCCGAAGAATAATACCGTCGTAATTATTAATTTTTTCTAAAATTTTATGATACGAAGATACCGTGTCCTCATCCACCTGAAAACCGTTGGCAGTAAGCTGTTCTGTAATGAGAGGATGGTTGGTATCCAGCTGAAGTATTTTCATTTGATATGGCGATGACGTTCCATTTTAAGAAATGGAAAAAACATTATTTTTGAATTAATTTTAGCTTGAAAAAAGCTTTTTGAGTTCCACAGAATCCTGTGGTTTCATTCTTCCAGACAGAATTAAAGACAGTTCTTTCCGGCGCAATGCTGCGTCGTAACGCTGTTTTTCGATTTCAGTTTCTGCTTCCACCTGCGGAATAGGAACCGGTTTATTATATTCATCTACAGCCACAAAAGTATAAATACCTTCATTGGTATGAATTTTTTTTCCGGCAATAGGATCATCCAGCCATACATCCACATAAATTTCCATAGAAGTCGAAAACGCGCGGGAAACTTTCGACTCCAGAACGACAATTCCCCCTTCTGGAATCGGTTGATTGAACGAAACATGATTTACCGAAGCCGTTACCACTCGTCTGGCGCAATGTCTCGCGGCAGATATTGAAGCACAACGATCCATTTTTGCCAAAAGCTCTCCACCGAAAAGATTTCTGAGCGAATTGGTTTCGTTGGGAAGCACAATGTTCGTCATGATGGTAAGCGATTCGCTGGCTTTTTTTATTTTTTCCATGTTGATTTGGGGGTTTGTGGTGCGGCATTTTCGGCTCGCATTGTGTCTGCTTTCATGCTGTCTGAAACTGCTGGAATTATTTTCTTTTCTTCCTGTATTTGTGGTGCTTCTGCTACTTCTTGTGGCTGTAAAAAAGAAGGAGCGCCGAAAATCAGATCTCTTTCTGTTGCTGCAAAATAGGCAATGATTCCCATAATAATCAGGATCGGAAACCACCACCAGAACGATTTCCGAAAGCGATAATTTGCTGAAGTATTCAATTTGGTCTGATTATTTTTAAGATCTGCGAGAACAATTTGTTCTAGGCCGTAGAAATCCGGATGTATTTGTTCTGCCCGTTTTCCTTTAAATAAAAGCCGGTCGTCGTGCATTTGAAATTCGCCCAGCCCTTCTGCTTCGAAAGGTTCTGCAAGTTCTGTTTTGTTTTTCCAGAAAGCCGTCATTTTTTCAAGAGCGGTTTGCGCTTCGTGATGAGGAATATTATTTTTCGAAGCAATAAAATCAATGATCCTGTTGTCGCTGATGGTATAATCGCTTTCAAAAACAATACGTCCCGCTGGCGGCAACAGTGTTTTGGTGTCAGAATTCAGTTGGGCTGCGGTGCTTTCAAAAGAAAAGATTCCAAATCCCGGAACCGGAGCTTTTCCCTTTTCTTTCACAAAATCAAGTATATCGGCTGAAATATTCATGTTGGGCAAATTTAATTTATTTTAACCAAAAACAAAAGGCTCCCCGAAAGGAACCTTGTTTCTGATTTACAGCGTCTTATCTGAAGGTGACGCTCATGCCGAGCATGAAATTAATTCCCGCTTGTGGGAAATAATACGGATCGGTTCCATACACATAGCCATTGTTGATATATTTCTGATCAAAAATATTGTTCAACAGAAACTTAAGCTGAAGTTCTGTTTTTCTGAGCGGCAACGTATATTGTGCATTGAAATCCGAAGTAAAATATGCGTCCAGTTTCAACGCTTCGGTAGCAGTATTATTGAGGTATTGTTCCCCGACGTACTGGCTGGAGAGGCCGACAGAAAACCTCGGTGTGGCCTGATATTGAATCCTCAAATTCGACAAAATGGCGGGTGAAAAAGAAATATCGGTATCTTTCAGAACCAGAGGTGTCCCGTCCTCGTCCTGCGAATTCAGGGATTTTATTTTATTTCTGCTCAAAGTCAGATTGGCATTCGCTTCAAGTTGATCGGTTACTTTCCATAGTGCGCCCAGTTCAATTCCCATTCTGTAGCTTTCATCGGCATTTTCCCGGATAAATTCACCGATATTATTAATCACACCGGAAAGAACTAACTGATCTTTATAATTCATGTAATACGCATTGGCAGTAACGGAAACCCGTGTTCCGATCTGCTTTTCAAGTCCCAGTTCGAAATCATGAAGTTGTTCCTGGCGGGTGTTCGGATCTGCTTGTAAATCGTCCCGCGTTGGCTCTCTGTGCGCCAGTGCATAAGAGAAAAATACTTTTCCTGAGGGAATTCTGTAGCTGATTCCTGCTTTAGGATTGAAAAAGTTCCATTTTTTATTTACCTCTAAACCTTCATCATCACCGGCGGTTACAATATGGCTGTCATACCCGATATTCCGCAGTTGCAGGTCTCCGAAAAATTCCAGTTGATTCCACTGATATACCGCTTTGGCAAAACCGGAAATTTCATTTTTCACAGCATTGTTCCGGTAATATTCATGATCTGTAATTTCAGGTAAAAATACGCCGCTCACCCGTCCGAAATGTCTTCCGTAATATTGATTTCCTACTACGCCCAGTTGCAGGTTCAGGTCGTCAAACTTTCCGTAAAGCGTAGAAACCATTCCGTAGAAATCATTATCAAGCCATTTTTTTCTGATGAAATCGGTTCTGGTTGCGGTTCCTTGATTGGGAAGATTATATTTGGAGAAGCGGTCTTCCTGCTTATAATTTTCATAATATCCTTTTCCTTTGGTATAATGCAGCGTGGTTTCTAGATTCCAATGCGTTCCGAAGTTCTGGTCCCAAAGAAGCTGGAAATGGTTTTGCCGGTAATTATCAGTTTCATTATCATAAAAATCAACGATATTTTCCCAATTCGCATCGTAGATTGCTCCGGAATAGTTAAAAGTAGGATTGTTTTGATAAGTTTCTCTGTCGATGCCGTTCCAGGATTGGTATGTTTTTTCTTTTCCACCAAAAGCCAGAAGGCGCAGCCGCGTTTTATTTTCCTCAAATAATGCAGTGAAATTGTACGAATGCAAATCTGAAGAAGCACGGTCAATATACCCGTCGGAATGAATTCCAGTATATCTTCCCATGATGGAAAGGCGGTTTTTCCAGAATTTTCCGGAGCCTATTTCAGCGGCATATTTGTACGTATTGAACGATCCGAAACTGTTATCGGATTTTACATAAAACTCCTTTTCGGGATCTTTGGAAATAACATTCACGCTGGCTCCGAAAGCCGAAACGCCGTTCGAAGAAGTTCCTACTCCTCTTTGAATCAGAATTTGTGATGCAGAACTGGTAAGGTCGGGGACATTCACAAAAAAAGTTCCCTGCGATTCGGAATCGTTGTAAGGGATTCCGTTCATCATCACGTTAATGGAAGTTCCGCTAACACCCCGGATTCTGAATCCTGTGTAACCGATTCCGTTTCCGGCATCGGATGTTGCCACGACAGAGGTTTGGTTTTTAAGAAGAATCGGAAGATCCTGCCCCAGATTTTTGTAGCCCAGATTTCTTTCAACATTGATGATTTCTTTGGCAACGGGAAGCCGCTTCGTAAAAGTTACTTCTTGAATTTCCTGAACTTTCAGGGAATCTTGTGGAAATGTTTGTGCAAAATAGAACGGGCCTGCACAGAGCCCTAAAAAAAACAATCCTTTCATTCTTTTAAATTTTTAAGGTTAAAATTTATTGGAATAAAAGGGGTTCAAAAAGATATACTTGTCCGTATCCGCAATGTTACGGTTGGGATAATCCCTAAACAGCATTACCTGTTCCAGGTTCATCGGGTATGATCTCAGCTTTTTACAGCACCCCTTTATTTCTCGCCGGCAAAGATACATCTTTTCACTGAAAGAAAACAGATGCTTTTCCAGACTAAAAAAGCGACGGTTTCACACTTCCCCTGTGCAAGCTGACTTTATTTTGGAAAATTCATCAGCCAACCCACACCCCAGGAATGGTGGAAACCGTCACTGAATTATTTTATAAGATTTAAACAGACTCTTATGCTTCCGCTTTTTCAGTAGCATGTTTTTTCACTAGTTCCTGGCGGATGTTGGCTGGAACAAGCTGATATCCGGACTGTTTCATGGTAAACTTGGCTTTGCCTCCGCAAATGGATCGCAATGTAGAACCGTAATCATCCAGTTCTGCCAATGGTACTTCTGCCATGATTTTCTGGTAACTTCCTTCGCTATCCATTCCGGAAATGATGGCTCTTCGGGTTTGCAGATCTCCCATTACTTCACCTGTTGCTTCATCCGGACAGAGGATTTCCAAGTGATACACCGGTTCCAGAAGTTCAGGTTTTGCCTGCTGAAAAGCTTCTCTGAACGCACCTGCAGCGGCCAACTGAAAGGAAATGTCGTTACTATCCACGCTGTGCATTTTTCCGTCATAGACGCACACCCGAATATTTTGGCATGGTGAACCGGTTAATGGGCCGTTTTTCATTTGTGACATGATTCCTTTCTTTATGGCGCCAATATACCGGCTGTCGATGGCACCTCCAACGATGCACCAATAAAAAGCTAAGGTTCCGCCCCAAGGAAGTTCTTCTATCGTTTTTTGTCGGATGTTCATTCCTGAAGGCTCTTCCATTCCTTCATAATAATTTTCTATTTTGAGATGTATTTCCCCAAATTGTCCGGCTCCACCCGATTGTTTTTTATGGCGGTAATCGGCATCAGCTTTTCCGGTGATGGTTTCCCGGTAGGAAATTTTAGGATTTTTCATTTGCATTTTCACTCCGAATTCCTTTTCTAGACGTTGCTGCACCAGTTCGAGATGAAGCTGCCCTTGTCCGCCCAGTACGGCTTCGTGGGTATCGTGATCTATTTCTACTTTCAGGGTAGGATCTTCTTCCCGGATTTTATTTAGAGCGGCAAAAAGTTTTTCTGTTTCGGAAGTGCTTTCTGCAAATACTGCTTTTCTGACGCGGCTTTCCGGGAATTCAATGAGGCGTGCTTTGCGGTCAGTTCCTTTGGTATTCAGGGTGTTGTTGGTATGGGTAGATTTTAATTTTACGGTCACCCCCAGATCTCCGGCTTCCAGCTGTGGCACAGAAATTCTTTCTTTTCCTTCAGCAATAAAAAGCTGTGAAATTCTCTCGGTTTCGCCGTTTTCAGCGTTCACGAGTTCATCTCCCGGTTTCAGGATTCCGCTCAGAACTTTGAAGTAATAAAGCTGCCCCACCTGAGGTCCGGAAGCGGTTTTATAAATGAAAACGGTAGTTTTATCGGTGGCATCGCAAGCCAGTTCAGTTCCGTCCTGCATCTTGCGTTTTGGCCTGTCCAGAGGTGATGGTGCAATGTCATCAATAAATCCCATGATTCTGCCGCTTCCCATATCTTTCAGTCCGGATGCTGCAAAAACAGGAAAAAACTGTTGATGTGCCAACGCAATAGTAAGTCCTTTTGCTAATTCTTCTTCACTGAGGTTTCCTTCCTCAAAATATTTTTCCATCAAACCTTCTTCATTTTCGGCGGCAATTTCTACTAGGGCATTGTGCATGGCATTCGCTTTTTCCATCTCGCTTTCGGGGATGGATATCTTTTCAGGTTTTCCGCCTTCTGCCGGAAATTCATACATCACCATTCTCAGGGCATCAATAATCTGATTGAATTTCTCACCGGAATTCAAAGGATATTGAATGGGTATCACTTTCGGTCCGAATCTTTCTTTCGCCTGAGACAAAGTGGCTTCAAAATCTGCTTTCGGATGATCCATCTGATTGATCACAAAAATGGCCGGCGTTCGGTATTGTTCCACATATTCCCAAACGAGCTCTGTACCTACTTCCACTCCGGAAGCTGCATTCAGTACAATCAAAGCGGTATCTGCCACTTTCAGTGAGGCGATCACTTCGCCTACGAAATCGTCAAATCCCGGAGTATCAATCATGTTAATTTTGTTGTTTCTCCAGTTCACGAACATTTGGTGCGAAAAAATAGTTTTCCTTTTTTCATGTTCAATATCGGTAAAATCGCCTACCATATTCCGGCTTTCTACGGTTCCGCGACGTTTGATGGCTCCTCCTTCATACAGCATGGTCTCTATAAGCGTGGTTTTGCCGCTGTCCGAATGGCCGAGCAAAACCACATTGCGTAAATCTTGGGTATGTGCATTCATAATATAATGGTTTTTAATGATTCAGAAGAAGGCGGAAAAAGATAGCCGGTTCATTAATTTTTTCCGGCAAATAAAGTTACAAAAGATTTGAATACGACGCCGGATTTTGAGAATTTCTAAAAGTGATATTTGACAGATTCTTATAATTTATGTTATTTAGACCCTTACTACAAAAAGATTAAACCTACCTGTTGTGCATTTAGCACAAATTAATTTTTAACTTGTTCAAACTTCTCTTAAAGACGAAAAAATTGAGGTGCAAAGTTGATGTTGATTGTGAACTGTCCGCACAATTGCGAAATATTGGTTTCAATCCGCTTTCTGATTTTTGATTTTGTTTTGGAAAATTCAACAAAATTATGCTGATTTTTACGCATTGGAACCGAAAGATTTATCTTGGAATAGCTGAATAAATCCACTTGAAATTCTTTGCTGATGTATCCTATGTATCCTAATAATAGGCAGTTTTGGAAATTATCTTTAATGTCGTGAAGGTAGTTTATATCGTGAACATTCGCGGGCGAAAAATCAAAAGAGTGAAAGATCCCATTTCTGTCACAAACCGCATGAAGCTTGAAGCCGAAATATCTTGATTTCTGAGCCGCACAATATCCAAGTGCAGGCTTGATCTCATCCGTAGAACAAATTCCGGAACGATTTGCCCGACTTATTTTACAGATTTCGACAGGTGTGGAATCCACAATAAAGACATCGGTGAAATCCGAAAATTTGCTGCTCAAAGTTTCCCTGATTTTTTCAATATACGGAAAAAGCTTTCTCTTTCTCTTATTGTAGACGCTCCTTTCAATTTTTCCGTCCAAATAAGTGCCTGAAATACACCTAAACAACTGCAGTTCAGTGTTAATCGACATATATTCTGCGGTAATATTGAGTGCAACCAATTCTAGGTCAGACAATTTTGGAAGCCTGATTTGTTTGGTGGTCGCAATATGTTTGCAGGTATTTGTCAATTCTTTTAAAATAATTTCGTAGTTTTGAATAAGAATCTAATCGATTAGTAGTCAATTAAATATACGATTTTTTAATCAAATGGACAATCTTTTTTCTTTTTTAATTCCTAAATGCACAACAGGTTAAATACAAATAATTTAAACCTACTTTGTTTTAAATACTTCTTAAACGTCAGCGAAATCTGTCTCTAAAAAACCAGAACTATCTGTGTTTCTAAAGTTTAAAAATAACTTTATCTTTAGCAAATAAAAAAAAATTTGAGCGCCATCGCTTTTCTACTCTCCGCTTTTATTTCTGCGCAATTCTGTCTTATGGAGCGGGTACAGATGAAAATGTGGATTGATTATTTTAACATTATCCATACTTTTGAAAAAATATGTTTAAAATAAAGACCCAGTTATGACTTTTGAAGAAGCTTACCGCACATATATCCATGGAAAGAAAATAATTTCAGTAGGATTTCAGCAACCCGTAAAGACGCTTTTACCCAATGGATATTATGCTTATCCCGCAGGTTATTTTACAGAATTTGAAAATAAGTACCGCCTGATTTTTAATGGCGCTTCCTTGGAAAAAGCAGACATTCAGGAAGCGTTCATCCTGGATCCGGACGGTTTGCCTGTTGCAAGAGATACCGAGACTATTTATTATTTTAACGATAACTAACTTGGTGCTATATTTCTTTTAAAATAAAGTTCTCCACAAACAAAATACAAGTCCTGCAAAAACATTATCCTTTACCAGTTGTGCATTTAGCACAAATTAATTTTTTAATTTGTTCAAACTTCTTTTGAAGACTAAAAAATTCAAGTATTGAATCATCGTAAAAGAAGTTATTTTCGATACTATTCTTGTTGCCAAACCTTGAAAGGTTTTTACAAATGATGTTGATTGTGAACTGTCCGTACAATTGCGATATATTCGTTTCAATCCTCTTTCTGATTTTTGATTTCGTTCTTGAAAATTCTACAAAATTATGTTGGTTTTTACGCATCGGAACTGAAAGATTAATCCTTGAATAATTGAACATATCCACTTGGAATTCTTTACTGATATATCCTCTATCCCCAATTAATAAACAGTTTTATAAATTTCCCTTAATGTCATTAAGGTAATTCACATCGTGAACATTTGCAGGGGTAAAATCAAAAGAGTGAAACACTCCATTCTTGTCGCAAACCGCATGAAGTTTGTAGCCAAAGTATCTTGACTTCTGTGTGGCACAATATCCAAATGCAGGTTTAATCTCTTCCGTGGAACAGATTGAAGAACGATTTGCCCGGCTGATTTTGCATATTTCAATTGGCGTTGAATCCACAATAAAGACCTCAGTGAAATCTGAAAACTTATTGCCTAAGGTCTCCCTGATTTTCTCGATGTATGGAAAAAGTTTTCTCCTTCTTTTATTATAGACATTTCTTTCAATTTTTCCGTCCAAATAAGTGCCTGAAATACACCTAAACAACTGCAGTTAGCCAACGCTTCATCAAGGGAAAATCTGCATTACCCGTTTTAAAATAATTTCGTAGTTTTGAATAAGATTGTTCATGTATCTAATCGATTAGTAGTCAATTAAATATACGATTTTTTAATCAAATGGACAATCTTTTTTTCTTTTTTAATTCCTAAATGCACAACAGGTTAAACCTTAGTTTTCCGTCCAATAGTTGTATTGAGACCTAAAAATTGTTACGTTTGTAAAAATTAAAAATCCATGAAAAAACTTTTATTCTTCTTAGGAATTATGATGTCAACATATTATTATAGCCAGACCAATTTTGTTAATGGTTATTTTATAGACGCCAATAATAATAAGATTGAATGCCTGATAAAAAATTACGACTGGGCTAACATTCCCAATCAAATTGAATACAAACTTTCAGATGAATCTAATGTAGAAACTATTGATTTCGGGAGGATGAAGGCCTTTCGTATCTATGATACTCCTCACTACTATAAAAAAGCTACCGTGATGGTTGATTTTAATGCCAAAAGAAAAGAAGTAGCACCTGTTGAGCAAAGTGTTGTGTTAAGGGTTCTTATCGAAGGCAAAGCTTCATTATACAATATCAATACAATATTTTTCTATCAGAAAGACGACGGGGAAATAAAACAACTCTTATTTAAAGAATATTTAGAAGGAATTAAAAATTACAAAGACAATTGGTTTCGCACTGAATTGATTAATGAATTAGAGTGTGGAGACAATGCTGCCAAAATTAAAAAGATAGCGTATGTGAAAAAGGATATGTTGTCTTTTTTTAGAAATTATAATGAATGTACATTCAGTAATTTTACAGACTATACAATTGTAAAAAGTGGTATGCCAAAGTATAATTTAAAAATCCAGAGTGGGGTAAGTTTTAATAATTTCTCCAAGGACATAAATTTGTCAAGTTTAGCAAATGATGCGGCTGAGCCTTACTCATTTAGCACTGATCCGGCTTTTCAGGCATCGTTTGCCATTGGAGTAGAGCTCGAAGGCATATTGCCATTTAATAATGATAACTGGTCAATTTATGTTTCTCCTAATTTACAAATTTATAATAACACCTATTCGAAAACCCAATATAATGTTTTTAATGATAAAAAGATAACTGGATGGGCTCCCTCTTCTGGTACCTTTGTCTGGTCTTATAGTTATGATTTTGAAGTATATACTGAGAGCAAATATTACTTCCTAGAACTACCCATAGGCGCAAGACGATATTTTTACATCAGTCCTGACTCCCGAATTTTTATTGAGGGTTCCTTTGGTGTTATAGTTCCTTTAAAAGTAACGGACATAATTAAACTTAACCAGATCAATATTAATCCTAAGGCGCCTCCTTATATGTTGGATGGAAATGAATTTAATCCCATAATAACACCCATCACTAAATTTGGAGCCGGCTATACATTCCAAGACAAATTTTCAATTTCAGCCCAATATTCGTTATATAAAAGAATTTCAAATATTCATGGCAATTCCTTCTCTATAATGCTTGGTTATAGGTTATTTTAAACAATAAAGTAATATAGATGCGTTTTTGAGATCTTTATCATTGTTCCTTTTTGTGGGATGTATGGAAATATTTTGAAAAAAGGAACTCAGGTCGTCGGAAAAATTAAAATAAATCTTCCTAAAATTATTTAATTTTTAGCGAATTCCTTTTCCGCAGGTTGTATTTTATCGATGATTTGTTGGATATCGATTTCCTCCAGACAAGCATAGTCGCCACGGTAACATTCTTTGTCGCCAAAAATAGAGCAAGGCCTGCAGGTAAGGTCTTTCACGTGTACTACATCTTCGATTTTCTGCCCATAACCAAGAAATCCCGCAAAGTAATGCGTAGATCCCCAAACGGAAATGCATCGGGTTCCTGCAAGGCTGGCCAAATGCATATTGGCAGAATCCATGGAAATCATGATCTCTAATTCTGCGATTTTCTGAAGTTCTTGTTGTAGGGTGAGTTTACCCGCCAAATTAGTGGTATTCGGAATTTTATGTTGCCATTCTTCCAGAATCTCCGTTTCGTTTTTGCCTCCGCCAAAGAAAAAAAGTGAATGTTTTTTAGCCAGAATTCTGGCGAGTTCATAGCTTTTTTCCAAAGGCAGCATTTTGCCATGATGTTGTGCAAAAGGAGCCAGGCCAATTCCGGATTTCTGAACCTGTTGAATTCTGAATTCGTGCGAAAGTTCAACGGGAAAACCTAAATTACGAAATACATCGGCGTATTTCTCCACAGTAGAACGAATCGGTTTTTTGTCAAGATTCCACACATCGGTCAGGATTTCTCTTTCCTCTTTTCCTTTATCAATGACAGATACTTTGTATCCTTTTTCTCTGAAAATTCTTTTCAGGATTTTGGTGCGAATCACATCATGAAGATCCGCCACCACATCGGGGCTGAATTCCGTGGCCAGTTCTTTAGCCAGTTTATGCATGCCAAAAATCCCTTTATAATCATCCAGGCTTACTCCTTTAAATGTCAACCTGGGAATTGCTTTAAAAAGATCGGCAAAATGTTCCCGGGAAACCATGATGAGTTCCACTTCAGGATTCTGTTCCAGAAATTCACGAATAACCAAAGCGGCCATAGCTACGTCGCCAAAAGCGGAGAACCGGTATGTGAGGATTTTCGTCAAGACTTCAACTGATAGGCTACGGCGTAAAATTTAATTTGCTTGGTCATGGCCATCAATCCATTGGCACGGGAAGGAGACAGGAATTCCTGAAGGCCGATTTCTGCAATGAAATCAAAATCAGAATCCAGAATTTCAGCTGTTGTGTGGCCGCTGTATATGGAAACCAGTAACGATACGATGCCTTTCGGAAGAATCCCGTCACTGTCTGCATCAAAAAAGAGTTTTCCGTCTTTATACGAAGCATCAATCCATACTTGCGACTGGCAGCCTTTGATCAGATTTTCGTCTGTTTTCCGGTCTTCCGGCAATCCTTTCAGTTGTTTTCCGAGGTCAATGATGTATTCGTATTTTTGCTCCCAGTCTTCCAGAAATTCAAAATCATCAATGATTTCCTGCTGCTTTTCTTTGATTGTCATGCTGCAAAATTAATGAAAGTTTTCCTTTTCTACCTGTTGAAAGAGGGCGAGTATTTTAGGCTCTTCTTTTTCCCAGCATAATTCTTCCGCCGCTTTTTCCAATTCTGGTTGATAAAAAGATCTTCCTTTTTCCAAAACTGCAGTGATGGCTTTGGAGATGGTCTCAGGATGATGGTTTTCTATCATTTCTCCCACCTTAAATTGCTTATAAATCCTTTTCATTTCAGGAAAATTGATCATGACCAAAGGCACTCTCGATTGGATGTAATCTGCCACTTTGTTCGGCAGAGAATACAAATAACTGACACCTCCGTTTTCCTCCACGCTGAGTCCTACATCTGCAGTACGGGTCACTTTGCGAAGCGCATCAGGGTGAAGTTTCCCAAGGAAAATAACTTTTTCTTCCAGGTTTTCCTTCCGGGCAAGAGCTTCATATTCCTCCTTTTTGGGGCCGTCACCAATGATTTTGAACACGGCATTTTCTATATTCTTCATCGCCAGAATAGCCTGAGGAATTCCCCGGGATTGATTGATGGCTCCCTGATACAGAATGATTTTCGGGTTGTTCTTGGGAATATCAATCGTTTCAGTGATTTTTTTTGGAATATTTCTTATCACTACCGGCTGTACTCCATATTCATCGTGGAACCACTCCGCATAGCTGTGGCTTTCCGTCATCATATATTTCGTGCCGGGAACCAGCTGTTTTTCCAGGCTCTTCCAGATTTTTTGCGTAAATCTTCCTTTAATAGCCGGCATTTCAGTGAAAATTTCATGGCTGTCGAAAACCAAAGGGATGTTTAGTTTTTTTGCGATCAGGAAATTGGGCAGTAAAGCATCTAAATCATTAGCGAGAAGGATGGTGTTTTTGTCAGCCCTTTTTGTCAGTTCCCGATAAAGTTTGAATTGAAATTCCAGATAAGCACGTCGCAGCGAGGTTTGAGAATGGCGTATTCTGAAAAAAGGATACGCCCTTTTCATTTCCGGTTCGCCACCCCAGGTATTGCCGATGAGTTGAATCTTATACCCGTTTCGGTGAAGGGTGTCGCACACTTTTTCTATGCGCTGATCGGTATAAAGATTGCTGAATGCGGACACCAGAATTTTCATAAGTAAAAGTTTTTGTGATTTTTCGGGATTTAATCTTTTTTGATCAGATGATAGGCTTGAATAAACACCAAAATGGCATTAGGAATAATAATAGGCCATAACATATCATTGTAAACGCCATAGATCACAAATAGAATGCATCCAATCAGGTTGACAATCCTGACTTTTTTTAAATCTTTCAGGATGAAACTAAGTACTACAAAAAACGATGCGCCATACCCGATATAACTGATCAATTCAGGACTCATAATCGATAATTTTAGGGTTGCAAATGTAGTCATTTTCAGTAAGATCACCTTTCGTATTTCTGCCATATCGTCATTAATTATTTTTGGTAAAGAATTTGTAACTTATTCACCGTGAAAAGGTGGAGCAATTTTCACCTCATAAATAGACGAGATTTTATTATGGATTATAAATTTTCAGAGGGTTTGGATCAAGTATTCAAACTCAGCAAAAACGAAGCACGCAGGCTGAAAAGTGAATTCCTGAATACGGAACATCTGCTTTTAGGTATTATAAAAACAGAAAACTCTGCCAAGGAAATCCTTCAGAACCTAGACGCTGACCTTACACAGATTCGCAGAAAGATTGAAACCATGAACGTGGCAACCATCAATCCGCAGGCGGAAGAAAAACAAAAAATTTCATTTACTAAAATGGCAGATCAGGCGATTCGCCGTTCTGAGTTGGAATGCAGACAATACCGTTCTACAGAAATCAATACAGTACACCTGCTTTTGGGTATTTTGTATAAATTCGAAGATCCGGCGACCAATATTTTGGGAGCCTACGATGTGGATTATGAAAAGGTTTCCAAGGAATACCAAATGATGATGAAAAACTCCGGCGAGGAACCGAAGATGAGTGCATATGACGACGATGAAGAAAAGGAAGAGTATGGGCAAATGAGAAAACCATCAGGCAATATTGGTACAGGAAAAAGCAAAACACCGACACTGGATAATTTCGGACGAGACCTTACTTCGCTTGCCAGGGACGGAAAATTGGATCCTGTAATTGGCCGCGAAAAAGAAATAGAACGGGTTTCCCAGATTCTCTCCCGAAGAAAGAAAAATAATCCTTTGCTTATAGGAGAACCGGGTGTTGGTAAATCCGCTATTGCCGAAGGTCTGGCACTGCGGATTCATCAGAAAAAAGTATCCAGGGTTTTATACGGCAAACGGGTCATTACTTTGGATCTGGCAAGCCTTGTTGCAGGAACCAAATACCGTGGGCAATTTGAAGAGCGCATGAAAGCTATTATGACTGAATTGGAAAAAAACAGAGATGTCATTCTTTTCATCGACGAATTGCATACCATCGTCGGCGCAGGATCTTCCACAGGAAGTCTAGATGCGTCAAATATGTTCAAACCAGCCTTGGCAAGAGGCGAAATTCAATGTATCGGAGCTACTACCTTGGATGAATACCGACAGTATATTGAGAAAGACGGTGCTTTGGAACGGCGTTTTCAGAAAGTAATGGTAGAACCAACCTCTATTGAAGAAACCGTATTGATTCTGAATCAGATCAAAGATAAATATGAAGACCATCATAATGTAAGTTATACAGACGAAGCCATTAACGCCTGTGTAAACCTGACCGCAAGATATATTACAGACCGTTTTCTGCCGGACAAAGCGATTGATGCTTTGGATGAAGCCGGATCCAGAGTGTATATCAAGAACATGAAGGTTCCTACGCAAATTATCGAAAATGAAAAGAAAATTGAAGAAATTAAGGAGCTGAAACAGAAAGCGGTGAAGGCACAGGATTATCTGGAAGCCCGAAAACTTAAAGATGAAGAAGAACGCCTGGTGATGGAACTCTCTGCGGCACAAGAACAATGGGATAAAGAGGTAAAAGAGAAAAAAGAAACAGTAACCGAGGAAAATGTAGCTGAAGTTGTTTCGATGATGAGCGGTGTTCCTGTGACCAAAGTCGGTAAAAATGAACTGGACAAGCTGGCGAAAATGTATGATCAGTTGAACGGAAAAGTGATCGGGCAGGAAGACGCCGTGAAAAAAGTAGTGAAAGCAATTCAGCGAAACCGCGCCGGACTCAAAGATCCCAACCGCCCTATCGGAACTTTCATTTTCTTAGGAACAACGGGAGTAGGTAAAACCGAATTGGCAAAAGTAATGGCTCGCGAACTCTTTGATTCTGATGATGCATTGATCAGAATTGACATGAGCGAATACATGGAGAAATTCGCAGTTTCCCGTCTGGTAGGAGCGCCTCCGGGATATGTAGGATATGAAGAAGGAGGACAGCTTACCGAGGCAGTCCGCAGGAAACCGTACGCTGTCATACTTCTGGACGAGATTGAAAAAGCCCATCCCGATGTATACAATATTTTACTTCAGATTCTGGACGAAGGCCATGTAACTGACAGTCTGGGAAGGAAAATCGACTTCCGAAATACGATTATTATCCTGACTTCCAACATCGGAACCCGCGATCTGAAAGATTTCGGAGATGGAGTAGGATTCGGAACGTCAGCGAAGAAATCTACCACAGATGCCAGAGCCCGTTCTACGATTGAAAACGCATTGAAGAAGGCTTTTGCACCGGAATTCCTGAACCGAATCGATGATATTATTATCTTCAATTCTCTGGAACAAAAGGATATCAGAAAAATCATTGATCTGGAGTTGAATAAACTGTACAACAGAATTGAAAAATTGGGCTATAAAGTGGAACTTACAGAAGAGGCCACCAGTTTCATTGCTGAAAAAGGCTGGGACAAAGATTTTGGAGCCCGTCCGCTGAAACGTGCTATCCAGAAATATATCGAAGACCTGATTGCTGAAATGCTGGTGAACAAACAAATGAAAGAAGGTGATAAGGTCACGTTGCAGCTGAACGAAGCCAAAGATGCACTGGAAAAAGCAGAGCCCGTAAAAGGAAAAAAAGAAAAAGTATAACCAATTATTCACGAACAACAGAACCACTGATGAATGTCGGTGGTTTTTTATGATTAAAATGAGTAACGTTTTAAATTTTGCCGTTTTAGGAAATGGATTTATGGGGAAAAAGCATATTGAGATTATCAAAAGTCTTGAAACCGTGCGCCTCAGTGCCGTGATCGATCATCATTGGCATGAAGATTCGCAGGATTCGTTTTTAGCGTATCCGCAACTGGAAACTTTTCTGGAACAAGACACGGATACGGATGTTGTGGTAATCGCAACACCGAATTATCTGCATTTCGAACAAGCGAGGGAACTGCTGCAGAACGGGTATCATGTCATTATCGAAAAGCCCTTCTGCATGTCGGTAGAAGAAGCCGAAACCTTAGAAAAAGTATCTCAGAAATCAGGGAAAAGTGTTTTCATGATTATGCAGAACCGCTACGCTCCCATTTCCGTATGGTTGAAAAACTTGGTGGTATCAGGGATTTTGGGCGATATTTATCTGGTGCAGACCAATTGTTTCTGGAATCGCAATGAAAATTATTACCTTCCTAAATCTTGGAAAGGCAGCAAAAGCATGGACGGCGGAACACTTTTTACCCAGTTTACCCATTTTGCCGACCTTATTTTCTGGATTTTTGGAGATATAGAAAATGTTCATTCGCGGCTGAAAACCCTGCGTCACAAAAATCTGATTGAAATCGAAGATACCGGTATCGCCACTTTTGATTTTGTGAAAGGAGGGATGGGAAGCATCAGTTTTACTACTGCAGCCTATGAAAAAAACCTTGAAAGTTCCATGACGATCGTTTCAGAACATGGCAATATCAAAATATCAGGACAATATTTTGACAAAGTGGAAGTTTGCCACATCAAGGATTATCTGCTGGATCCCACCATTATTACCGTTCCCGATAATTTGGAAAACCTAAGACAGGAATACCACACCGTAACAGAAGTGCTGTCCCAAGGTAAGCCCAGTGATATTTCATTTCAGGAAGGAAAAAAACTGATTGCTTTTCTGGAAAGTGTGTATAGAACCTGTTCATAGCATGCGTCGGTTAATCCCGGTGTAAAGTTGTAAATTTGCACCAAATTCTGATGTAATGAAAATTGTAGTAGGTCTTTCGGGAGGAGTGGATTCTTCGGTGGCTGCCTATCTGCTTCAGCAGCAAGGGCACGAAGTTATCGGTTTATTCATGCGCAACTGGAACGATGCCTCGGTAACACTGGAAGATGAATGCCCCTGGATAGAAGACAGCAACGATGCGCTGATGGTAGCTCAGAAACTGGGAATTCCTTTTCAGGTGATCGATATGAGCGAGCTGTATAAAGAACGCATCGTGGATTATATGTTCAAGGAATATGAAAACGGAAGAACTCCTAATCCGGATATACTGTGCAACCGTGAAGTGAAATTTGATGTTTTTCTTCAGACTGCTTTGGCGTTGGGTGCAGAGAAAGTAGCGACCGGACATTACGCCCGTTTGGATTCTTTCGCAGATGAAAACGGAACCAAAATTTATCGTTTGCTTTCAGGAAAAGATCAGAATAAAGACCAAAGTTATTTTCTCTGCCAGCTGAATCAGGAGCAGCTTTCTAAAGCGCTTTTCCCGATTGGCGAACTCACAAAACCGGAAGTAAGAGAAATTGCCAGAGTACAGGGATTGATTACTGCCGAAAAAAAAGATTCCCAAGGTTTATGTTTTATAGGGAAAGTAAGTTTGCCTGAATTCCTCAAGCAGCAGCTGCAGCCCAAAGAAGGCGAAATTGTTGAAATTTTCAAAGATCTCGAAGCATTTTCTAAAGAAATACCTGAATTTTCATCCAAAAAAGAAGAACTGGAATTTCTGTCAACTAAAAAAACCTACAACAAATCTGATGGCAAAGTGATAGGCAAGCATCAGGGTGCTCAATATTATACCATCGGGCAGAGCAAAGGCCTTGGTATCGGCGGCCATCAGGAAAGCTGTTTTATTATTTCACGGGATATGGAACAGAATATTCTGTTTGTGGGAGAAGGGAGAAATTTCCCCGGCCTTTTCACTAAAGTGATAAAAATTCATCCGGCTGAAGTTCACTGGGTTCGGGAAGATCTTCGTTTAAATGATGGCGAAACGATGGAAGTGATGGCGAGAATCCGCTACCGTCAACCTTTGGAAAAAGCCATTCTTCATCAATTCGATTCAGTACTTTTTATTGAATTTCAGAACCCGCAGTCTGCCGTCGCAGAAGGCCAGTTTGCCGCCTGGTATCTTAATGATGAATTATTGGGCAGTGGGGTGATCAGTTAAAAAAGCTTCGGAAAGGTTTTTGTAGGAGTTTGCCAAATTAACCGCAATGGAAGAAACTCTGAGAAAGATTACCGAATTTGGCTATCATGCTCACGGAAATCAGCAACGCAAATACACTCCCGATCTTTATATGGTGCATCCTGTCAGGGTAATGGAACAGTGCAAAAATTACACTCAGGATATCACTGTCCTCGCTGCGGCACTGTTGCACGATGTGTTGGAAGATACGCCGATTGCCGAAGAAGAAATGAGAAATTTTCTACTGACCGTGATGTCGGAAGCTCAGGCAGAAGAAACCTTGAAGAGAGTGATAGAACTTACGGATGTCTATATCAAAGATGATTTCCCCCAATTAAACCGCCGCACCCGAAAGGCTAAAGAAGTGGAACGCCTGAAGCAAATATCCCCGGAAACCCAAACGATTAAATATGCTGATATTCTGGACAATTCTCAGGAAATTATTCCTTATGATCCGGATTTTGCAAAAGTTTATCTTCATGAAGTAAAAACCATCCTTAAAGCTCTGGATCGGGGAAATCCGGACCTTAGAAGAAAAGCAATGACGGTGGTGGAAGAAGGACTGAAACAGCTTTCCCGCTGAAAAGTTTTTCAGTATTTGGGAAAATATTCACACCTTTACGGCACTAATTACATTATGAACTGGATATTGCTCATTATCGCCGGCCTGTTTGAGGTTGGTTTCGCTGCCTGTCTCGGAAAAGCTAAAGAATCTACGGGAACGGCTTCCTATTGGTGGTTTACGGGGTTTCTCATTTGTCTTTCCATCAGTATGGTTTTATTGGTGAAGGCCACGCAAACATTGCCTATTGGTACAGCATATGCAGTATGGACAGGCATTGGAGCGGTGGGAACGGTTCTGGTGGGGATTTTCTTTTTTAAGGAACCGGCAGATTTTTGGAGACTTTTTTTCATCACCACGCTCATTGGTTCTATTGTCGGACTGAAAGCGGTGACCACACAATGACGCTATATTTTTAATCACAAAAACACCATCTCATGCGAATAGAATATGATATTAAATTAGGATTTAAAGATGTGATGTTTCGGCCAAAACGTTCTACTTTGAAATCGAGGTCGGAAGTTTCTCTGGAACGGGTATTCACTTTCCTCCATACCGGCCGCCGTTGGAAAGGCGTTCCTGTGATTGCAGCCAATATGGATACCGTCGGGACATTTGAAATGGCAGAAGCACTCGCATCAGAACAGATGATGACCGCTATTCACAAGCACTATACCGTCGAAGAATGGAGTTCATTTTTAAAAGGAAAACCGGAAGAATTCTATCATCACATCGCACTGAGTACCGGAACCGGCGCTTCAGACGAAGAAAAAATTAAGAAAATCTTCAGTCAAAATCCTGAACTGCAGTTTCTCTGTATTGATGTTGCCAACGGTTATTCCCAACATTTCGTGAATTTTGTAAAAAAAGCACGGGATCGTTTTCCGGAAAAAACCATTATGGCAGGAAATGTAGTGACGGGTGAAATGGTAGAAGAACTTCTTCTTGCAGGTGCAGATATGATTAAAGTAGGAATAGGCCCCGGATCGGTTTGTACCACGAGAGTGAAAACAGGTGTGGGGTATCCTCAGCTTTCCGCAATTATTGAGTGTGCCGATGCTGCCCACGGATTGAAAGGACACATCATCGGAGATGGCGGGTGTAGAGTTCCGGGCGATGTAGCGAAGGCTTTTGGCGGCGGTGCCGATTTTGTGATGCTAGGTGGAATGTTGGCCGGACATGATGAAAGCGGCGGAGACATCAGCGAAGAATCAGGGAAAAAATATAAACTTTTCTACGGCATGAGTTCCCGGACAGCGATGGAAAAGCATGCCGGTGGTGTCGCTGAATACCGTGCCTCAGAAGGGAAAACAGTTAAGATCCCCTATAAAGGATCCGTTTCCGAAACCGCAAAGCTAAATATGATACTATGATAAGTATTCTGGATGAGATAAACCGCGCTGCTATAGAAAAACGTTACAGCTTTTCTAAGATGGAAGAACCGGATCTAAGGGTGCTGGAAGCTATAGGCGGATAATTTTTTTTAACCTGCAGTATTATGTGCAGGCAAACGGATTGTTTTAACAAAGGGTGTTCTTTCTACAGAATACCCTTTAGTTTTTATTAATTCTACATATCACCCTTTACTTCAACTTCGGTAACTTTAAATGAATTTATGACATCTTTTGCTGAATAAATTATTCCTATTAGCACCATAATCATACCGGCAGAAAAAATCAAAGGAGGCGCGCTTCTTAAAATTCCTGAAGAGAATAATATATTAACTCCAATAACAATGGATGTTAAAACAAATAAAAGTATTGAACCCATAGTATAAAGAATCGCATTCCTTATTTCTTTGCAGCGCTGCATCAGCATGGTTAACTGGCTTGTAATGCTGGAATAACGGAACTGTTCATATGCTCCCGGTTCTTCATTTCTCGAGATCTTTATGTGATGCCTCCTTCTCTCTTCATTCAGAAGCCTTATCCTGTTAATTGTGCTGGTATAGCGGTTATGCATATTCAAAAGCAATAGGGCAGTAGCAG
>JAANMT010001459.1_pt1 | contig 23194 bp, 23 predicted proteins | sample 7279711 | NCBI WGS metagenome assembly JAANMT01 (sample SAMN14094538, study PRJNA606508) | bioreactor metagenome | isolation source: A lab-scale SPAN reactor treating ammonium-rich wastewater day 1 | place: Ireland: Galway | collected 2017-01-16 | reverse complement strand
TAAATAAATTTTTCATAATAAGATATTTTTTTGTTGATGTAAAAGTAGACAAATATCATACTATTTAATTTAAATTAGTATAGAAATACACTATTAAAGTTATTTATGATATTTTAATACACAAAAAAGCACCCCGATTGGGGTGCTTTATCTTTCTGAAAACTATTTTATGATAGAAGACTTTCGTCGACCAGATTAGGCAACGTTACTTTTAGATTAGGTTCTATTTCCATCGCTCGCTTGATGGCGAAAACTGCACCTTCATTTCTTGCCCAGCTTCTGCGGGAAATTCCGTTGTTCACATCCCAGAAAAGCATCGATTTTAATTTTCGGTCCGCATCTTCACTTCCGTCAAGCAGCATGCCGAAACCTCCGTTAATTACTTCGCCCCAGCCAACACCGCCTCCGTTATGTATAGAAACCCAGGTAGCTCCCCGGAAACTGTCGCCAATTACATTCTGTATTGCCATATCTGCAGTGAATTTTGATCCGTCATAAATATTTGAGGTTTCACGGTAAGGAGAATCTGTCCCTGAAACATCATGGTGATCACGACCTAAAACAACCGCCCCTATTTCTCCCCTTTTTATTGCATTATTGAAAGCTTCAGCAATTTTCATTCTTCCTTCTGCATCGGCGTAAAGAATTCTGGCCTGCGAACCAACCACAAGTTTATTCTCCTGAGCTCCCTTAATCCATTTAATATTATCCGCCATTTGCTGCTGAATTTCTACAGGTGAATTTTTCATGATTTCTTCTAAAACTCCGCTGGCAATTTTATCGGTTTTCTGTAAATCATCAGGTTTTCCGCTCGTACAAACCCACCGGAAAGGCCCGAAACCGTAATCAAAACACATGGGCCCCATAATATCCTGAACATAACTTGGGTATCGGAAATCAATGCCGTTTTTTGCCATAATATCTGCACCTGCTCGGCTCGCTTCCAGAAGAAATGCATTTCCGTAATCGAAAAAGTAGGTTCCTTTTGCTGTATGTTTATTAATGGCTGAAGCATGTCTTCTTAAACTTTCCTGAACTTTTTCTTTAAAGAGATCAGGATTTTCCGCCATCATTTTATTGGCTTCTTCAAAGGAAATGCCGACCGGATAATAGCCGCCCGCCCACGGATTATGGAGAGAAGTCTGATCAGAACCAATATCAATTTTAAGATTTTCCTCATCAAATTTTTCCCACACCTCTACAACATTTCCTAAGTACGCCAAAGAAACAGTCTCGCTGTTTTCTTTTGCGGTCTTTACTCTTTCAATTAGTTCCTCTATATTTTCGCAAACTTCATCAATCCATTTCTGCTCATGACGGATTTTTGTGATTTTCGGGTTTACCTCCGCACAAACCGTGATACAGCCGGCGATATTCCCTGCTTTTGGCTGTGCTCCGGACATTCCACCCAAACCTGACGTTACAAACAGTCCGCCTTTTGTTTCTTTTTTTATTTTTCTGAAAGCATTCAAAACTGTAATGGTGGTTCCGTGCACAATTCCCTGCGGCCCTATGTACATATAGCTTCCAGCGGTCATTTGCCCGTACTGCGAAACTCCTAATGCATTGAATTTTTCCCAGTCATCGGGTTTTGAGTAATTCGGAATCATCATTCCGTTCGTTACAACGACTCTCGGTGCTTCTTTATGCGACGGAAATAGGCCCATCGGATGCCCGGAGTACATTGTTAAAGTCTGCTCTCCGGTCATTTCCGACAGATATTTCATCGTCAGAAGATACTGTGCCCAATTGCTGAATACGGCGCCATTTCCGCCATAGGTAATAAGTTCATGCGGATGCTGTGCTACGGCGTAATCCAGATTGTTCTGAATCATCAGCATAATGGCTTTTGCCTGCTCAGATTTTCCGGGATATTCTGAAATCGGCCTTGCCTTCATCTCGTAATCCGGACGGAAACGGTACATGTAAATTCTTCCATAATTTTCAAGTTCATCGCGGAATTCGGGTAAAAGTTCTGCATGAAATTTCGGCTCGAAATATCTTAGGGCATTTTTCAGCGCAAGTTTTTTTTCTTCGTCCGTTAAAATTTCCTTACGCTTCGGTGCGTGATTGATGTGTGGTTCGTATGGTTTTGGTTGCGGAAGTTCGTTGGGGATTCCCTGCTGTATCTTTTCCTGGAAGGTTTTTGTATCCAAAATTCGAAGTATTAAATTAAAGTTTTAAAGATATTGAAATTCAAAAATACAATCCTAGCTTATGTTCATAAAAAAATTCCCTTTCATTGAAAGAGAATTTAGATATTATGTTTTCTAACCGAAATTTAAGGTACAAAATCTTCATTTGTTTCCCCGGAATCATCTTCATTATCAATTGTTGTGTGAATAACGTTTTCTTCATCCGGAATCTGGTCCGTAATCTGCTCGAAATTGTCATCATCTTCCGAGCCGGGAATATCCAGACCGTAAGGCATGCCGTCGTTAGAATTTTCGTTAAGAATTGGATTTCCGTCTCCGTCGATAGGAACGGGTTCTTCCTTATTAAATATGTCCTCCTGCGGATTATAATTCATTTCTTTAAGTTGATCGTTTTGTTCGGGGATGTTATTTTCTGGGATCATAGTGTAATATTTTAAATTGTGAAATTAGAGAAGTTTTCACACCTCTTCGCCTAACTGTTGGTTTTTGTTATTTTCCCAGGCATCATCGTATGCTTTTTTCTGGTTTTTCCACGCTAAGGGAGGAATTGCATTTTCGGCATCTTTTACGAAATTTTCCTGGGTTATTTCTGGGTTGCGTACGTCTTTCAGCCTTGTAGTTGCTGAGTTTTGCGTAGCAATATCTTGGTTCTCGTCATTTTCCATACTTCTCTTTTCCTCGTGAGATTTTTCTGACTGTTTTATTTTATTATTGTCCATATTTTAAAATTTAGGGGTTTTTAGGTTTTAAAAATTCAAATACCATTCCGAAACAAATCCCTATCTTGAAGTCATAACTGAAATCATTAATAAAGCGCTTAAACAGCAAGTATTTTGCGTGAAAAATTATAGCAATTCTCAAAAAACTTTTAAATTTATTATTAAATTTGCCCACATTCATATTATGGAAAAAAATACTAAACCTACGCCGCCCCACGCTGCTGTACAGAATAAAACCCTTTCGAAACCACGTATATTTTTTGGAGTTCTTTTCGTTCTGCTTTCTGTAGTTCTTACCCTTTCCTTTGTATCATACCTTTCAAACTGGAAAGCAGACCAAAGCCAGGCGGGTACAATGTTGGATAAAACGGTACAATCATCTAACATTTTCGGTAAAATTGGCGATTGGCTTGGCAATATTTTTATTTTTGAAAGTATTGGAATTGCTGCTTTTGCAGTAGCATTTCTATTTTTTGTGGTTGGGATGATGATTTTCAAAAAGAATTATTTCAAGCCCTGGAAAACCATTGGTCATTCTTTATTCTTCATTTGCTGGCTGCCCATTTTTATGGGAGCAATTACCAAAGGTCAGGGTGTTCTGAGTGGCGTTTACGGATTCCAGATCATGGATTTTTTACTGTCCGTAATTGGTATGGCGGGATTGTGGCTCGTTCTTTTAGTAAGCATTGGACTTTATTTTATTTTGGAATTCAACCTGAGTCCATCCAATGTAAAAGCTAAACTTAATGATCTGAACGAAAATACGGTTGGAAGAGTAAAAGCCATGATGCCTAATTCTTCTGAAAATTTCGAAGCGGATGAAGAACTTGAGGAAATGAGCAGCGATGAAAATGAAATTCCAGCTCAGTCACCTGCTAAAACAATTCCTGTTGCCGCGGAAATTCCTGTAAAAGGTTTTCCTGAGGTCGAAATCAGTAATGATTTTGAAACAATTAAAACTCCCAATAAGACTTCTTTCGACAACGGTGAAATTTCGAATGTGACCGTAACAGAGAATAATGGAAATTCCTTGAATTTAAATCCGACTGCGGGCAATAATGTAGCATCAACAAAATCTGATGACATTGATTTTAAGGTTGAAGTCGCTAAGACCGTAGATATTCTTGACGAATCCGACATAAAATCCCAGGAACTTGTTGATAAACACGGGCTTTATGACCATAAACTCGATCTGGCGAAATTCCAGATGCCTACAGTAGATCTGCTAAGGGATTACGGAAACGAGGAAATCTCCATCAACAGAGATGAACTTGAAGAAAACAAAAATAAAATTGTTGGTCTACTCAAAAATTTCAACGTAGGAATTGCCGAAATTAAAGCGACGGTAGGACCTACCGTAACCTTGTATGAAATCGTTCCGGAAGCGGGAATACGGGTTGCATCCATCAAAAAATTACAGGATGATATCGCGCTGAACCTTTCAGCACTTGGAATCCGTATTATTGCGCCAATGCCAGGTAAAGGGACGATTGGGATTGAAGTTCCGAGAAAAAATCCTTCCATGGTTTCTATGCGAAGTGTTATTGCTTCACAGAAATTCCAGAATACCGATATGGATTTGCCGGTGGTTTTCGGGAAAACGATTTCCAACGAAATTTTCATGGCAGATTTAGCAAAAATGCCGCATTTACTAATGGCAGGAGCTACCGGACAGGGAAAATCAGTAGGTATCAACGCCATACTCACTTCCCTGCTTTATAAAAAACATCCAAGCGAACTGAAATTTGTGATGGTTGATCCAAAAAAAGTGGAACTTTCGCTTTATTCAAAAATTGAACGACATTATCTGGCAAAACTTCCTGACGGTGACGATGCTATTATTACTGATACCCACAAAGTGATTAACACCCTGAATTCCCTCTGTATTGAGATGGATCAGCGTTACGATTTACTTAAAAATGCGTTCTGTAAAAATCTAAAAGAATACAACAAAAAATTCACTGAAAGAAAGCTGAATCCTGAGAACGGACACCGCTATCTGCCGTATATCGTTTTGGTCGTAGATGAATTTGCGGACCTGATTATGACCGCCGGTAAAGAAGTTGAACTCCCGATCGCAAGACTTGCACAGTTAGCGAGAGCGGTCGGCATTCACCTTATTGTCGCCACCCAAAGACCATCAGTAAACGTAATTACGGGGATGATTAAAGCAAATTTCCCGGCAAGAGCTGCTTTCCGGGTAATTTCAAGTGTGGATTCACGAACGATTCTGGATTCACCGGGTGCAGACCAGCTAATTGGAAAAGGAGATATGCTTTATTTCAACGGAAACGAAATCCTCCGTCTTCAGTGTGCGTTTGTTGACACTCCTGAAGTGGAAAAAATTGCAGAATTCATTGGTGAACAGAAGGGTTACGCCAGTGCTTTCATGCTTCCGGAATATTCCAGCGAGGAAGCCACTTCAACCGTTGGAGCATTTGATCCCAATGAAAAAGATGCGCTTTTCGAAGATGCAGCTAGAATCATTGTATCAACTCAGCAGGGATCTACATCAATGCTTCAGCGCCAGCTTAAATTGGGTTATAACCGCGCGGGAAGAATCATGGATCAACTGGAAGCAAGCGGCATTGTTGGCGGCTTCAACGGTGCTAAGGCAAGAGAAGTACAGATCAGTGATCTGAATTCTTTGGAACAGTTTTTGGAAGAATTGCGCAAATAAAGCAAACTTTAAACAACAGTTTAACTTTACTTTAGAATTTTAATCCAAAAAACAAAAAAAGAATGAAAAGTATATTGAAAAAATTTACCCTTGGAATTTTTGCACTCGGTACTGCCGCAAGTTTTTCAGCACAGAAAATTGACGCAAAAGCTAAAAATTTATTGGACGCAGTTGCGCAGAATTATAAATCTAAAAATAATGTTTACTTCAAATTTGTATACGGAACTGGCGCCGGCAAAACGGTAACCAAGACGGAGCCCGGCATCTTCTACTCCGCTAAGGATAAGTACAAACTTAAAATTATGGGAACCGAGCAGATTTTTGATGGAAATAAAATCTATAATATTTCTGCCGAAGACCAGGAAATCACTGCAGCAAAACCAACAGGTTCTGAGCAGATGTTTTCCCCTTTAAATTATATCGAGGAATATAAAAAAGGTTATACGGTGAAATATATTGGTAAAAAAAATGTGAATGGAGTAAATGCGGACCAAATCAAGCTTATTCCCACCGCCAAAAACGGTATTAAAGAAGTAAATCTGTTTATTAATGATGCAAAAAAGCAGATCGTAAAACTGGAACAGTTCTCATCAGACAATTCAGTTTCGGTGATCGCGATCAGTGATTATAAAGTGAATCAGAGCTTAAACAGCAACATGTTTAACTTTGATAAAGAACAGTATAAAAACTATATTTACACGGAACTCTAAGACTTCCAAAATTAAAAGCCCTCTACAAAACAGAGGGCTTTTTTTTGAATGCTGTAACACTTTATGCTTGTGATTTTTTTTGGTAAATTTGACGCATGATAAAAAAGCTCGACGGCTACGTCATTAAAACTTTCTTCGGACCGTTTATTTTTATTTTCAGTGTGCTGTTTTTCATTTTCGTGGTTAACATCATCTGGATCCGGCTGTCGCAATTTACCGGAAAAGGGTTGAGCTACTGGGAAATTCTCAGATTACTCTCCTACCTTTCTGCAATTGTTGTACAACTTGTTTTGCCGCTTACGATACTGCTTTCTTCAATTATGACCTTTGGGGATTTTGGGGAACGTTATGAGCTGGCCGCCATGAAAGCTGCGGGAATTTCTCTCACCAGAATTATGTTGCCGCTGTTTTTTGTATCAATAATTTTTTCTCTTTTTCTTTTTGTCTTTTCCAATAATGTCATACCCGACTTCCAGCGGAAAGCGAAAAATATGCTCTACAATATCGCCGCCACTAAACCGGCACTGAATTTTACACCGGGTCAGTTTATACAGCAGATTCCGGGTTACAGCGTGAAATTCGACAAGATTTCGGGAGAGAACGGAGAAAATCTGGAAGGGGTTTTCATTCATAAAATGGCGAATTCCTATGAAAACCAACAGTCTATTGTAGCTGAAAAAGGAAAATTTGTTCAGGCGGATAACAGAAATTATTTAAAACTTGTGTTGTTCAATGGCCATATCTTTGAAGACAATATTGGTAATATCGATTACAACCAACGTCTGAAACAGCCAGATCAGGCGATAAAGTTTGATACGCTGGTTTCACATTTCAATATTTCAGATATCATCAATAAAGCTCTCGAGGCTGAGAAAATCACTGATGATTATTCTTTCCAGAATTTTATCGAACTCAACTCCACCATTGAAGCTGCTAAAAAAGAGAACAACGTGGTTTTAGGAAATATCAGCAGTGAACTGATCAACCAAACCAACGGTTTTGTAAGCTATATTGATAAAACTCCAGCCAAAAAGGCCGTCCTCCCGACTCCGAAACTGGACACCATGAAGCAGAAAAAAAAGCAGGAACTGCTATATGCTGCATTTAATAAAGTAGAAAGCGTAAAGCAACTTAACATTAATAAAAGTGAGCAGATACAGGGATTACACGCATTCTATTCCCGTATTATTATTTACCAACAGCGAATATTTTCTTATTCGGTGACCTGTCTTATTTTCTTTTTGATTGGTTCAAGTCTGGGTTCAATCATCCGGAAAGGCGGATTGGGACTCCCTGTAGTAATCGCGATCGTGGTATTCATTATTTTCTACGTCTTAAATCTTTCCGTTGAAAACATGGCGTGGTCCGGCAAAATGGATCCCTATCTGGCGGCATGGTTACCGAATATGGTACTCTTCCCTTTCGGCGCATGGCTTACCTATAAAGCACTAACTGATTCCCAGCTCTTTGATATTGAAAAGTACAAAAGTCTCTTCAAACCGATTGTCGCGAGATTTTCTAAAAATAAAGAACATGAGCGTTACCGCTAAAAAAAACCGCAACATAATTGTTGCGGTTTTTTTATTTAAAATATTTTGTAATGGCCTCGTCGGTGGGTTTTGTTGTGCTGACGAAACTGTCAATTAATTTTCCGTTTTCATCTAAAAGAAACTTAGTAAAGTTCCAGAGAATGGTCGTGTTTTTAACGCCGTTCAGGTTCTTATCCGTTAAATATTTAAAGATCGGCGCAGTATCCCCGCCTTTCACCGAAACTTTTGCTGCGATAGGAAAAGTAACTCCGTAATTTTTCTGGCAAAACGCTCCAATTTCTTCATTGGTTCCGGGTTCCTGACCTCCAAAATTATTTGCAGGGAAACCTACAACAACAACTTTGTCTGCATATTCCTTCGAGATTTTCTCCAAATCTGCATATTGTGGTGTGAAACCACATTCTGATGCTGTGTTTACGATGAGAATTTTTTTGCCTTTAAAATCAGCAAAATTTATCTCATTACCGTCTCCGCTTTCTACTTTATAATCATAAATACTTTTCATAGCTGTGTTTTTATCCTGTGAAATTTCTTTTTTCTGCTGCGTGCAACTTTGAATAAAGGCACCAATTGACAACAGAATTATAAATATTTTTTTCATTTTTTAAGGTGTATTTAGCTTAAAATTTAAAAGTATTCGGGGGCAGAACCTTGTTGGTTTCAATCTTATTAATCAGCATAACGTAATCACTGTCTTTTTTAGGAGTCGAAGATTCAATTCTAAAGGGCATCAATAAGCTTCCCACTTTTTTGTAATCACTGTATACAAGGGTTTCATCAGTTTTTACCTCCTTCAGCAACATATAAGATTTGGAGTCGAAATAATACAGCGTTTTATTTACATTTTTTATAAGTTCAACTTTATGACAGTATGTTTCTCCTACTTTTTCCTTGCCCAGATAGTTTGCTTCAAATCCTTTGCTTTCCCAATCAATAAAATCGGTATCGAAACTTTCAGCAATATAGTTCGGATATTCCTGCAGCTTATTGGTTGCATAATTCATGGCATATCCTTTTTTACCGTCGTAACCTTCAATTGCGGTCTCCTTTTTATTGATTGTAATTACGGTTTTTGTAAGATTGGGCCTTTCCTGGAAGATTTTAATAGGATAATGATCGTTGATCCCTAATGTGAGCCTTCCCTGAATGATGATCGAATTTAAAAGTTTCCAGTTGGTTAAACCTCCTGAGAGTTCTATATTTTTTTCTATAATTTCCTTTGCGGTTTGTGCGGAAACGATTCCGCTCATCAACATGATGAATACTAGCAATATCTTTCTCATTAATCGGTCTGTTTATTTGTCAAATATATACTTTTTGAATTTAAGAACTCTCGCGCGCTCCTAAAATTGCCCGTGCTTTCTCCAGGTCTTCCGGAACATCAATGCCTACTCCTACGAAATCTGTTTCGATCATTTTAATTTTCATCCCGTATTCCAAATAGCGTATACATTCAATTTTCTCTGAAATTTCAAGTGGTTTCATCGGAAGTTGGGCGAAAGTAATCAGTGCCTTTTTCCTGAAAGCGTAAACGCCAATATGCTTGAAATATTCTACCTCCGGATGAGTTTCGCGGGGATAAGGAATTACAGACCTGCTGAAATAGAGCGCAAAACCATGATTATCGGTAATCACTTTTACATGATTAGGATTTTCTATTTCCTCCTTATTTTTTAATTTAATTTTTAGTGATGCCAATGAAATTTTTTCTTCAGAATCATCCTCAAAAACGGAAATTAACTGTTTTAACGGTTCGGTTTTCAGAAAAGGTTCATCTCCCTGAACATTCACCACAATATCGCAATCAATGTTCTGAACTGCCTCTGCAATTCGGTCACTTCCCGTTTCATGCTGACCTGTCATCACTGCGTTTCCTCCTTTTTTGATGATTTCATCAAAAATGATTTCAGAATCCGTGGCAACAAATACTTCATCGAACAAACCCGTAGCTACAACATTTTGGTAAGTTGTGGCAATTACCGTTTTACCGCCCAAAATCTGCATCAGCTTTCCGGGAAAACGGCTGGCTTCATAGCGTGCGGGTATCACAGCGATAATTTTCATGCTTAAGAAAGTTTTGAAAGTGCATTTTCGAGTCTTGGCAACATATTTCTGATTTCGTCCGAAGACAAACCACCTGCTGATGCCCTAAACCACGGCATATTCCGTGAATTTCCGAACGCCGAAAATGGTACAAGCGCCACACCAGCTTCGTTGATCAAATAAAATACAAGGTCAGACGAATCCGCAATCTGTGAACCGTCAGGTTTTGTTTTGCCTAAATAATCAAGCTCAATGGTGAGATACAGTGCACCCATCGGTTTAATACTGTCGACCTGCAACCCGCGGGATTTCATTTCCTGAATTCCGGTATGCAGAATTTTTAAACTGTCAGCGATTTTTCCCTTAAAGTCATTCACAAAAAAGTCTACATTTTCCGGCTCACCCAAAAATACCGAAACGGCCTGCTGCTCAGGTTTTGGCGCCCAGGCCCCGATGTGGCCGAGTAATGCTTTCATTTTGTCAATAATTTCCGTAGGACCAAAACTCCAACCTACTCTGACTCCCGTTGCCGCAAAACATTTCGAAGTCCCGTCGATAAAAACGGTGTATTTCTTCATTTCCGGGAAAAGAGAAACAGGATTGAAATGCTCTTCATCAAAAGTAAGCATCGCGTAAATCTGATCATACATCAGATAAAGCGGTTTTTCATTCTCACCGCGTTTTTTATTCTCTTCCAGAATGAGTTCACAAATTTCGGTGAGCTGATCTTTAGTAAACATTGTTCCGGTCGGATTCAGCGGAGAACATAAAGCCAGCAGAACTGCACCTTCCAAATGAGGTTTCAATTCCTCTGCAGTCGGCAAAAAGTTATTGGACTGAGACGTTTCAACTTCAATTTTTTCAGCGTGGGTCAAATAGGCATAATGGTTGTTGTTCCACGAAGGAATTGGATACACTACTTTATCACCTTCATCAACAATCGTTTTGAAAGTAGCATAAATTAAAGGTCTGGAGCCGCCTGCCACTAAGATTTCATCTGCGGAATATTCAAGATTCCAGCGATTTTTTAAATCTTCGGAAACAGCTTTTCTCAGAGATAAAAGGCCGTTTGCCGGCGGATAATTGGTCAGGTTATTTTGGTAAGCCTTCTGAATTTCTTCTTTCAGTCTTGCGGGAATCGGGTAAATATTGGCATCCAAATCACCGATGGTAAGATTGGCGATCTCGGCGCCCTGCGCTTTCAGATCATTTACCTGATTACCAATTTTAATAATTTCTGAACCGATAAGATTGTGGGCGAGTTTTGATACTTTCATATGATTGCTCAATTAGGTAATTTAATTTTTGACTTTTAAAGTTTTAAATCTGCTTTTACCTGATTAATTTTCTGATCCAAAACAATAAGTTTTTCGCGGAAATCCTGCTCAGAAGCGATTGAATCCTTCACAGAAACATAAAATTTAATTTTCGGTTCTGTTCCGGAAGGTCTTACGCAGACTTTGGTTCCGTCTTGTGTGTAATAAATCAATACGTTAGATTTGGGAATTCCGTCCATTACAGATTTTTTGCTGTCGGTAATATTCAGCGAAGTCTGTTCCTGATAATCCCTAACTTCCACCACTTTTGATCCGGCGATTTCCTGAGGCGGATTTTCACGGAAATCTGTCATCATCTGCTTGATTTCTTCGGCACCGCTTCTTCCCTTTCTTACAACATTGATCAAACCTTCATAGTACATACCGATTTCTTCATAAATCTCGATCATATACTGGTAAACCGTTTTTCCGTTGGCTTTGCACCAGGCTGCAAGTTCGCATGCCAGGAGAATTGATCCACATGAATCTTTGTCGCGCACAAAATCTCCGGTCATGAAACCAAAACTTTCTTCACCGCCACAAACGAATTTCTGCTCACCTTCCGCTTCCCGGATCATTTTACCGATCCATTTGAATCCGGTTAAGCCGATTTTACATTCAATACCAAATTTTGCTGCGATATCAATAAAAATATCAGAAGTTACGATCGTGGATCCTATGAATTCTTTACCGGTAATTTTTCCGGCTTTTTTCCACTGCTCCAGAATGTAATACGTAAGAATAGTGTTGCATTGATTACCGTTCAGCAATTGAATTTCGCCATCTAAATTTCTCACTGCAATACCTAATCTGTCACCATCCGGGTCAGTACCGATTACAATGTCTCCATTGGTAATTCGGGCTAAATCCATCGCCATTTCCAACGCTGCGGGTTCCTCTGGGTTTGGAGATTCTACGGTAGGGAAATTTCCGCTTGGAATCATCTGCTCGCGAACCAGATCAACTTTTGTGAAACCTGCTTTTTTAAGTGCCTGAGGAACTGTTTTGTAAGTAGTTCCGTGAATCGAAGTAAATACAATGTTTAAGTTATCGTAGCCGATTTTATCTTTCTGATAAAGCGAATTCTCCATGCAGGCATCGATATAGACATCATCCTGCTCTTCGCCGATCCATTCAATTAAGTCATCATTTCCGCTGAATTTAATTTCATCAAATTTTACAGAATAAACTTCTTTTATAATTAAATCATCATGAGGCGGAACAATTTGTGCTCCATCGTTCCAATAAACTTTGTAACCGTTGTATTCAGGCGGATTGTGAGACGCAGTAAGCACGATTCCTGCATTACATTTTTTGTCGCGAACGGTGAAAGAAAGCTCGGGAGTCGGACGGTGTTCTTTGAAGAGCAAAACCTTAATTCCATTAGCTGTAAGTACATCCGCACACATTTTACCAAATTCCTTGGAATTATTTCGTACATCATAAGCGATTGCCACTTTTATCTCTTCACCGGGAAACTGCGTATGCAGGTAGTTTGCGAGACCCTGTGTTGCCTGTCCTAAAGTATATTTATTAAGTCGGTTTGTTCCCACGCCCATAATTCCGCGCATTCCGCCGGTTCCGAACTCCAGTTCACGGTAAAATGAATCCTCGAGGTCATCAGAATTGGTATCAATCCAGTTTTGGATGGTATTTTGCGTTTCTTTGTCGAAAGTATCTGTAAGCCAGAGTTTTGCTTTTTCTAAAGTAGTCATGTTTATTTTATTTGATAACGTTGATATTACTGAATTTTATTACTCCATCTTCCTGTTCTGAACATTAGCCGTTTTATCACTCTTAAACGCGCGGATCGGATCATCATAGTAAACCATTTTTGACGTATTTTTAATAGTTCCTTTAAGCGAATCCTTTACATTTACTTCAGCATAAATTCCGTTTTGTGAGGAAATATTCAAATTTTCGATGTTCCAGTAAGGAGCGATAATGCTTGCGGTATCGGAAATTTTAATTACCGCATCTTTTGTTTTGCCCAAGAAGTTCGCGCGGCTTTTTCCCGTCATTTCCACTTCTGCCCGGCGGGAATTAACTGACCCAATAAATTTACCATTATTTTTTAAATTCAACCGGAAGTTGTCGGTTTTAATTTCGCTGGAAATGTTCATTTCTACAGAGTCGGAGATCGAAACCTTCTCCAGATTATACTTAGAATAAATGGTAACGTTGTAAAAGTCAATGTCTTTTACAGCGCGCTTTTCCTCGATGTTCAAGGTTTTGTCTTTAACGTCGATTTTAAGATTATTTAAAATATTCGGGTAAGTTTCCACGTTCACAAAACTGCTGTCGCTTTTGATGTAAAACAGGCGGAATTTGCCTTTTAAATTTAGGTTAACAAATTCATCAAGCGGAATATCTTTGCTTTCAATATTCCCTTTGGGAGAAATATCTCCACATGAAATGACAGTAAAAGCAAGGAGTAAAATAAACAGATTTTTCATTTTGATTAAATTACTTCGTCGATATTATAATTTTTGTGTTCGCGGTTTGTTCTAATAATCATTTCGCCCAAAAATCCTGCGATGAATAAAAGTGTCCCGAGAATCATCATCGTTAATGCAATAAAAAACCAGGCATTATTGGTAAGTAAATGCCCATAAATTCCTCTGGAAACATCGATTAATTTTGAAATTCCGAGCCAGAACGCAGATAAAAATCCCACAATAAACATGAGTGTGCCAACCGCACCGAAAAAGTGCATCGGTCTTCCGCCAAAACGGCTTACGAACCAAAGCGTAATTAAATCAAGGAATCCGCGTACAAACCTTTCTGTACCGAATTTCGAAGTCCCGTAAGGTCTTGCCTGATGTTGTACTTCTTTTTCGGTAATTCTCCGGAAACCGGCATTGGCAGCCAGAACCGGAATGTACCGGTGCATATCACCATAAACATCGATTGATTTTATGACCTGTTTTTTATAGGCTTTTAAACCGCAGTTGAAATCGTGAAGTTCGACTCCGGAAACTTTTCTGGCAGCTGCGTTGAAGAGTTTTGAGGGAAGATTTTTCGTCATTACATTATCGAAACGTTTCTTTTTCCAGCCCGAAACAATATCGTAATCCTCTTCTTTCACCATTTTGTATAAATCCGGAATTTCTTCCGGAAAGTCCTGTAAATCAGCATCCATCGTGATTACGACTTCGCCCTGTGCTTTTTCGAAAGCTGCGTGTAAAGCCTGAGACTTACCGTAATTTCTTGAAAATTTTATCCCATGAATCTGGGGAAACTGAACTTTCATATTTTCAATGATGCTCCAGGAAAGATCGGTGCTGCCATCGTCAACAAACCAAATCTCGTAAGAAAGGTTTGAGGTCGTGCAGACGTTGTGAATTCTTGAAAATAATTCTTCAAGGGAATCCTCTTCATTGAGAAGAGGTATTATGATGGATAAATTCATTTAATATTGTTGAAATTTTTAGCTAATACTTTTGATGTTTAAAGCACTGATAACCACTAAATTATTCTTCTAATCTACTTCTAAAGAAGCTCGCAAAAAACACTGACAAAATTACGTAAAAAACCATTATCGCTCCGAAATAATACGTGAACTGACGGAAGGAAAACATGTCTTTATCTTTAATCATTTCCGGGGAGAAACTTTTTAATCGGTTCTGGTAATTTTTTTCGAGTTCAGCTTTCTCTTCATCTTTAACCATCGTACTTTTAGCCTTTTCATACTCGTTGGTCAATTCGGTTTTCTGCCTTTCTATATACTGGAAATTTAGCAAATCCTTGGCACCTTTATCAGCAAAATTCAGGAAAAGAAACATGGTTAAAATGGAAAGAAACCCGCCTACAAACATTGGTTTGAAAGATCTCCCAAAAACCGCCTGAAAACCCATCGGTTCCCCCATTTTTTTCGCCGAGTTTACAGATATATATGCGCCTGCCACGTACACGGCAGGAAGCAAGAATGCGTTTAAAAGGACAGAATTGTTGAAATAATCAACATTCATCCCCAAAAAATACATAGCAAAGAAAAGAATCATTGTTACAATAAACAGCACAAAACCAACTGCATAAACATTTTTAACCACAAGAGATTTTATAAATTTTGATTTTTTTTTATTTTCAATTTTGAATTTTAATTTAAAGCCCTATCTTTGCACCGGCAAGTCCTACACAACCAGCTCCTGTGAATCCTCCAGGGTGGGAACGCAGCAAAGGTAAACGGTTGTAGCGGTGTGATGTAGATCGCTTGCCATTTTTTTATGCCTAAATTTCAAAGGTTTCTCCCAACTTAGGCAATAACAACTCCACCCCTTTTTCTTCAAAAATTTTCAAAGCTTCATCGTGATTTATTGAAATGGGCGGAAATGTATCAAAATGGCAGCCGATTACTTTCTTCGTTTTTAAAAGTTCTGCAGCTGCAAAACTTGCTTTTCTTGCACACATCGTATAATGCGAACCTACCGGCAGAATCGCCAGATCAATATTTCCGAATAGTTGTGGAAACAGCGCCATATCTGCCATTACCCCTGTATCACCAGCAAAATAGATGTTTTTACCCGGAAACCTAAAAATATAGCCGCAAGGTTCACCACCATAAGTTCCGTCCGGAAAGCTGGACGTATGCGACGCAGGAACCATAGAAATCTTCAAATCATCCAACTTGGCAGATCCGCCAAAGTTGATGTCAACAGAATTCGGATGGCTGAAATATCCACATATTTCTGGTTGGGCAATAATTTGAGTTTCAGGATGATAGTGTAAAACTTCTTTCACATCTGCTGTATGGTCGCCGTGCGCATGCGTAATTAACACATAATCAATTTGTTGCACTGCAATATCAAATCCCGATTTTTCTTTCTGGAAATTATAAAAAGGGTCGCTGAGAATATTTTTACCGTTATAAGTAAACAAAAAACAGTTTTGTCCGAGGAATTGAATTTTCATTGATTACTATTTTTAATTGAAATAATTCAGGCCGAAAGCTACTAAAACACTTATAATAAGGGTAAAAATCCCAACCTGCTTCAGGTATGGATCGAGCTCTTTCGGTTCTTTGGTCTGCATAATTTTTCTTCTCAGCGCGGTCATCGGAAATACGAGGATAAAGAAAATAAATGCATAATAGTTTCCTTTTTCGTGAAGGCCGTTCATCATCATAAAGACAAGCATCAGAATTAAGGGTAGCTGTAATAGAACGATTTCGTAAACCATTGCATATCGGTATCCCATTCGCAAGGCCAAAGTTTTCTTTCCACTGAGTGCATCGCTTTCGATATCGCGCATATTGTTAAGATTTAGAACTGCGGCGCTCAGCATTCCGATTGTTGTTGCGGGCAAAAGCATGTCCCAGTGAAACGTTTTTGTAAAAAGAAAATAACTTCCACAAACCGAAACCAAACCAAAGAAAACAAACACAAAAATATCACCTAATCCTAAGTATCCATAAGGTTTTTTACCAACTGTGTACCCTATTGCTGCCAAAATACAGGCAATGCCTAATCCTACAAAAGTGTAGAATTCGTTCATTAAATTTTCCCTGAAAAAAGCCAGATATAAAAGAGCAACTGTGGCAATCAAAGACAACGCTGCAAACAGAATCACAGCATTCTTCATTTGGTTGGCGGTGATTCTTCCGGAAGCAACTGCCCGCTGCTCGGCTTCGTTTATTCGGAGTTTATCTGTGCCTTTAATTCCGTCTCCATAATCATTGGCAAAATTGGAGAGAATCTGGTAAAGCAGCGTAACCAAAAGTGCCATGGCAAAAATCTGCCAGTCCCAGGTACCGCCATTTTCGAGAATCCGCCATCTTGCGATGAAGGAGCCCATTATAATTCCGCTCATCGAAAGCGGCAAAGTGCGCAATCTTGCGGCTTGTATCCAATCTGTCATTTAGTTGGTGGTTGTGGTTGGTGGTTAATTAACCAATTAAGAAATCCATTTGTTTTCCCCGAAATCGGGCTTTCTTTTTTCAAGGAATGCGTTTCTGCCTTCTTTGGCTTCTTCGGTCATGTACGCAAGACGAGTTGCTTCACCGGCAAAAACCTGCTGGCCAACCATTCCATCATCGGTAAGATTCATTGCGAATTTTAACATCCGGATCGACATCGGCGATTTTCCTAAAATCTCCTGCGCCCACTGATAAGATGTTTCTTCGAGTTCGGCGTGTGGAATCACCGCGTTTACCATTCCCATTGCTTCCGCCTCTCTGGCAGAATAATTTCTTCCTAAAAAGAAAATTTCACGGGCTTTTTTCTGGCCGACCATTTTCGCCAAATATGCGGAACCGTAACCGCCATCAAAACTGGTAACATCGGCGTCGGTCTGTTTAAAGATTGCGTGTTCTTCACTGGCTAAAGTAAGGTCGCAAACAACGTGTAATGAATGTCCGCCGCCAACTGCCCAACCGTTTACCACCGCAATAACAACTTTCGGCATGAAACGTATTAAACGTTGAACTTCAAGAATATTCAGACGGTGACGTCCGTCATCACCTACATATCCCTGTTCGCCCCGTGCTTTTTGGTCGCCGCCGCTGCAAAATGCGTGTCCGCCGTCTTTCGGGCTCGGGCCTTCGCCGGTGAGCAGAACGACGCCAACCGATGCATCTTCCGAAACATGATAAAAAGCATCATACAATTCGGAGGTAGTTTTGGGACGGAATGCGTTGCGGACTTCGGGTCTGTTGAAAGCAATTCTTGCAACTGCACCACATTTCTGGTAGGTAATATCTTCGTATTCTTTTACGGTTTTCCAGTCGATCATTTTACAGCAATTTTTTGAGGTGTAAAGGTAATATAATATAGCGAAATTTAAATTAAAGATTTTATATTTACGGGCAACAATAAAAATTAGATGATTAAAAAATTTACCTCTGTACTTGTCTTACTTACATCCATTTTCTTCAGCGCCCAGAATGTCAACTTTGATGATATTGAGCTTAAATCTTATCTGCTGAATGCAACACCGACAAATTACCGGGCAATGGATATGGCAGGCCTCTGGTGCAAGGTAGATACCAATTCGGACGGCGAGATCCAACTGTCCGAAGCACAAAACATAAGTACAGTGACCATCAAGCAGTCTTTGGTAAAAAAAATAGGTGGGCTGGAAAATTTTACGAATCTTACTGAACTCAACATCAGTTCAAATGTGATGGTTGCACTCGATCTGACACCACTTCCCACTCTGAAAAAAGTTGGCGTATCAGATTGTTTTGCGCTTTCAAGCTTAAATTTGACCGGAGTACCTGCTCTCGAGCGGCTTTATATATCAAATGTCGACAAACTAAAAGTCATTGATTTAAAAACTAATACATTATTAAAACACGTTAGTTGGACGGGATTGTTCACCAGCACGGACTTTTCCGGCAATTTAAATTTGGAGGAAGCATGGCTTAGCTCCCCGAATCTGGTGCAGCTTGACTTCTCGGCAAACCCAAAGTTCAAGTTTTTGAGACTCTATCAGGACAAACTTTCACAGCTGAGCTTTCAGAATAATCCTGCATTGGAAAATCTTTATCTGCAAAACACGGCGATTACGGTTTTGGATTTGTCCTTAAACTCTGCGTTAACCGAACTGGAGATTTATGGTGTAGTGCTGGCCAACCTTGAACTGCCCGGAAACTCTGCTCTGATGTCTTTAAAGTTAAACGGTTCGCAGGTCCAACAAATCGATGTTTCAAAACAGATAGCGCTCACCTCACTGAAGATGACGGGCAACAAGTTGGAAAGTCTGAACGTAGATCAAAACGTGAACCTGGAAAATGTGCAGGTATGGAATGAAGCGAAAATCAAAACACTGGACTTCAGCCGCCAAACAAAACTGGATTATCTTTGGTTTGACCAACTGGCAAATCTCGAGAAGCTGATAACGAAGAACGGCAGAACACAAAACTTTGTCGAAAGCTATGTAAACTGTCCAAAACTCACCGACGTGTGTTGCGACGAGTCGGAAAAAGCATTTTTTGTCAGTAAAAATGTACCCAATGTTACTACTGACTGCATACTTGGCACTTTTGAACCGCAGCTAGCTAACCGATTACCATTTGCGCCAAATCCCGCTATTGATCAAATAACATTTTCCCTAAAGCCAGACGAGGTCAAAGTCTACTCCACCGACGGAAAACTTGTAATTAGTAGAAAACCAGCGGGGAACAGCATTGATGTTTCCACTTTGAAAACCGGAACTTACTTCTTGGAAATATGGTCAGCCGACCGCACCTACCGCCAAAAACTTATTAAAAAGTAATTTGCAACCATTACCTCTTTAATCTTCTTCCGGCATATCGCCGGCCGTTTCCGCGAGAACTTTTTCTGCCTCGGCAAAATCGTGCTCGTTGACGAGCAAAAAATAGTTTTGTGAAATAGGGAATACTGCGATATTATTGACGTATTCGTTTTTGATATAACTGGGGATTTCGCGAGATGCGAGCTTGGTTTTTGCGAGTTCGATTTCGTAAAGATATGACGACTGGAAGACCGGAACTAATTCTGACATTTTTATTTTTGTTTAAAAATAAGGTAAATAAATTAAAAACCTTCTGAAGAAAAACTGAATGAGATTCTAGCCCTGATGGCAACTGAAAAGATTGTAATGAACAGCAGGTAATGATTTTGGGAGAAGCAAAAACCTTGTTGCTCCTAAAATAAAAAGTTAGTCTGCTTTTTTTCTGTTGATAAACCAGTAAACCGGCAAGCCCAGAAGGATTAAGATAAATCCGGGCCAGGTATATTGAGGCTTAAACCAGATCAGTAAAACGCAAAAGGCGGTGCCGATCAGTAGGTACAATAGAGGCGTAACCGGATAAAGCCATGTTTTATAAGGTCTTTCGATTCCAGGTTTTTTGATTCGTAAATAAATTACTCCGAAAACGGTGATCATATAAAACAGCACAATTACAAACGAAATCATGTCGAGCAAATCGCCGTATTGTCCGCTAAGGGCAAGTACTGATGCCCAGATTCCCTGCATCCAGAGGGACTTTTCCGGAACATCGTTTCTGTTATTATCGATCGCCTGTTTAAAAAACAAACCGTCTTTTGCCATCGTTTGGAATACCCGTGCGCCCGCCAAAACCAATCCGTTAATACATCCAAATGTAGAAATCATCACCAAGACCGCCATTATTACTGTCCCAAGATTTCCGAAAATTACTTCGGAGGCCGCCACAGCAGGACGGTTTTTATCGGCAAAGGCAATAGCATCCCGGTCTAAAGCATTAAGGTAAACAAAGTTCACCAACATGTATAAAACCATTACCACGGTAGTTCCCAAAACCATTGATTTTACAACATTCTTCTTTGGATTTTCGATTTCACCGGAAACGAAAGTTACGTTTTCCCAAGCGACTGAGCTAAACACCGAACCTACCATTGCAGCAGCGATTCCGCCCAAGAGCGTGATGCTACCAATGGATTTCCAGGCGGTTGGCATTAAATCATTCCCCACTTCCTTACCGAAATCCTGAAAACTGTTCCAGCCAAAACTCATATTTGAAGCCCACTGGGAATCTTTCACGAAAAGAAATCCGAAAACGATGATCCCAATCAGCGCGATTATTTTGGAAGCGGTGAACAAGTTCTGTAGAAATTTGCCGTTTTTAACTCCTTTCGTGTTGATATACGTGAGTAAAAGGATTACTACAATGGCTAAAATCTGAACCCAGGTAATCCGAAAAGTTCCGCTCTGGAAAATAGGATCTGAATTATTAAGCGCCGGAATGAGATAGGCTGTAAATTTCCCAAAAGCCATAGCAACAGCCGCAATTGTTCCTGTTTGAATTACGGTGAACAGTCCCCAACCATAAAGAAAACCGGTCATCTTTCCGAAAATTTCTGTAATGTAGGTATATTGTCCGCCCGCTTTGGGAAACATCGCTGACAGTTCGCCGTAAGAAATTGCAGCAGCGATCGTCATAATTGCAGTAATCACCCAAACGGTAATCAGCCAGTAACCGGAACCCAGATTCCGCATCATATCCGAACTTACTATAAATATCCCACTGCCTATCATAGAACCCATTACGAGCATCGTAGCGTCCCAAAGTTTAAGTTTTTTCTGCATAAATTTTTAATTGATGAAGGTTTTGGAAATTAAAACCTGTTTACCGTGTGCCTTTTAAAAAGTAAATATATAGATTTTCCGTAACCGTTTGCATTTTTAGCTGACGATAATTATATTTTTTGAATGAAATATTGGTTTCAAGGGATTCGGATGAATAAAATTTATTATTTTTGAAAAAATTTAAGAAATGAAAAAAATTGTCTTTTTGTTAACGCTGGCATTTTCTACAGTGATGTTTGCTCAGGAAACAGAAAAAAAAGTGGGTCCACCCGCAGGAAATGCTTTAGTTGGTGAAGTATATGGATCTCAGCCTTCTGTAACCGCGGAAAAAAACGCGATACCTGCTAAAAAGCTTCAGAAGAAACTGAAATCCAGCAAAAAGCTGGAAAATGTTGCTGTAAAAGGTAAAGTAACTGAGGTTTGCGACAAAAAAGGTTGCTGGTTGACAGTGGAAACTGATAACAATGAGAAATTTTTCGTTAAAATGAAAGACTATGCCTTCTTCGTACCTACCGCTCTAAAAGGAAAAACAGTAATTCTTGAAGGAAATGCCGAAACGAAAGTAATTTCTGTTGATGAACAGAAGCACTACGCTGAAGACGCGAAAAAGTCTCAGGCAGAAATTGACGCCATTACCAAGCCACAGGAGGAAATCAGATTTATGGCAAGCGGAATAAAAGTAATTAACTAATTCACATCCATATAAACATACAACGGAGTCCAAAAGACTCCGTTTTTTTATTCAATAGTAAAATCGACTTCGGCATCCAATTTAGGGAATTTACGTTCAGAAAGGAAGGTTCTACCGGTGCAGTCGATCTCTTTCCAGCCTTTTTTTATACCCACGTCTCCTACTTCCATCACAATTGGGATAAAAGATATTTCGTCATCACCTTCGCGCAGTTCTTCCCGGTACTGCACCGCAATATCAAGAATACATTCAAAATCTGTATTCAGTTTTACGTTTCTGTAAATAATGTCGTAATGCGTTTCTCTGTTTTCCGGAATTTTCTGGTATTCTTCCCAGTTTTCAGTTGACCCTTTCAATGCCGCAATTGCATTTAAACTCTCATACAAAGCCAGTGTGTAGTATTTTCTTGTGTTTATACGGTTATAATCATTGATAAAATGTCCGCCTTCAAAAAGAATGGTTGGTAAACCCATCTTCGAAAAGTTATCCCCCACAGAAGTAGGATAAAATTCGTCGGAATATCTCGCAATCTGATTTGGAATAACAGTTTTCAAATTTTCATAAATCTTAACAATTACTGCCATTGCTATTTTTCGCGTTTCATTAATTTCTCTTTGAGCATTTACTGAAGGTGCTAAGAAGGAAAGAGTCGCCGGATGCTCGCCGTCCGTGGTAAAAATGGTTCTCTGTTCATGAAGATTGAGTCCATAACTATAATTCCCATTTTCCGCGATATTCTTCAGTATTGAAAATTCTTTGCTTGATAGCTTAAGGAAATCCCTGTTCATGTCGATATCCAACGCGTTTCTGCGGGTCCATTTCTCTGAACCGTCTGGATTTAACATGAATATAAAATCAAGGGTAATCAGGGAGAATAATTCTTCCTTTAATTCTGGCTGATATCTAAAAATTTCCAACAGATCCAGCATTGCGTGGGTAGCGTTGGACTCATTTCCATGCATTTGCGACCATGCCAGGACTCTCACATTACCCGTACCTAATGTCATCTTATAAATGGGCTTTCCCAAATACGACTTCCCAACTTCAAAAATATAATCGCTGAAATTCTGCTGCAGGTAAAAAAATAATTTTTCCGGGGAAATATAGCGGTTTGGGAAATTAGGGTTTTGTCGGTAATTAAGGTTATTTGACATTCAATAAAATTTTACAAGTTTCAAATTTAATTTTTTTTCATCACATGATGAAATTCACTTTTGTAAATTAGTTAAACGTGCTGAAATGTCAGTTTGTCTGTTGGTAATTTTGTGGATTGCATAATAATTAATTATATTATGTAACT
>JAANMT010001449.1_pt1 | contig 23307 bp, 14 predicted proteins | sample 7279711 | NCBI WGS metagenome assembly JAANMT01 (sample SAMN14094538, study PRJNA606508) | bioreactor metagenome | isolation source: A lab-scale SPAN reactor treating ammonium-rich wastewater day 1 | place: Ireland: Galway | collected 2017-01-16 | reverse complement strand
GTGCTGTTCTCCATCGCCCAGGCCATGAAAAACGCCGGCAACAAGGTGCTCTATTTCGCGGGCTACAAGAAGCCCCAAGACCTCTACAAGCAGGATGAAGTCGAGCGCAGCACCGACCAGGTCATCTGGAGCGTGGACGTTGCGCCGGGCATCAAGCCGCGCCGCAAGCAGGACCTGACGTTTGTGGGCAACATCGTGCAGGCCTTCTGCGCCTACGCCGAGGGCAAGCTGGGCGAGAAGCTGTTTGATACGCGCAAGATTGACCGCATCATTGCCATTGGCTCTGATCGCATGATGGCGGCCGTCAAGGACGCGCGCCACGGCGTGATGAAGCCCTTCCTCAAGGAGGGCCACGTGGCGATTGGCTCGATCAACTCGACGATGCAGTGCATGATGAAGGAAATCTGCGCCCAGTGCCTGCAGAAGCACGTTGATCCGGTCACGGGGAAAGAGACGGCTCCGGTGTTCTCCTGCTTCAACCAGGACCAGGAGCTGGACAAGGTCGACTTCGCGAACCTCAACTCGCGCCTGCGTATCAACAGCCTGCAGGAGAAGATCACCAACATGTGGCTCGACCGCCTGCTCAAACACCCGCAGGGCAAGGTAATCGAACTGGTTTGAGCAAGCAGGACGTCAGCTTGACGTCGCCCTGGGGGCGACGGGTCTTGAACCATGCAGGCGCATGCGGCTTGGCCCCGGGCAATTGGGCCTTGGGGCTTGAGTGATGCCGCGTCCGGGAATATAGCTCTACGCTCTGGTTCTTCTTCGCGGGCTGGTTCGGAGGCGCCATGGCGTCCATCTTCTTTCCCAAGGAATTCCCGGCCGGCGAGCGCCGCGTCGCTGCCACGCCTGACACCGTCAAGCGGCTGGTCAAGGAGGGGCACTCCGTGACCATCGAACAGGGCGCGGGCGCCGGCGCGTTCTATCCCGACACCGAGTACAGCCAGGCCGGCGCCGCCATCGAAGCCGACGCCGCCAGGGCCTGGGCCGCCGCCGATATCATCGCCCAGCTTTCAGTGCCCATGGCCTCGCAGGTCAGCCAGATGAAGGAAGGCGCCAGCATCGTCTCCTTCCTGTGGCCGCTGGACAACCTCGAGCTGGTCAAGCTGCTGGCCGAGCGCAAGATCTCGGCCTTTGCCATGGATGCCGTGCCGCGCACGACGCGCGCCCAGAAGGACGACGCCCTGACCAGCCAGGCCTCCCTGGCGGGTTACAAGGCCGTCCTGCTGGCGGCGATGCACCTGCCCAAGATTTTCCCCATGCAAATGACGGCCGCGGGCACGATACGGCCGGCCAAGGTGGTCATCATCGGCGCGGGCGTGGCCGGCCTGCAGGCCATCGCCACGGCCAAGCGTCTGGGAGCCATCGTTGAAGTCTCTGACGTGCGCCCCGAAGTCAAAGAGCAGGTCCAGTCCCTGGGCGCCAGCTACATCGAGGTGAAGTCGGAAGAAAATCTCAGCGCCGTGGGCGGCTATGCCAAAGAGCAGAGCGAGGAGTTCAAGCGCAAGCAGGCCGAAGTGCTGCGCGCCCACCTGGTGGCCGCCGACGCCATTATCACCACGGCCCTGATTCCCTATCGCCCCGCCCCCAAACTCATCGGCGCAGACGTCGTCCAGGCCATGCGGCCCGGCAGCGTCATCGTTGACCTCGCCGCCGAGCGCGGCGGCAACTGCGAGCTGACCGAGCCTGGCAAGACCGTGGTCAAGCATGGCATCACGCTGGTGGGCGAGCTGGCCCTGGCCAATACCCTGCCGGTTCACGCCAGCGACCAGTACGCCAAGAACGTGCAGAACGTCCTGAGTGACGCGACGAAGAAGGGCGTCTTTGGCTGGGACCTGGCCGACGACATCGTGGGCGGCGGCAAGACCAAGGAGGGCCAGGCCTACCCCGGCGCGCTGATCACGCACAGCGGCGAAGTGTTGCACCCCAAGGTGCGTGAGGCGCTGAAACTGCCTGCGGCACCTGTCGCCGCAGCGCCGGAAGCAGCGCAAGCCGCCAAGTCCTGAGGCCGAACAAGGCGCAAGCCAGCGCCGGAGCGAGAAAATGAACGCCTTCATCCTGCTGGAAATCTACGTCTTCGTGCTGGCCTGCTTTGCGGGCTTTCAGCTCATCTCCAAGGTGCCGCCGACGCTGCATACGCCGCTGATGAGCGGCAGCAACGCGATTTCGGGCATCACGATTCTGGGCGCGATGTATGTCGCCAAGGTCAGCGCCGAGGCCCCGTTTGGGGCGTCCACCATCTTCGGCATGCTGGCCTGCGCGCTGGCCATGATCAACGTGGTGGGCGGCTTTGCCGTGACCGAGCGCATGATGCGCATGTTCAAGAAGAAGGACTGAGCGCTTTGAGCCTTGCGCTTGCCTGAACCCGAACCGAGAGAACCGCCGTGAACCTGCTTACCGCGACCATGCAGCTGAAGTGGAACGAATCGCTCGCCGAGTTCGGCTTCATCGCCTCGGTCATCATGTTCATGCTCGCCATCATGCGCATGAGCAAGGTGAAGACCGCGCGCTCGGGCAACTGGCTGGCCGCCGGGGCCATGGCCCTGGCCGTCATCAGCCAGTTCGTCGAAGAAGGCCAGATCAACCCGGTGTTTATCATCGTGGGCATCGTGGTGGGAGCGGCCGTGGGCGCCTTTCTGGCCTGGCGCGTGCAGATGACCCAGATGCCGGAGATGGTCGCCCTGCTCAACGGCTTTGGCGGCCTGTCCTCAATGTTCGTGGGCCTGGCCAGCTACTTCCAGTACATGGAAACGGGAGCGCGCGGCACCCTGGCCTCCCTGCCCGCCGTGGGCGCCTTCACCGGCGTCAACCTCATGCTCACGGTTATCGTGGGCGGCCTGACCTTCACGGGCAGCGTGATCGCCTTCCTCAAGCTTTCTGAGAAAATCCGGGGCGTGCCCATCCTGCTGCCGGCTCGCCATGCCATCAACGTTGCCCTGGGCCTGCTGGCCCTGGGCCTGTCGGCGCTGGCCGTCTGGGCGGTGTCCAACTCGGTGCTCGGCGTGCTGCTGCTGGTGCTGGTGGGCCTGCTGGCGCTGGCCATGGGCATCACGCTGGTGCTGGCCATCGGCGGCGGCGACATGCCCGTGGTCATCTCCCTGCTCAACAGCTACTCGGGCATCGCCGGCGCCTTGGCGGGTTTCACCATCAATTCGCCGGTGCTGATTGTCTCAGGCTCGCTCGTCGGCGCCTCGGGCATCATCTTGACCATGATCATGTGCAAGGCCATGAACCGCTCCCTGGCCAACGTCATGTTCGGCGGCTTTGGCGCAGCGGAAACCGGCGAAAAGAAGAAGGACGAGTACAAGAACGTCAAGTCCTGCGACGTCGAGGAAGCGGCCCTGGTGCTCGCCGACGCCCAGAGCTGCATCGTCGTGCCCGGCTACGGCATGGCCGTGGCCCAGGCGCAGCACGCCGTGCGTGAACTGTCCGACCAGCTCTCCAAGCGCGGCTGCACGGTGCGCTACGCCGTGCACCCGGTGGCCGGCCGCATGCCGGGCCACATGAACGTGCTGCTGGCCGAGGCCAACGTGCCTTACGACCAGTTGTTCGAGATGGATGCCATCAACAATGACTTCAAGAACACGGACGTGGCCATCGTCATCGGTGCCAACGACGTGGTGAACCCCGCCGCCAAGGACAACAAGGCCAGCCCGCTCTACGGCATGCCCGTGCTCAACGTGGAGGAAGCGCGCAGCGTGTTCGTGATCAAGCGCTCCCTGGGCGCAGGTTTTGCCGGCGTGAAGAACGAGCTTTTCGAGAAAGACAACGTGCGCATGCTCTACGCCGACGGCCGCAAGGCCTGTGAAGACCTGATCAAAGCCCTCAAGGAAGCGTAGCACTGGTCACCGGCGGCGCTCTTTCACTTGAAACCTTCGCGGCTATGATGCAATTCATGGGCGCGGGGACCGCCCAACACTTCTCGCGGGGCTGACATGATTCGCTTACGTATCGGGCTGCTTATCGGCGGCCTGGCTGCACTCGTTTTTGGCGGGCAAAGCCTGTTCACCTGGCTCTCCAACCTCTCACCCACCCAGATGACGTACGAGAACTACTGTTCTCAGCGGCCCGCCGCCAAATGGCTGGAGCTGAGCAACACCTGGGTGGACTACCGCTTCGCAGTCGAGATTCAGACCATCAGCAAGGGCAAGTACTCGAGCGGGCCAGGCACCGTTACCAATCGCGAGTACTACGTGCCCATGTACAAGTCGCGCGACGACGAGTCCAACGTCATCGCCTTCCTGAAGTGCCACTCCGATGAGAGCCTCAGGCTGGCCCGCGAAGCCGCCAACACCGAGATCCCGGATGAAAACGCCCAGGCCCAGTGGATTCAGGACAACGACCAGCGCATGAATCGCAACACCACGGTCAAGGGCCTCGTGCTCTTTGGCCTTCACGAAAGCAGCGAAGACCGCAAGCTGCTCAATCAGGCGGCGCGCGGCAGGCTCGTCGATGACTTCGTCATCATCGACGAGAACGAGGAGCCCGCGGGCGGCTTGGGCTTCCTTCTGTTGCTTCTGGGCGTGGCCCTGGTGGGCGGGGTGGGATGGTCCTTTTTCAAGAAGTCGCCGCAGCAGGCGCCGCCGCTGCCCCAGGCCGGGGGCTATGTGCCCATGGCCCAGCGCATGTCCCCCCATGCGGGGCCCCCAGCCCCCATGGCTGGCGGGGCTGCCCTGCCGCCGCGCCAGCTTCCCTTGGCCGGCGGTCCGCCACGGCCGCCGCGCCCGGCCCCTCTGCCGCCCAAGCGCCCGCCGCCGTCTCAGGAATAGGTGCCGGGCCGCGGATGTTCATAGGTGGTGCGCCGGGCAAACCGGGATTCTGTTTGACGGCGCGCCCGCTTCGGGGTAGTTGAATCTCTCAGTCCGCAGTCCACGGGAAGCAACCATGTCGAAGTTCAATCACAACCGCCTGAATAATCGCGCCTCCGGTGCGCGGACGTAGGCGGTTTGCTCCAGCAGTCTGAGAGAACCGAATGCGCCCCGCACCAGTGCGGGGCGCGCTGTTTTGGCGTGGCCACAGGGGTGTAGCTCAATTGGTAGAGTGTCCGACTGTTAATCGGAAGGTTGGTGGTTCGAGTCCACCCGCCCCTGCCAGCCGCCTTTCAGAAACCCGCCTTCATGGCCGCCTCCAAGGCGGGATGCGCTGCCAGCAGCCGCGCCGTCTGGGCCTGACCACGGCCCTGCTCCAGCAGGGCCTTGCGCAGCGCTACGCTCAACTCTGAAGGCAGATAGCCCCGCCAGAGAACCGCGGGGCGCCCGGCCGCGGCGGCGGCCTCAAGCTCGCCCAGCACGGCCTGGCTGGCCTCGAGACTGCGCTTGAGCTCCAGGTCTCCGGCCTTCTGGGCTGCAAGCGCGCGGCTGATGCCCTGATTCAACTGGCGAATGACCGGCAGCCAGGCCGGGGCGGGGGGCCCCGGGGGCCGGGCCTTGCAGGCATACTCGGCGGCCAGCCTCACGCGAACGATGTCGCAATAGCCGGTGATGTACTGCTCGGTGCCGGCGACGGCGAACTGGTTGCGGGCATCCTCGATTACTTCGGCTGCTTCATCGGCATCCCCCATGAGCAGCAAAAGCGCGGCCAGGCGGGCGCGAAAGGCCGCGCCATGCATGGTGTAGGCGTACTCGTCGCACACCTGGATGGCGAGTGAAAGGGCCGTGCGGGCGCGCTGGGGCTGGCCCCGCGCCTGCCAGACTTCTGCGACATTGCCCTGAGAGAAGGCGAACGAAAGGTTGCGGCCGGCCGGCTGCATGACTTCCAGGGAGCGCAAGTAAGCGGCCTCGCTTTCGGCCAGGCGGCCCAGCATGAAGTATGTGCGGCCCAGGTTGTTGCAGGCCACGCCCACCGCGCGGACGTCACCCAGTCTTTCAAAGCCCGCCAGCACTTCCTCAAGCACGGCAACGGCTTCGTCCAGGCGGCCGGTAGAACGCAGATGATTGGCAAGATTGCCCAGCGCGGCCAGGCGCATCCCCGGCGACTGTGCGATCTCGGCGGCCCTGCGATGCATGGCCTCGCAAAGGTGGGCCCGGCCCGAGTCTTCATAGAACCCGGCCAGCCAGGAAGTGGCCTGCGCCTGAAGGTCAGGCAGGCTGAAGGCCTTGGCCTCGGAGGCGGCGGTCTCCATCAGCTGCTCGGCGTCGGCGCGTCGGCCCGAGAAGGCCGCGATGCGGCCTTCAGCGACCCAGGTCTTGACGCGGGCCACGGGCGGGCAGTCGGGGTCGGCCCGGACGCGCTTGCAGCAGGCCAGTGCATCGGAGAACCGGCCTTTCAGCTGGTGCTGCTCGGCGACGAGCAGTTCAACTTCGAGCGCCTCATGCCTGTCAATCAGAGGCGAGGCCAGAAGGCGCAAGGCGTAAAGCAGGGCCAGGTCGTCCTGAAGACGGTTGTAGGCCAGCTGGCGTGCCACGCGCAGGTGCTTGAGCTCGCGGCGACGCAGGTCCTCCAGGGCCTGCGCGTCCTGTGCCGGGTCAAAATCCTGCATGGCCCGGTGGCAGTGCTCGGCAAGTTCCCCGGCCACGCGCCCCAGGTCCGCGGCAAAGGCATGCTCAATCACATCAATGGCCAGCGTGTGCAGTCGCGAGCGATCCGAGGGAAGCCAGAGACCGTAGGCCACCTCGCGCAACAGGGCATGTCGAAAGAGATAGGCCTGCTCGGCGTGCATGGGCGCAAGGGCGGGGGGAGTCGGGGGCTGCATTCTACCGGCGCCGCGCCGCAGGCTGTGACAATTAGCGGCATTTTCACGACGGAGCACGCGCCGGCCCGCTATGCTGTTGGCGTTTGGGCCGAAGGGGAACTCCATGCTCATGAAAACCGTGGCGGCATTGACGGCGGTAGCCGCGTTGACGGGCCAGGCGCCCGAAATCCCGGCGCCGGCCAGAAGTGTCCAGCTCAAGGTGGTGCAGGAAAGCGTCGAACTGGCAGCGGACACAACCTATGAGGCGGGCCAGCGGCTGAAGTCCACGGCCATTGGCGTGAGCTTTGTGGTGCCGCCGCACTGTACGGCCAGGATTCACGCGGAGTCGTGGAACGTCACGTTCAAGTCAAAGTCCGACTCTGTCGTGGCCTGCCTCGTGCTTCAAACAGGCCTGGACGCGGCATTGTCCGAGCTGAACCTCAACAGCAGCGTGGACTTCGGCTTTCTGGATTCGTCGGTCAGCGTCAAACCCGCCGCCAAGGCCCGCAGCGAGGGCAACCGTTCCTTCGCGGAGTATGAGGGCGATGGTGCGGGCTTCGGCTTTGCCCTGCGCGGGAGCAAGGGCAACGGCCTGGCCTGCATCGCGGCCGCGACCAAGGCCGACAAGGAATCGGCCAGCAAGTTCGCCCAAGCCCTGGAAAAGAGTGTGCAGATGGAAGATCCCCAGAGCGCGCAGGCGCTGCTGTTATGGAAGGCACAGGTTCTCGGCCAGCACCTGACGGCCGTGGATGAAGCCTCCCGCCTCACGCTGGACCTGCACCTGCTGAAGGACTCGAGCTACTACATGAAGGCCAACGTCGGCGGCCAGAGCCAGGAACAGACGGGCACCTGGCGCGTCGAACTGGGCCTGATGGGCAGCCTGCTGGTATTGACCCGTCAAGAGGGCGTGGCGACCCTGCGGCTGGCGCTGGCCGGCACGGACCTGAGGCTGGAGGGCCTGCCCGTCACGAAACGGGCCAGCTCGCTCAAGTCTGCGGGCGAGCGGCCCGCGGAGCCGGCCAGGCCCGAGCCCGCCCCCGAGGAGAAACCCCAGCCAGAGTTCAGAAGCGACATCCGCGAGGTGGCCAAGCTTGAAGGACAGGACTGCGCCTTTGACACCCAGTACGCCGCGGGCACGCGCCTGAAGGTCGAGCTGCTCGGCATCTCGCTCAAGATCCCGGAGGGCTGCGTCGGCGGCGCCACGGCCAGCGTGAATTACTTCATCTATCGCCCGACAGACCAGCAGGGCGTCGGCCTGGTCATGGCCCAGACCGGCGTCAACAGCATCCAGGATGCAGCGGCGCTGCTGGCCGGCAAACAGGACCTGAGCTCGCTGGAGGAAGGGCTGGTGATGGACCCCGACGGCGCGCCGAAGATCGAAGGTTCCAGGGCGTCCATGCGCTACACCAGCGCGGCCTATGTAGCCTACAGCGTAGCGCTGGTGGGGCCTTCGAAGAATGGCGTGATCGTCAGCTTCATCGCGCCTAGGCAGGCCGAGGCCAAGGCCAAGTCCTTCGTGCAGTCCGTGGCGGACTCACTGCAGTTCGCCAAGCCCAACGACTCGGAGATGCGCAAGCAGTGGAACGAGGGGCTCAAGGGCTACTGCCTGCACTACTTCAATTACCGGTCATCCAAGGGCAACCAGCCCGGCAACTGGTGGGACGCCACGACCAACATCTGGATGCATTTCGGCTCGGACAACACCTACCGCTGGATCTACAAGTATGAGTCCTCGGGCGGCGTCAAGAACAGCGATGTCATTGGCGGCACGGCCTCGGATGACAACAAGACTGAGGACGGCACCTGGCGCATCGAGTTCACCCTGACCGGAACACTGCTCTACCTGACCAACGACAAGGGCGAACTCAGCGTCGTGCTGCTGCAGTTTGACGGCAAGAAGATCACTGCCAACGGCAAGGAAGTCTCGCGCTCCCAGAGCGACATCAAGCGCTGACGGCCAGAACACGGGCGGCAGGGGCGCCTCGCCCCTGCCGTTGTGTTTTCAGCGCTGGGGAATCTCGGAAGCCGCGCGATAAGCGTCTTCCAGTTCCTTGCCGTTGACCTCGGCGGCGGCCACCTGCTGCACCACCGGCGTTTCCTCGCCCTGGACGAAGCGGGCAAAGAGCCGCTGGAACAGCAGGCTCACGCGGTAGGTCATCAGGTACAGCGTGGGCACATACAGCGTCGTCAGGAAGGTCGCGACGGCCAGGCCCCAGCTCACGGCCGTGGCCATGGGTTTCCACCACGCCACGGAGTCACCGCCGAAGATCCACGAGAACGTGAAGAAGTCAAATGAGATGCCCAGCACCATGGGCAGCAGGCCCAGCATGGTGGTCACGGCCGTGAGCAGCACGGGTCTCATGCGCGTCTTGCCGGCCTGGACGCAGGCCTCCTTGACGTCCATGCCCTCGGCAATCTTGATGTTGATGAAGTCGATGAGCACGATGGCGTTATTGACCACCACGCCCGCGAGGCTGACCACGCCGATGCCCGTCATGATGATGCCGAACTTCTGCGAGTGCAGGATCAGCGAGAGATTCACGCCGATAAAGGACATGATCACGCTGGTCATCACGATGGTGGTCTGAAGGGCGCTGTTGAACTGGGCCACGAGAATCATGCCAATCAGCAGCAGGGCCACGACGAACGCCTGCATCAGGAACGTGGCGGCCTCGGCCTGGTCCTCGCTTTCGCCGGTAAACCTGAACTGGGTGCCGGCGGGGAAGACTCCGCCCGCCCTGGCCTGCTCCAGACGCTTGAGCACCTCGGCGCGGACCACGTTTTCGTCCGTGCCTGCGGTGACACCGCTGGACACCGTGATGATGCGCCGCGACTCTTTGCGGCGCAGCGAGCCCGCGCCGCCCACATAGTCAAAGCGCGCCACGGTCGAAAGGGGCACGGGGTTGCCCATCAGATCCGAGATCAGGATGGACTCCAGCACCGTGGGGTCGTTGCGCAAAGCCGCGGGCAGGCGCACCACGATGTCGCGCTCTTCGGTGCCCTCGTCGTAGCCGCCGATGCGCCGGCCGTTGATCAGCATCTTGACGAAGTTGCCGATCCACTGGGTATTCATGCCCATGAGGGCGGCCTTCTGCCGGTCCACGGTCAGCTTGAACTCGGGCTTGCCGGCACGGTGGTCGTCGCGCAGATCCACGACGTCCGGCACTTCGGCCACGATGGCGCGGACTTTCCTGGCGGCATCCACGAGGTCAGCCTGGTTCTCCGTGGAGACCTCGATGTTGACCTTGGCGCCCGTGGGCGGGCCGATGTCCTGCTTCTTGACCTCGATTTCGGCGCCGGGGATGTCAGCCACCAGCGTCCGCAACTGCTCGAGGTACTGCGTGGGGCTGCCCTTGCGCTCGCTGTCCTTCTTGAAGTGGAGCGTGACCGTGGCACGGTGGCTCTGGTCGCCCGAAGCCTCAAAGAAGTTGCCGCCGCCCGTTCCCACGCTGGTCTGGATGGACTCGATGTCCTCGCTCTTGGGCAGGCGCTTCTCGATTTCGCGGGCCAGCTTGTCGCTGGTTTCAAGGCTCATGCCGTCGGGGCCGGTGATGGTCACGTTGGCCACGCGCGGCTCCACCTCAGGAAAGAACTCCACGCCCTTGCCCAGGGCGCCCAGCATCATGAATGAAAGCACCAGCAGCACCAGGCCGCCAATCACGGTGGTCTTGGGCCAGGCCAGGAAGCGGCGCAGGGTCACCTCGTAGGCGCCCACCAGCACCGTGCCCGTGCGCGTGAAGTAGCTGGCCAGCCCTCCCTCGCCGTGCGCCGTGCGCTTCATGAACAGGACCGCCATGACGGGGTTGACGACCAGGGCCACAAACAGCGAACAGGTCAGCACGATGATGACCGTCAGCGGCAGATAGCTCATGAAGTCGCCGATGATGCCCGGCCAGAACAACATGGGGCCAAACGCGGCCAGCGTGGTCAGCGTCGAAGTCGTGATGGGCCAGGCCACCTCGGAGGTGCCGTCCAGCACCGCCGTGACGCGCGGCTTGCCCATGTTCAGGTGCCGGTAGATGTTCTCGATGACCACGATGGCGTTGTCCACCAGCATGCCGTTGGCCAGCACCAGGCTGAACAGCACCATCATGTTCAGGGTCATGCCCATCATCTTCACGATCACGAAGGTCATCAGCATCGAGAGCGGAATGGCGAGGCTCACGAACATGGCGTTGCGCAGGCCCATGGCGAAGAACACGCAGAGCAGCACGAGCACCAGGCCCGAGAGCACGTTGTTCTCCAGGTCGCTCACCATGGCCTTGATCTGGTCGCTCTGGTCGCCGCTGATCGTGTAGTTGATCTCGACGGGGAAGCGCTGGGCCTTGGCTTCGGCGATGCCGCGCTTGATGATCTCGGTGATCAGGATGATGTTCTCGCCGGCGCGCTTGCGCACGCTGAGGGAGACAGCGGGCTTGCCGCTTTCACGGGCGTAGGAGGTGGGTTCCTTGTAGGTGCGGCGTGCCGTGGCCACGTCGCGCAGATAAATGGGGCGTCCCTCGACGTGGTAGACGACGATGGAGTTCACATCCTCGGCGGTCTTGAAGGCGCCGGGCAGCCGCACGCTGGGCTTGACATTTCCCGTGTCAACGCCGCCTGCCGAGATATCGACGTTCTCGCCTGACAGCGTCTGGATGAGCTGGTTGACAGGAAGGCGGAAGGAGGCCAGCTTTTCGGGGTTGATCTCGATCTCGATCTGCGGTTCGAGGTTGCCCGCCAGGTCCACGCCCAGCACGCCGGGCACCTGCTCGAGCTCGTCCTTCATCTTCTCGGCCAGTGGCTGCAGCACGCTCAAGTCGGCGCCGTAGAGCGAAATCGTGATGATGGGGAACTCGGAGAAACTCAGCTCGGAGATGGTCTCGTCTTCGGCGTCGGCGGGGAACTCCGTCTTGGCGATGTTGTACTTCTCACGCACTTTCTGCAGCGCCTCCTCCACCGTGACGCTGGGCAGGAACTTGCACGTCGTGATGCTTACACCCTCGCTTGAGACACTCGAGAGCTCGTCCAGCCCCTTGAGGTTCTTGAGCTGGCGCTCCAGGGGCACGGTGATGTTGTTCTCGACGTCCTCGGGGGCGGCTTCGGGCAGGGGCACCACTACCGTGATCAGGGGAACCTTGATGTCCGGCTGCGACTCGCGCGGCAGCACGGCGTAGCTGTAAACGCCCATGATGACGATGGCGAGAACAAGCACGGCCACGGCGGAGCGCTGTCGCACGGCGATGTCAGTAAAGATTCTCATGGCGAGGTCCGGGGTGCGGGGAGTTACTTCGCGGAGGCAGGCTTGGTGGGATCGTCACGTACGATGACACTGTCGCCATCGTTGAGTAGGCGCGCGCCCAGCGTGGCAATACGCTCTCCGGCCTTGAGGCCGGAAAGCACCTCCACCTGGTTGCCCGTGAAGCGGCCGACTTCCACTTCGCGCTTCTGGGCGCGACCCTCACGGAGAACCATGACGTACTTCTTCACGCCTTCAAGCTTGATGGCATCCAGAGGCACCACCAGGGCCGCCGGGTTGTCGTAGATGGTCAGCATCAGCGTGCCGAACACTCCCGCGGGAAGCGAGAGGCCGGCATTGGGCATCTCTGCCTCCACACGGAACGTATGGGTCTGCGGATGGGCCGTTTTGTCCACCAGCCTGACGACGGCCTTGCGCGACGAAATGTTCATGGCGGGGAAGCCCACGCTGATTTCATCGCCGGCCTTGACGCGGGCGACGTGCGCCTCGGGCACCTCGTAGCTGACCACCAGCGGGTCCAGAACGCTGACCACGCCGATGAGTTCGCCCATGTTCACGTATTCGCCCATCTGGCGCAGGCGCTGCGTCAGTACGCCCGGCAGGGGGCTCACGATGTAACTGTCACGGATGTGCTGCTCCGTCGAACGCAGGTCAGACTGGGCCAGGTCGAAGGCCGTTTGGGCCTGGTCGAGCTGCTCGCGCGTCGAATCCGCGTAGTCCATCACACGCTTGAGGGCGCGCCGGGCGCTTTCAAGGCGCGTGGTCTGGGCGTTGAGCAGCACCTGAAGGTCCGAGTCCTCGATGCGCGCCACGGGCGTCAATTGTTCCAGCTTTTCCACGGCGTTGGGCGACGCGCTGCTTGGCACCACGTCGCCTTCCTTGAACGGCAGCCACGCAATGCGCCCCTGCCGCGCGGCGCGCAGCTCAATCACTTCGCGGGGCTTGGAAAGGCAGGGCAGCTTGATTTCGACCTTGAAGAGCTCGGGCTTCAGGGTCATGGCCGAGACATTGCGCGCCGGCTTTGCGGGTGGCGCGGCCACGGCCGGTTCCTTGGAACATGACGCAAGGAGCAGAAGGGTCGAGGCGAGGGCGATGAGGGAGAGGTGTCTCATGCGTGACTCCGGGGAGTTCTCTGGTTCAGGACGCCATGGAACAGTGTCTGGACGATTTCGGATGCGGTTTCGTGACTGGGTCGTACGGCCTGCGGGCAATCAAGGACAGCCACCAGCTCGGTGAACAGCAGGGACCAGAAGGTCTTGGCCACACGCTGGGCCACGGCCGGCTCCAACCCGCGGGCCGCCAGCAGCTCCACCCACTGACCCATGATGCAGGCATCCTGCTCGCGCATGGTGTCAAACAACGAACGCAGGCTGGTGCGGCCAAAGCGGACCGCCAGGCCAAAGGCCAGGGTGGCGCGGCGCACCTGGGCCAGGTTCAGCATGCCTTCGGCGTAATGGCGCAGGATCCCCGCCAGGTCGTTCTGGGGAGCAAAGGCCGCTTCACGCAGGGCCTGGGCTTCCTTGAAGAAGTCCTGAATGATGGCCCGCGCCAAAGCCTCCTTGTTCTGCCAGTGGTAATAGAGCACCGGCTTGGACACCCCCACTGCATCCACAATCTCACGCACGCTGACAGCGTCATAGCCGCGCTCGGCAAAGAGGGCGGCAGCCTGCTCAAGCATGGCCTGGGAGGTTGGGTGAGGGAGGGTAGGTTCGGCGCTGTGGGACATAGCTAATGACGTTAGCCTATTTACCGTTAGGTAGGCTATATAGCAGGCAGCTAGTTGAGGGTCAAAGCAAAATACCGACTAGTCGGTCACAGCGGGTGTCGGTTGAGCCGACAACCAAGGACACTCGATCAGATTCCCTGAAAAAGCAAAGACGCGGCACAGGCCGCGTCTTTGTTACAAATCCTTCAGGGGTAATTACTTACCTTCCTTCTTCGCCCAGGTGAACGTGTGGGTCTGCTTGCCTTTGCCCTTGTATGCAACCTTCAACTTACCGTTCTCCGTTTCGACGTCCTTTTCAAACGAGAACTCCACGTTCATCTCAACGCTGTCGGCGCGGCCGGCCTCAATGTTGAACAGGTAATGGCCGGTGTTGCTCATCGTGATGTCCAGGTCGCCCAGGTTCTCGTTGGCCTGCTGAGCCAGCACCGAAATCGTGAAGCTGACCTTGGCGAATTCCTTGCCGTCCTTCTTGATGATTTCTTCCAGACGGCAACTGGCCTTGGCTTCCTTCACTTTCATTTCGTCGTCTTCGCCCATGAACTCCTTGAGCGCGGCTTCGCTGATCTCCCAGCCTTCTCCCACGGCCACTTCCTTGCCGGGCATCATGGGGTTGGCAAAGGGCTGCTTCTTGCGCAGGACCTTGGCGACATCCTTGGCGTCCTTGTTTTCCTCGCCCTTCTCGAACTTGGCCGACCAGACGCCGCTCTTGGCGTCGAGCTTCCAGAGGATGACAACGCCTTCCTTGTCGCCCTTGCTCTCTACGGCTTCGCCGAATTCAGGCTCGCCCAGCTTCTGCTCGGACTTGGTCTTGGACTCCTTGATGTAGCTGACGCGGGCCTCGGTCAGGCTGCCGTCTTCGCCCACGCTGATTTCCTCGGTGGTCGTTTCTTCCGTTCCCTTGCTCTGTTCGGCGCCCTGGAGTTCCTGGCCGCCCACAGAGACCGTGATGCTGCCTTCCATGTTCTCGACGGACTTCTCCGTCACGACAACGCCCGCCGCGTGCTTCTCCTTGAGCAGCACCTTGCGCGCCGCCGGCTTGTCCTGCGCGCCGGCCGGCACCACCATCAGCGCGGTGAGCAGCAAGGCACCCATCCACATCAGCTTGGTCTTCATGTTCTAACAGTCTCCTTTCGGTCCCTGAATGGTTCGAAATCCGCAGCGAATATAACGCGCAAAAGGGCTTTGTGCCGCGCCAGAATTCCGGCATGTCACCCCGGCGTCATTGGCCCCGTTTACAGGCCGGGGTGCCTGAAGTATCGTTCGCGCCACTGGGCCACTTTCAAACTCTCGGAGAGAACTATGTCGGGTCTACGTTTTGCGGCCGCTCTGGCCGTGATGGGTCTCATGTCGGCGGTGGGCGGCTTTGCCGCCGTCGCCGTGTTTTCAGGCAACGCCGTTCAGGCCGAAGGCGAGAAGAACATCGTTCAGGCCACGGAGTACCAGCTCCAAAGCGCTGACGGCACCACGCGTGGCGTGTGGGGCGTGACGGACGAGGGCATGGCGCTGTTCAGCATCATGGACAAGCAGGGCAACCCGCGCCTCAACATGGCTCAGAGCGACAAGGAAGGCATGCTGCTCTCGTTCATGGACGGCAAGAACCGCCTGTGCATGTCTCAGAACGTGCTGCCCGACGGTGGCGCGATCATCACCTTCTACCACCCCAACGGAAAGACCGCCTTCCAGGTTTCCTCGACGGGCAAGGGTGACTCGACCCTGATCCTCAACGAAAAGGATCAGAAGAGCAGCGCCATGGTCGCCATCCTGGAAGATGGCCGCAGCGTCATGGCCCTGACCAAGGACGGCCAGGTTCGCTACCGCGCCATGCTGGGCAAGGATGGCACGCCGGAAGCCGCCTTCATCAATGAGAAGAACGAGTACACTTGGAAGGCCGGCAAGTAGTTGATGCCGCAGCTTTGCACAGCCGCCGGGACTTCCCCCGGCGGCTGTTCTCTTTTGCACGCGCGACTGGGTCATCGGCCCGTCACTCTATTTTCACCTTGGAGAGTCCTTTTTGACTCTGGGGGCTCCCTGCAGTAACTTCGCGGGAAGTCATGAAGATGCGCCGACACAAACCTTGCCGGCTTCCCTTCACCTGAGCGGACCGCTGATCAGCGGGTCCGCCATCCACGATTGCCTTAATCTCAAGCACTGCATCGCATGGTCGCGGATGCCGCTTTGTGCGGTTTCAACGCCTGACCCATTGCGAGAGAGTGCCCGTGACTGACCAGAACAAGCCTCAACCCCTGCCCTGGGAGAACCTGAGCGACGCCAAGCCCATGAAGCAGGTCGGCATGATCATCGACCTGCGTCGCTGCGTGGGATGCCACGCCTGCGCCGTGGCCTGCAAGACCGAGCATGAAGTCGCCCTGGGCGGCTTCCGCATCCGCACCCACTACCTCGATCGCCCGGATCGCCCGACGTTCCGCTTCCTGCCCATGATGTGCATGCACTGCCAGGATGCTCCCTGTATTCCGGCCTGCCCCCAGGAAGCCATTCAGAGGCTCCCCGACGGCCGCGTGGACATCAACAAGGGGGACTGCCTGACCAACCGGGACTGCATCAAGGCCTGCCCCTACGACGCCATCCACATCGACCCCCAGACCGAGCGGGCGGACAAATGCAACCTCTGTCAGCAGCGCACGGAAGTAGGCCTGCAGCCGGCCTGCGTCGAGGCCTGCCCGACAGAGGCCCTGAAGTTCGGCGACATCGGTGATGCCGGCAGCGAGGTGGCCGTGCTCGCCGTCAAGGGCGAGGCCAAGCCGTTCAGGGCGGAGAAGAACACCAAGCCGTCCGTGCTGTACATCGGCCACGAGAAGTGGATGGAGGAGAAGGTCAAAGGTGTGCAGCTGGCGCCGGGCGAAAATGGCGTCATCTACGAACAATAGCCAAACTCTCCCGGAGCGAACCCATGTCAGACGTTTCCCGTCGCGATTTCCTCAAGCTCACTGCCGCGGCTTCCGCCGCCGCGGCCGCCGGCGAGCTGACCCTGGCCCAGGACAAGCCCGCCGAGCAACCCAGTGCGCCGGCCAAGAAAAGCAAACACAAGCACCGCAAGATTGACTACCGCAAGGCCACGGCCATTCCAACGATCTGCTTTGGCTGCACGACCCAGTGCGGCGTGCTTGGCTGGGTGCAGGACGGCGAAGTCCGGCGGATTACCGGCAACCCCCTCGATCCCAACAACCGGGGCCACATCTGCGCCAAGGCCAACGGCATGATCCACGGGGCCTATTACCCTGAGCGGCTGCTCTTTCCCCTGCGGCGGGTGGGCAAGCGGGGCGAGGGCAAGTGGAAGCGCATCACCTGGGAAGAAGCCTACGACGAGATTGCGGCCCGCATGAAGAAGATCCGCGACGCCAAGCGGCCGGACCTTCTGGCCGTTCATGTGGGGCGCGACAAGACCCAGGGCGTGATCCAGCGCTTCCTCCACGCCTTTGGCAGCCCCCACGCGCTGAACCGTCGGGCCATCTGCTCCAGCAATCCGCGCGTCTCCAACATGAGCTACTTCGGCGAGCCCGTGGACTGGGACACCGGTGACTACGGCTCGACCAGACTGATCCTCAATTTCGGCGCCAACCCCATGGAGGCCCATCAGGGCGGCATGGGCGCATTGCAGCGCATTCAGCAGGCGCGGGTGGACGGCGGCGCGAAGCTGGTCACCTTCGAGGTGCGCCCCTCGGCTACGGCATCAGTCTCCGACGAGTTCTACTGCGTCAAGGCCGGCACCGACGGGGCCATCTGCATGGCCATGGCCCATGTCATTGTCCGCGACAAGCTGTATGACGAGAAGTTCTGGACTCGCTGGTGCAACCTCTCCCTCGCTGAACTGGCCGAGCATCTCAAGCCCTTCACGCCCGAATTCGCCCAGCGCGAGTCCGGCGTGCCTGCCGCCGACATTGAGCGCCTGGCCAAAGAGTTTGCCAAGGCCGCGCCGCGCTGCCTGACCCTCATCAACCGCGGCCTGACCAAGCACTACAACGGCGCCCACAGCGGACGCGCGGCCAGGCTGCTCGACATCCTCGTTGGCAACATCGGAAGGCCGGGCGGCTTTGGCATCACCTCCCGCTCCAACTGGAAAGGCGAGTGGGGCCAAGACGGCCTGCCGCGCTTTGGCATGCCCGACCCCAATCCTCCGGCGCCGCAGCCCTGGCTGCCGGGCACGCCCATGTTCGAGGAACTGCCAGAGCCGGTGAAGGCCCGCGTCAAGGCCTGGCCCGAGAACTGGCAGAAGCGCTACTTTGGCGAACTCTACACGCCCAGCGAGTATCCTCTTTCGTTTGCCTGGCAGGTCATGCGCGTGGGGCAGCTCATTTATCCCTACCTCAAGGAGGGCCGCGGGCGCCTTGAGCTCTACTTCTCGTATGTGTTCAACTCGGGCTACAACTACCCTGAGTCTCAGGTTGCGCGCGAAGTCCTGCTTGACGAGAAGCTGATACCCTTCCATGTGGCCATCGACGTCGTCGTCAGCGAAACCTCGGCCCTGGCCGACATCATCCTGCCGGAGACCACTTCCCTCGAGCGCTGGGACTTCCAGGTCACCAACTCCTACGAACTGGTGCCGTTCACCGGCATTCGCCAGCCCGTGATCAAACCCCTGGGTGAGAGTCGCAGCGTCCTCACTATCTTCAGGGACCTGGCCCGCAGAGTGGGCGGCGGCATGGAGAAGTATTTCGACTTCGAGGACGACGAGCAGTTCTACAAGACGGCCATGAAGAACCTGCCCATCAGCTGGGAGGAGCTCAAGCGGCGCGGCATCTACTACGACGCCAGCCGGCCCAAGGACTACGAACTGCACGAGCGGCCCGTACCCGCCAAGGAACTCGAGGGCGCACAGATTGACGAAAAGACGGGCCTGATCTCCGTGGACGACAAGGGCAAGCCCAAGGTCATCGGCATCATGATCGACAAGAAGGCGGTGCGCGGCTTTCCCAGCAAATCGCGCAAAATCGAGGTCAGGCAGGATCTGTTCGCCCAGGGCGCCCGGCTGGCCGGCCTTCCCGCCGAGGACCCATGTTCTTCGCCCCTGCCGACCTATTTCCGCATTCCAAGCCATGTGCAGTTGGAGAAGAACGAGCTGCATCTGGTGACGTTCAAATGGAATGTTCACACCCAGTCACGCTCCAACTACTTCAAGTATCAGGTCGAGATTGTGCACACCAACCCGGTCTGGATGCACCCCGACACGGGCAGACGCCTGGGCCTGAAGGACGGCGACTGGATTGAGGTCAGCGTCAAGCGCCCCAAGGGCAATACGTACCGCGCCGGGGAAAGCGCAGCGGTGGGCTCGTTCAAGAACAAGGTCAAATTCGTCAAGGGCATGCACCCCGACGTCATCGCCTGCTCCCATCACGTCGGGCATTGGGAACAGGGCGTCGTCGCCCATGGCAAGCTGGCTCGCGAGCCCAACGGCAAAGCGGGCCATGACCCCGCCCTTCAGGACCGGGACATCCCTGACAACCTGTGGTGGGCGAGGGCCAAGGGCGGCCCGGGCAATGGCGCGGCCATCAATGAGGCCTTCCCCATTGATCCGACGCCCCTGACGGGCACCCAGAACTGGTACGACTGCGTGGCCACCATCAGGAAAATCTGACGCCCCCGCCAAAGCCAGGGCACCTCGCGGGGAACTGCGGGGACGCCAAGCCGGCGTTGCGGTGCGGGTGGCGCTTGAAGGCGAAAGCACACAGAAGGAAAAGCACCCCCTGCTGATGCAGGGGGTGCGCGGGTCAAACCTGGTTGGAGCCAACACTTCGCGGCATCAGCGCGCCAGCGCCGGTTCTTCGCAGGGGGCCCACACGCCAGGCTGGCCTCCCGTCATGCACTTCTTCTCTTTGACGTGGTACTCGAACTCTTTGAAGAAGGCCTTCATGTAGCTCTCCACCGGCATGACCAGCGAATCGCTGAGCAGGCAGATGGTGCGCTTGGAGATCATGCCGCACACTTCTTTGATCAGATCGAGGTCGTTGTCGTGGGCGTGGCCGAACTCGAGGCGATGGACCAGCTTCTCCAGCCAGCCCAGGCCCTCGCGGCAGGGGGTGCACTGGCCGCAGCTTTCGTGGTGGTAGAACTTGGCCAGGTTCAGCAGGGCATTGACCATGCACACGCTGTCATTCATGACAATCACACCCGCGCTGCCCAGGAAGCTGCCGGCGCTGCGAACGGTGTCAAAATCCATGGCCAGGTCCAGCTTGTCGGGCGTGAAGATGGGCATGCTCGAGCCGCCGGGAATGATGGCCTTGAGCGTGCCGATCACGCCGCCCGCGTATTCATCAATCAGCGTGCGCAGCTTGGTGCCCAGGGGCGCCTCGTAGACGCCGGGTTTGCGCACGTGACCCGAAATGCAGTAAAGCTTGGGACCGGGGCCCGCTGCCGGGCCCTGCTGGAGATACCATTCCTTGCCCTTGCCGACGATGTGCGGCAGGTTTGAAAGCGTCTCCACATTGTTGACGATGGTCGGAAAACGGAAGAAACCTTCCACCGCCGGAAAGGGCGGCTTGATCTTGGGGTAGGCACGCTTGCCTTCCGCCGCGCTCAGCAACCCCGTTTCTTCGCCGCAGATGTAGGCGCCCGCGCCGCGCAACACGGTGATGTCCAGCTTGAAGCCCTTGCCCAACCTGAGCACATCCTCGCCCAGGATGCCCGCGGCGTAGCATTCGTCGATGGCGCTCTGCAGGCGGTTGATCTCCCGCACGAACTCGCCCCGCACGAATACGTAGGCGTGCTTGGCGCCAATGGCCCAGCAGCAGATGATGATGCCTTCGATCAACTGGTGCGGGTCATAGGCCAGGATCTGCCGGTCCTTGAACGTGCCCGGCTCGCTCTCGTCGGCGTTGACGGCGAGAAAACGCGGCTTGCCGTTCTCGGGCAAGAAGGTCCACTTGAGGCCCGTTGAGAAACCTGCGCCGCCGCGCCCGCGCAGGTTGGAGTCCTTGACGTAACTGATCAGCGCCTTGGGCTCGAACTCAGTGATGGCCTTCTTCGCGGCCGCGTAGCCCCAATAATCGCCCCGCGACTGATACTGCTTGAGCGTCCAGCTTTCAGGCGTCTTCCAGTACTTGCTGATGACAGGTTCATAGGGCATGGCGCGGCAGGTTAGCGGGCCTCGCGGCAGGCATCAAGCCCGACGCGCAGCGTCCCGGAGAGCCCACGCCATAGAGATGCGGGATGAAGAAAACGTGCGGCGGTGCAGTCGTGTTGCACGGGCGGCAGGACCGCCGTCCTTGAGCTGAAATGTACAGGGCAAGAAATTACTTGAGATCTTTAAGTCACCACCATAGAATCATTTCCTTCTATCCTACGATGTATCGTGCACAATCCAGGCCCCCACGGGGCAACGATGCCGCCCATACACGCCGGCGGCAGGAGAACTCAGAATGTCCTACGGCATCAAGCGGCTACTGGCCGGCCTTTTGGTGATTTTTTGCAGTCAGATGGCTTTGGCTCAAGCCGTCCAGAAAGAGGTCGAACCCAACGGCTCCACGGCCACAGCCAGCCCGGTCACGCTGACGAACGGCGTCGCCAAGGTTCAAGGCAACGTTTATCCCAACGCCGACGAAGATTTCTATTCGTTCACGGGGCAGGCCGGTAACCGCGTGTTTGTCGCCACCGTGACGTCCTTCTCGTCCAACAGCAGCACCGACAGCGTCATTGAGCTCATTGACACCGACGGCACAACGGTGCTGGAAACCGACGACAACGACGGCACCTTCGGCGCAAGCGCCTCGGTCATCGCCGGACGGTTGTTGATCAACAGCGGAACTCATTACGTTCGCGTGCGCCATACGTCTGCCACGAGTCAGCTTCGCGGATATGATCTTTATCTTGCCGTTCGGTCAGGAAGCCCCACCGCAGAGACCGAGCCCAACGACACCTTCCCCGGGCAGGCGCTTCCCGTCGGCGGCTATGTTTCCGGCGTGGTGAACCCCGCGGCGGATTTTGACTTCTACAGCCTGACTCTGGCCCAGGGCGACACCGTCGCCGTGATACTTGACTGCGACCCCGAGCGCGACGGTGTAACGTTCAATGGCCGTGTCGGAGCCGGAGTATTTGCCGGCAGCCAGGTTCTCGTCGCCAACGACGCCAATACCGTTTCGCCCAACGGCGAGGCGTTCTTCATGACCGTCGGAGCCGCAGGCACTTACGGCGTGCTGATCGACGGCGGCGGCACTGCCGGTTCGCCCACGGCAACCTACATCGCCAGCATCTTCGTGATTCCGGCCCCCACGGCCACGGTGTTCACCTACAGCACGACCACACCGGCCGCGATCCCCGCGGGGCCGGGCCAGGTGACCTCCAGCATCAACATTCCGGACGCCCGCCGCATCCGCCGCATGGCACTGGCCATCGACCTGACCCACACCAACATGCCGGACCTCGATGTGACCCTGCAAGGTCCCGGAGGCAACGAGATCCATCTCTTCACCGATGTCGGCAGCAATACGCAGACCACGATGCAGCTTGGTCTGAGTGACGACGCGGCCGTCCCCATCAACACTTTCACGGTCATGCAGGGCATGGTCTACCAGCCCGAGCTGGCTGCGAAACTCGACCTTTGGCGCGGCCGCAACTCCCAGGGCACCTGGACGCTGGTGATCCGCGACGACACCGCGGCCAACGGCGGCACCCTCAATGGCTGGTCCATTATCATAGAGGAGGAGCCCGCCTTGCCTTCGCCCGGCACGGGCTTCAACTATCAGGACATCTTTACCACGGACTTTGAATCCGGTGACGCCGGCTTCACCAGTTCAGGCACGGGAAACCAGTGGGCGCGCGGCACCCCGACCGCGGTGCCGATTACGACGGCCAACAGCGGCACCAACTGTTTCAAGACCAACCTCACGGGCAACTATGCTGCCAGCTCCGTACAGGACCTTCTTTCTCCGAACATCAACCTGAGCGGCGTTTCAGGCCCGATCTTCCTTGAGTGGGCCATGAACTACCAGATCGAGAACGCCAGCTTTGACCACGCCTATGTGGAAGTGCGTGTCGCGGGCCAGCCCGCCACGGCCGTGCGATTGTGGGAGTGGATGGGTGCCACCATGCAGGCAAGCGTGGGCAACCCGACAACCACTATCCAGTCCGCGCCAGGCTGGGGCCTGCATCGCGCGCGCATTGACAGTTTCGCCGGGCAGACCATCGAAGTTCTCTTTCACTTCGACAGCGATACGACCGTGCAGTTGTGCGGGTTGGCCATTGATGACGTGCGGGTTTTCGGCGCTGTTCCTGCCCCTGAGATTGATGTCCAGCGCAGCTCCACCAGCATCGCCGACGGCGAACCCAACCACGCCCTGGGCAACGTGTCGACCTTGACCGGACAGACCTTCACCTTCACGGTGCTCAACACCGGCGGGGGAAGCCTGAGCCTTCCGGGCGCCACGCCCGTCACCATTTCCGGGGCCAGCGCGGGCCTCACGGTCAACGTGACGGTGCAACCCGCCGGCAGCGTTGCTCCCAGCGGTTCGACCACCTTCAATGTGTTCGTACAGCCCTCCAGTGCCGGCGCCTTCAACTTCACCGTCAACGTGGCCAACAACGACGGCGACGAAAACCCCTACAACTTCACCTGCCAGGGTACGGGCTTCACCAACGCGCCGCCGGTGCTGGCTTTGGGCAGCCCGACGGACTTCACGGCCGGTTCGGACTTTGACCTCACGGTCCAGCCCGGCGCCAGTCTCGCCG
>JAANMT010001444.1_pt1 | contig 23416 bp, 17 predicted proteins | sample 7279711 | NCBI WGS metagenome assembly JAANMT01 (sample SAMN14094538, study PRJNA606508) | bioreactor metagenome | isolation source: A lab-scale SPAN reactor treating ammonium-rich wastewater day 1 | place: Ireland: Galway | collected 2017-01-16 | reverse complement strand
TCACCCAGCGTCGCGTAGGCTTGCACTGCGCCGATCAGGTGTGGCATGAGGTTCTCGCCATCTTTCCGGGCGGCTGCCTCGATGGCGCTCAGCGCTGACCCTACTGCCTCGTTGTCACGCGCCAGGCGCAGTTCCTCCAGCCGGGCGACCTGCCGCTCGTAGCCCTGCGGGTCCATCCCCAGGATCGGGATGCGGATCGGCTGCTCTTCGACGTGCTCGTTCACGCCAACGATCAGCCGCCTGCGCTCGTCGATCTCACGCTGGTAGCGGTAGGCTGCGTCTGAGATCTCGCGCTGGAAGTACCCGGCGTCGATGGCGGGCAGCACGCCGCCCAGGTGCTCGATCTGGCGGAAGGTGTCGTAGGCTTCGGCTTCCAGGCGGCGCGTCTGCGCCTCGACGAAGTACGACCCGCCCAGGGGGTCGATGGTGTTCGCCACGCCCGACTCGTGGGCGATGATCTGCTGGGTGCGGAGCGCGACCTGAACCGCATCTTCGGATGGCAGCGCCAGCGCCTCGTCCATGCTGTTGGTATGCAGGCTCTGCGTCCCACCCAGCACAGCCGCCAGCGCCTGGATCGCCACCCGCACCACGTTGATCTCCGGCTGCTGGGCTGTGAGCGTGACGCCTGCCGTCTGGGTGTGGAAGCGCAGCAGCATCGAGCGTTCAGAGCGCGCGCCGAACGTCTCTTTCATCTCGCGCGCCCAGATGCGCCGCGCCGCACGGTACTTGGCGATCTCCTCAAAGAAGTCGTTGTGGGCATTGAAGAAGAAGCTCAATCGCGGGGCGAACTCGTCCACATCCAACCCGCGTTCGACGGCCCAGCGCACATATTCGAAGCCAGCAACCAGGGTGAAGGCCAGCTCCTGCGCTGCCGTCGACCCGGCCTCGCGGATGTGGTAGCCGCTGATGCTGATCGGGTTCCACTGGGGCAGCTCGTGTGCGCCGAACTCGATGGTGTCGGTGACGAGGCGCATCGACGGCTCAGGCGGGAAGATATATTCCTTCTGGGCAATGTATTCTTTCAGGATGTCGTTCTGGGTCGTGCCGCGCAGGATTGCGCGTGAATAACCCTGCTTCTCGGCGGCAGCGATGTACATCGCCCAGATGATGGCAGCAGGCGAGTTGATCGTCATGCTGGTCGAAACTTCGCCCATTGGAATGCTGTCGAACAGCAACTCCATGTCTTTGAGCGACGAGATAGCCACCCCGCACTTGCCGAACTCGCCCAGCGCCTCCGGCGCATCGGTATCGTAGCCCATCAGGGTTGGCAGGTCAAAGGCAACCGACAGCCCGGTCTGTCCCTTCTCCAGCAGGTACTTGAAGCGTGCGTTGGTCTCCTCGGCGGTACCAAAACCGGCAAACATGCGCATCGTCCACAGCCGTCCCCGGTACATGCTGGCATGGATGCCGCGTGTGTACGGGTATTCGCCTGGGAAGCCCAGCTCTTGCAGATAGTCGAAGTCGGGGAGGTCGGAGGGGGTGTAAAGGCGGTCGATAGCTGTGCCCGAAGCGGTGATGAACTCCTCAGCGCGCTCCGGCATCCTGTCCAGTGCATCCTTCAGCGTGACGCTTTCCCAGCGTGCCTTCTCGGCGGCCTGCACCTGCGCGTCGCCGGCGTGGGTGGAGTCGGCCCGTTCTTTGTGCACCATCTGGAAGGCTCCTCATCTCACAACCTCTTGGCTTTCACGGGTAACCTTATTGTAGTGGCCGCGGATGGTTCTCACAAACCTGGCTGCCCTGTTGTTTGACAGCCCGCCAGGTTCGGAATACTGTAGAGTCATCTTGGCAGCCTCCATGAATTGCTGGCTTTGTCGGTGAGCCAGGCTGATCCCGGTTAGATGGTAAGGTGACCCCGATACGGAAGATCGAGCAGATGCTGGCCCAGGGCAACTTGCGCGGCTTGTGCCGCCTCCTGCGCCACGGCGACCCGTTTGTCAGGCGGCGAGCGGCCCAGGCGCTGGGCGAGCTTGGCTACCCTGACGCCGTGTCTTGCCTCGCACGCGCCCTCCGCAAAGACAGTGACCAGTACGTGCAGCGCTGGGCGATTGATTCGCTGCAAAAGATTGGCAGCGCTGACGCGATCGATGTGCTGGTCGAGGCAGCCTTCAGCACGCGGGTGCAGATCGCCCGCCCGGCTGAGCGCGTGCTATCCGCAATCCCAACCCAGCAGGCCGCCGAGACGCTCCGGTTGAAGGACATCCTCCAGCGCAACGATTGGGAGGCGCTGGCGGCCATCGACGAGGAGGCCAAGCGCCCGCTCGCGGTCATATTGGCGAGCGAGCAGTATGCGGATTGGCCGGCGGCCAAGCGTCAAGGCATCTTGCGGGTGGCAGTCGAGCTGGGCATCACGCCTCCGGTGCAATACAGCCGTGAGTTGGCCCAGATGGGCCTTTACGTGAGTGGTGTGCATACGCTGGGCGATTTGGTGCGCGGGCTACGCCACCGCAACCCGAACGTGCGTATCGCTGCCGCCGACCGGCTGGCTGCCACCGGCCGCAGTAGCTGGTGGGTAAACTGGAGGCTCTACCATAACTTCCGCCGCGAGGCCAGGCCGGGTGGCGATCAGAAGATTGCGGCGGCGTTCGCCCGCACGCTCGACCAGCTGGGCGACTCGCGCGCCGTCGAGCTGTGCAAAGAGACGCTCTATGCTGCTGGCGGGCAGGCCGCTACCGAGGCAGCTTACCTGTTAGCCGAGATCGGCACGCCCGCCGCGGTCGAGGCGCTGTTCTGGTTTGCCGCCGAGCCTCCCCCTCCCCCGGCCTACCGCAACGTCCCGCTGGCGATGAGCGCGCTCCAGAACGTGGGGCCAGCCGCCGTCGATGCGCTGCGTCCGCTGATCGAGCACGAAGCGGCCCACGTGCGACGCTTGATGGTCGATGTGATTGGGCGCAGCGAGCATGTGGCCCGCTTTGACCTGCTGGCTAGGCTGTGTCGGGACAAAGACGACGACGTCCAGCGTGCCGCTCTCGATGCGCTGGCTGAGGCCAACACCGCTCAGGCTGCTGACAAGCTGTATAAGCTGGCTGGCGACGTGTCGCGGGCGTGGCTGGTGCGGGCGCTGGCAAGCATGACCCACCCTGCCGGGCTGGAACACTTGCGCCAGTTGGCCCCGGAGGCAACCACCGTGGCAGGCATCCTGTGTGAAAAAGACCGCTCGCCGCTCGCCGGGGCGCAGGTTCAGGTGGTGCGCGGGGCTTTTGATCAGGGGGGCGGGAACTGGGGGTGGCGGGCCGCCAGCGTGCGGGCGCAGACCGGCGACGATGGAGCGTTTACGCTGGCGGTGGCAGGGTTTGATGCGGGCACTCCCCTGCGGCTCAAGATAGTCATTTCGCCGTCTCAGCCCGTCGGAACGCCGGGGCCGTTCTTTGCCGACCTGACGCTCGACAAAGGGCGCAGCCACCACATCGAGGCAGTGCTCGACCGGACTTTCGAGCGGCTGATCCTCACGGTCGCGCCGGACGATCAGCCCTGATCCACAGACGCACGCCATCGCTGAGCACGCGCACCGCGCCATCGCGGTCAGTGCGGTAAAGCGCCGCGCCGCTCGCCTCCAACCTCTCAAGCGCCTCCGTGTGAGGCAGCCCAAAACGGTTGCCCTCCCCGACTGAGATCACTGCTACCTGTGGGTTGACGGCGGCTAAGAAACCCTCGCTGCTCGTGTCCCGGTGCCCGGCGTGCGGCACCTGGAGGACAGCTGCGTGCAGATCGCTGCCGCTGGTAACCAGCGCTGCCTCTCCCTCGGGCGTCAGGCTTCCGGCCAGCAGCACCCGCACGTCCTCGTAAGCCAGCATCAGGATAAGCGGTTCGCTCGCCTCACCTTCAAGGCCAGGCGGCGCGGGCTGCCCCTGCAAGACGGTCAGCGTGACGCCATCCCCGACCGCGACGCGCATCCCTGGGCTGGCGACGACGGGCTGCACTCCCTGCGCGTGAAGCGTGTCCCACACTGGCTGCATGGTTTCTGACTCGCCGGGTGGGCTGGAGGTCAGCACCGCGTCGAAGCGGTAGCGTCCCAGGATAGCAGGTAACCCGGCGGTCTGCGCCGAGCCTGGCTGGGTCAGCACGAGCAGGTCAATGCGCTGGTCCCAGAAGGGCAGCGCCCGGCCCAGCGCGGTCGAGAGCTGGCGACCGCTCCCGCCCGCATCAACCAGAACCTGCCGCCCGCCCGGCGTCTCGATCAGTGTGGCAGCCCCATCGCCCACATCGATGAAGGTCACGCGCACCCGCCCATCCGGCTGCGACGCAGCAGCGGCGAACAGCAAGGCAGCCGCCAGCAGCCCCGTGAAAGCCAGCGCCTTGACGCCAAGTGCCTGCCGCAGCCATTCGAATTGGCGGGTGCGCTGATCGGGGGGCTGCATGGCAAACAGGGTTGCTCCCAGCATCAGGCCATAGATGCCTGCCACCGCCAGCGGCGAGAGGGCAGTGACTTCCAGCGAAGCGTAGGGCAGCCCGGCGAAGAACCGCACGACCTCCGCCGTCCAGGTCAGGAAGAGCCAGCTTCCCCAGGCCAGCGCCTGCCCAACCGGCCAGGCGACGAGCGCGGCTATTACTGCCAGCCCGCCGAGCACCATCAGCGGTGTCTGGACGGGGACGATCAGGAAGTTCACCGGGAGCGATAGCAGCGAAAACCGCCGGAACGTATAAGCCATGATGGGGGTCGTCGTGATCTGCGCAGCGACTGTGACGATGAGGGCATCGGACACAGCGCCGACGGTTGTGCGGGCCGTTTGCTGGGAGGCCACCCACGCCAGCCCGCTCTCAAGCAGCTTCTGCATTGGCTCAACGTAGAGAACCAGCCCCAGCGTCGCCAGGCAGCTGAGCTGGAAGCTCACATCCCACAGCGTGGTGGGGTTGATGGCGGTCATCAGCAGGGCGGCGAAGGCGAGCGACGCCAGCCCGTAAGTCTGCCGCCCAAGCTGCGTGGCGATAAGCGCCAGCGTGGTCATGATCGCAGCGCGGATCACGGCTGCATCACCCCCGACAAAGACAGCATAGGCCAGCACCCCGGCGATGGTGAGCGCAGCGGCCCACCCCGGCTTGCGGAACACACGGCGGGCAACGCTCTGGATCACCCCGGCCAGGATGACCAGGTTAGAGCCGGAGATGACGATCACGTGGGTTGCGCTGACCGCGTTGAATGCTTCGCGTACGCCGGGGCTGATGCGGCTTTCGATGCCGAGCAGAATGCCGGAGAGCAGCGCACCTTGCGGGTCGGGCAGCAGCCGGATGATGACCTGGTTGGCCCGTTCACGGAAGTCGAGCATGGCTGCCCGGATCGGGCTGCCCCGCCGCTCGCCGGTCACCTCGACCTGCGCGTAGCGGACAAGGCTGAACACGCCCTGGCGGGCCAGGTAATCGCGGTAGGAGAAGTCGCCCAGCTCCGGTGGGGAAACCAGCTCACCCCGCATGCGCACCGGATCGCCGTAGCGATAGCTGCCCAGCCGGGCAACCTGAACCAGCGCGATCCCCTTCACGGGTCTGGGTGAGCCACCATCCAGCGCAATCGACTCGGCGCGAACACGCAGGTTGGCATGTGCGTCACGCACGTCCGGGCTGTCGATCACAACACCCTCGATGGTGGCGAAACCCAGTCCGTTGTAGGTGGCTAAGCTGCTCTCATCGTGGCGTGGAAGGGCAAGCTGCAGCCTGGCTGCGCCCAGCGCGAGCAGTACGGCGCAGGCAAGCAGGATGCGCCACGTGGGGCGGCCCCGCGCCAGCGCAGACGCCAGTCCCGCCAGCCCGGCCAGCGTCAGCCACAACCACCAGGGGATGCTTAGCGGTTTTGCCAGCGCGATCCCGGCCAGCCAGGCAGCGACCAGGTAGACGAGCGTCATCTGTGTTCCTTCGCGGCGGCCCCGGGTGAATCGCCAACAGTGTAGCACAACCCGCCGCAACGGCGAACGGTGATCCGCTGTGAATCAATGCGCCGCAGGGTCATAATAAGCCCTGCGGCGCGATTTGCACGATGGCGGGGCAGCTAGCCGCCGCGCTCCAGATACTGGATTGCCGCGTCGAGAAGCGGGTCGCCGTCGCTGAAGAGGTTTGCCTCGGTGAGCGGCACGCGGATGGTCGGCGCGACGCCCTTGCCCTCGATGTGTATCTCGCCGTTGGCGTCCACTGAGCGTCCAATCGTGAAGCGCACGAAGACGTCCTCCGGCATCTTAAACTCCTCGACGCTGCCACCCAGCCCGCCGGTCGGATAGTAGCCCACGATAGCAGCGCGATCCTCGATGGTCAGGTCATAGGCGAAGAATTCACAGGCGCTGGCGCAGTCGGGGCCGACAATCGCTACCAGGCTGCCAAAGTAGCGCTGGCTCTCCGGCGGCGGGATGAACTTCTGCTCGGTCTCCGGGTCGAAGAAGAAATCATCCAGGCTCTCGTCATAGCGGCCTGAGTTGCCAAGCACTAACGGCTCGTCGAAGAAGTGCGCGGCCATCTGGTCAGCCAGGAAGCCGCGCCCGCCGCCGTTGAAGCGGAGGTCGATGATCAGGCCGGGTACGCCGTTGTCGTTAAGCGCCTCCATCAGGCGCTCCCAGAGCTGGATGGTCAGCACGTCGTTGTCGAAGAAGCTGTAGATCTTTACGTAGGCATAGCCGTTGTCGAGTAGCTGGTACTCGACCGGCAGCTCGAACCCGGTCGTATCGGCCCCCGGCCAGGCGAAGAACAGGCTGTCGAACTCCTGCGTGGTGGTCAGGGTGGCTGTCTGTGAGCGGGTCTCGCCCGGATTGCGGTAGGTGACCTCCACATTACTGTTCGGGGCAAACCGCATGGCGAAACGCAGTTGATCCAGCCGCAGGTTGTGCTCTGTGCTGAACGGAGCCAGCCAGGGTGTAGTCTGGTTCACCACCTGTTGGATGGGCTGCCCGTTCACGCTCTCGATCTCGGCCCGCACCCTGATTCCGGCCTGGTCTGCAGGGCTGCCCGGCAGCACATAGTTGACGTAGACGCTTCTGTCATCCACTTCCCGGATAGCCAGCCCTACCCCGCCGCTGATCGCCGGGCGGAAATCGGAGGTGGCGAAGGAGACCAGGCTGCCCTGGTAAGTGGCCCCGATGTGCCCGTCGGGTATTTGCCATAAGAACTCGCGCATAGCCGTCAGGTAACCGTCCACGTCGCGGCGGCGTTGGGCCTCCTCGAAGTAGGGCCGGAATTCGGCGTGCAGCCCTTCCCAGTCGATCTCCTTATACTCGGTAAAGGCGTACTCCCGGCTCATCTTCTCGACCATCGCGTCGAAGGCCTCGGCGTAGTCCAGGCCGGAGAAGTCGTCCAGAGCCGTTCCCGCTGGCTCAAGCAGGGGAATGACGGGCTCGCGTGAGCGGTCGAAGCTGAAGGGCTCGGAATCCAGGTCGACCATCGTATAGCCCTGCGGCAGCTGGACGATGGGATCGTCGTCGGTGAACAACAGGCCATCCGGGCCAAAGCCCGAAGGGAAACCCTGCCGCTCATCCGGCGCGTAGACGACGAGCTTCCCGCCGATGATCTCGCCGAGCGTCGCGGCTTCCTCGCTGGTGCGGGTCGAAGCGTAAGCAGTCGACCAGCCACCGCCATACAGGTCGCGCTCTTCCAGGAACGGATCACCCCAGGTATTCGTCCAGTAAGCTACTGCGAAGACCATCACGCCCAGGTCGTCGAATTCGTTGTTGTCCACGTCGCGCAGCGTGCCCTGTGGCTCGATGGGCAGGGCCAGGCTGTAGGAAAAGGGCGACGTGTAGAAGTCAGACGTGATCTGCCCGATGGTCTGCGATTCGACCGGGATCACATAGCTCTTGTCCCGGTCGATGAAGCCTGCCTGATCTTCGAGGATGATGAGCGGCTGTGCCACACCCTCCGCGAAGAACACGTTCGTATATTCGACTTCGCCGGTGATAACTACCGGGCCACCCTCCTCGTTGACAAGCGGGGCTGGCGGTGGGTCACCGGCGCTGGCGGGGCGGCCAACCTGGGTCACCTGTGGCGTCGGCGTGGCGGACGTGCCAAGTGAGGTCAGGGTGCTGAGCGGCCCGCAGGCCAGCGCCACCAACACCCCAACTGCCAATAACGGTAAGAAGGCGTGGTTTCTGCTCATGTCTCCTCTTAACATCGGAATACCCGATTTGCTCAATACTTTACGGATACCTGCTCACGGGCACGCGGAAAGCCCTGCCCTACCGGCGAAGGGTTCTCAAGATAGTATCATAATCTCCATCAAGAGGGAAAGCGTTTAAGCGCGAGGCGAGATGCTCTGAGCAAAGGGCGCAGGCCAATCATTGCCTGCGCCTGGTGGATGAACTGAGGAAGGAGAATTGGGTAGCAACTTTGTTTCTTTTGGGCCGGGAGCTGCGGTAAGCTCTGTGGGGACGCTGCCCAATTCCCCTTGTCCTGGAACAGGATAGCCCCATCCCAGTTTGCAGAGAGCAGCATAGAAAGCCTCACAGCCCCTATGCTTCTTACCATGGTACGGATAATCCGGTTTCTGATCACCCGACTCTCGGAGAGTTATTGGAGGCCGGTTAGCCAGGCAGGATGGCCTGGCCGGTTGGCCTGGCCGCGTTCAGGATTGCCCCTGAAGCTCGCCGGGTGTTGTGTACAGATGTCTTTGCGCCAAAAAGGGGTAGAATTCTCCCCAAACTCACACCTGAGGAGGCACGACAAAAAGGCGATGCGGATTGCGGTCCTGGCGAACCTGAAAGACAACGCCCCATTCGAAGAAGGCATGCCGCCTGACCAGTGGGATGACCTCGACAGCCCCAAGACTATCGATGCCATCATAGCGGCGCTGGAGAGCGGCGGGCACGAGGCCGTTTTTCTGGAAGCCAACATCCTGCCGCCCTTTGACCTGGTAGGCAGGCTCGAAGAGAGTCGCCCCGATCTGTGCTTCAACCTGGCTGAAGGTCACTTCGGCGATGGGCGTGAGGCGCAGGTCCCGGCCATCCTGGAGATGCTGCGAATCCCCTACACCGGCAGCAAGGTTCTCGCACTGGCGCTGGCGCTTGATAAGCCGATGACCAAGCGCATCCTCACCTACCACGGGCTGCCCACGCCAGAGTTCCAGGTCTTCGAGCAGGTGGACGACCCGGTAGATGATGATCTGCTTGATGAGGATGGCGAGTTGCGCTTCCCGATGTTCGTTAAGCCCAGCCGCGAAGGGACGAGCGTCGGTGTAACGGCGGAAAGCATTGTCACGACGGTTGACCAGTTGTACAGTCAGGTTGAGAAGGAGCTCAAACGCTACAACCAGCCGATCCTGTGCGAGCACTACATCAAGGGCCGCGAAGTCACCATCGGAATCGTTGGCAACATGGGGCCGCGCGCCGCCCGCCGTCTGAACGACCGCACTGCGCCCAACGTTCTGCCTGAGTCCCTCACTTTCTTGCCGCCGCTTGAGATTGACCTGGACGCGTATGATCCGTCCGAGGCTCGCGTCTACACCAACCGCATCAAGGTCGAGCTGGCCGAGACGTTCCGCTACCTGTGCCCGGCCCCACTGGAGCCGGATTTTGTGCGCCAGCTCAACCTGCTGTCAGCGGCGGTGTTTCGCGTGATCGGCTGTAAGGACGTGGCGCGGGTTGACTTCCGCCTGGATGAGGACAACGACAACAAGCCTTACATTCTGGAGCTGAACCCGCTGCCCGGCCTGAACCCGACCTACAGCGACCTGTGCATCGAGGCAAAGGCAGGCGGTTGGAGCTACGAGCGGCTGATCAACACGATCGTCGATCTTGCTGCCGCGCGGCAGGGAATAGCGGGACGGTAAGCAGCCTCTATCTCTCACGGTAGCCACGGGCTACAAGGGGGCGCAACGTTGGTCAAGAAGGTCCTGTATGGGATGTTAGTGTTGGGCGTGGCTGGCCTCGTCGCTGACCGGTTGGGGGCCAGCCCGGTGCTGGTCTTTGCCCTCTCTGCTCTGGGCCTGATCCCGCTGGCTGACCTGATCGGCGAGTCGACCGAGGAGCTGGCTACCTACCTGGGACCGCGCCTTGGCGGCCTGATGAATGCCACGCTGGGCAACACCGCCGAACTGATCATCACCATCTTTGCCCTCAGAGAGGGGCTGTTGGAGCTGGTCAAAGCCTCGATCACCGGCTCAATCCTGGGCAACCTGCTGCTGGTGCTGGGGTTGAGCCTGCTGTTAGGCGGCGCAAAAAACGGAATTCAGACTTTCGACCGGAGGCAGGCGGCCCAGAACGGCACGATGCTGATCCTGGCGGTGATTGCGCTGGCCATCCCCTCGTTTTTCAGCACGGCCATCGACCCCGATTTTACTGCCGAGAAGGCGCTGAGTGAGAGCGTGGCGGTGGTGATGATCGTGATCTACGGGCTGGGCATCTTCTACTCGTTCAAGACGCAGCACGGCCCACTGACCCGCGAAGCGGTCAGCCGCACAAGGCGATGGAGTCTGCCGCGCGTGGTGGGGACGCTGCTGCTGGCTACGGCGGGCACCGCCCTGCTCAGCGAGGTGCTGGTCGGTGCAGTTGAGCATGTCACGCAGACGCTGGGGCTGTCGGAGATTTTCCTGGGGATTGTCCTCGTGCCGCTCATCGGTAATGTGGCCGAGCACCTGGTTGCCGTTGAGGTAGCAATCAAGAACGACATGGAGCTGAGTCTGGCTGTGTCGCTTGGGTCGAGCCTCCAGATCGCGCTGTTCGTCGCGCCGCTGCTTGTGTTTATCAGCCTGCTGTTCGACCACGTGCTGCTGCTGATCTTCAATGTGTTTGAGCTTGCGGCGCTGTTCTCCGCCGGGCTGGTGGCAGCCCTGATCGCGTCAGATGGCGAGTCGAACTGGCTGGAGGGCGCGCAGTTGCTGGCCGTATACCTGATCCTCGGGATTGCATTCTTCTTCTTGCCCGGCTAGCCCCCTCCCCCGGTGAAACAGCCGGATACCAGATCACAACCGCCCGGCACTGCCGGGCGGTTGCTTCAACTGCCACAGTGGAGACTGTGGACGGACGTAACCAGTCAAAATTGCGAACGAACGCGCCGGGTTATTGGCCCAGCAGGCCAAGTAAGCGGGCCTGCTCGATCAGGTCGAGCGAAGGCGGCTCGCTGACGATAACCGGCAGGTTCGCCTGGAGCATTGCAGGATCAACGGCGTCAGCCGTCAGGAACAGTTCTGCGTTGCCGTGGCAGCTCTCGCAGCTCAACGCCTGCGGCGCCAGTCGCCGGATATTGTGCGGCGTGGCCTCCAACCAGGTCGGGCGTGCGTCGAAGTTTGGTAGCAGGTTCGCGCCGTAGAACTCAAAGCTGGTCGGGCTGATCGGCGCGTGGCGCACAAGCACATATTTCCAGGGTCGCTCAGGCGTGCGGTTGGTGTTCAGCCCGATGCGGAAGTCCATAAAGTGCGGGTCGACCTCAAAGGTGGGTAGGCCGTCTTCACCTTGCTGGACGTGGCAGCCGCTGCAATTGGTGTAGCTCTCCGAGTGGCACACCTGGCATGACATATCCTGGGCATGGATGGCGTGCTCCACGATTGGGGAGCCGGGGCCGACCGTCTCTTGATGGCACTCCTCGCACTTGGGGGTGCGCTCTCCGCCGTAGCGGGAGTCAACGATGCGCCCGACACCGTGCATCTCGTTGCCGGTGTGGCAGTCCACGCAGTCCATGTTCCCCGGCACAAAGTGCACGTCACCCAGCAGGCCTTCGTTGCGCCCGGTGTACTCGTCCCAGGTGCGGCTGCCGTGGCAGGCAGCGCAGGTCTGTTCCATCGGCGGGCGGCGCAGGTAGTTGTGGCCGTCAAGCAGGCCCCCGCCGACGCTCGCGGGCTGGCTGATGTGGCACTGGCCGCAGGTTGCCTGGCATCCCTCGCAGTGAATCGCTTGAATCTCATCGAGCACGCCGTAGTTCTCCGGCGCGCTGCGCGCCTGCAAGGCAGTGCTGAATCCGGCCAGGGTCAGGTGCAGGCTGGTTTCGTGCGCCGCCTGGACATTCGTGTGGCAGTCGCCGCATACGCTGACGGGTGGGGCGGACGGGTCACGCACGAGACCCTCGTGCGCCGCTGCCATGTCCTCGACGTTGCTGCCGCCGTGACAGTCCGTGCAGGGGATGAAGGCATGCGCCCCGCTCATCACCATCTCCGGGTCAATCAGGACGCGTTCCCAGGCTTCCATCGGGGACACATTGCCGCCCCAACCCTCGGCCCAAGTAGTCAGTTCGTCGCGTCCGGCCCCGGTGGCCAGCGATCTGAGAAGCTCGGTATTGGTGTGGCAGCTCAGGCAATTCTCATCGGTTTCTGGCGTGGGCGACACCTGGACTGCTGTGGTAGGCGTTGCTTCGGCGATTGGCGTTGCGGTGGGCTGACGGCCTACAGCCTGATCCGCCAGCAGGATGTCAATATCCACCGAGGTTGCCGGGCCACCACAGGCAGCCAACACGCCAAGCGCGAGCAATGCTCCAGCCACCACCAGGGGCACGCGGGGAAATCTTCGGTCTTTCAACAAGGCCCTCCAACAGCTTGCGCGCGTGTATCCGCCACATTTTTTGTGAAATCTCTCACACAAATCAGTTTACCTGAGTTTGCTTATATAAATCAAGACCTGTGATAGAAATCAATAATGCAACTTGCTTATCAACACTCATAAGCAATTCGAATGGAAGGCAGGGGTTTCCCATCTTTACTCAAATAGTATAATTTGTTACACTATTCACAAATCGCCCTGATAGCTATTGCTGAGTCTGTCACCGCTTTGCATAGGGCTTGCTTATGTTGAACCTCCATGAGCTACAGGTTTTCCTGATTGCTGCTGAAACCGAGAATTTCTCGGAAACCGGGCGTCGGTTCAATATCTCGCAGCCCGCCGTCAGCATGCAGATCCGCTCGCTGGAGACCGCGCTGGGAACAGACCTGTTTCATCGCTCAGGCCGCCACATCACGCTGACCGAGTCGGGGCATGCGTTGGTGCCCATGGCGCGCGATCTGGTCAGCCGCGCGATACAGATCGAAGAGACGGTGGCCTCGATGCAGGGCAGCGTGGTGGGACTGCTTCGATTGGTCTGCAGCACCACTTCTGGCAAGTACATTCTCCCGAAGCTCATTGCCGGGCTGCGTGACAAGCACCCTCAGGTGCAGGTCATCTGCCACGTGAACACACGCGATCTGGCGCTCAAGATGCTGCTCGACGGCGAAGCCCAGATCGGCATTACGAGCCTGCGAGTGCCCTACAAGGATGTGGAGTTCCGCCCTTTTGTGACAGACCGCATCGTCCTGATCGCCCCACCTGACCATCCGTGGGCGCAGCGGGGTGAGGCGGTTAGCCCGGCTGAGTTGATGGAACAGAATCTCATCCTGAGGGAGGAAGGCTCCGGCACGCGCGAGGCACTGGGCGATGCCCTGGCCTGGCACGACCTGAGCGTGAACCACCTCAACGTGGTCATGGTGCTGGGCAACTCCGAGGCGATCCGGATGGCGGTGCAGGAAGGCATCGGCCTGGCGTTCGTCTCCGGCCTGGCCGCCGCCGATGGCATCCGGGCTGGTACGCTGGCGGCGATTGCCGTGCAAGGGCTGGACATCGTCCAGACGCTGTACCTGGCGCGGCACACTGGCCGCCCGGCAACAAGCGCCCAGACAGCTTTTTGGGAGCTCGCCTTTGCGCCGGAGAACGAGGTGTTGAGAGAGCTCCCCAGCCGCAGTTTTGAAGCCGGGGATGAACCATGGCGTCCATCTGAAATACCGGCGTCCAACGAAAAATCAATCAGTGGGAGATGAGGGAACTCGATGGCAATCTTTCATCATTTCTCCAAACACACCAGGCCAGCCACGGTGGCCGTCCTGTTTGTGTTTGCGCTGGCTGGCAGCCTGGTAGGGCTGGTAGCGGCTCAAGATCAGGACACAGGTGATGCACCAACCGGCCCGCTGGCTCAACAGCACGCTCGCTCAGCTGATGAGCTGGGAGACTGTGCTTCGTGCCACCCCGACGTGGTAGCTTCCTGGCAGGGTGGCCCACACGACCTGGCCTACAGCATCGAGCACTTCCAGCAAAGCTGGGGGGCGCTTGGCAACCCGGGTCGTTGTCTTGAGTGCCACACGACGGGCTACAGCCCGGTCACCGGCGAGTTCCAGACGGAGGGCATCACGTGTGCTGCTTGCCACGGGGATGCGCCGGATGATCACCCGCCTGCCCCGGTCGACCTCAACCAGGCTAACCGGGTGTGTTCGGACTGCCACACCGTGACCCAGGCGGAGTTCCGCGCCAGCCAGCACGCAGAGGTAGGCATGAACTGCACGAGCTGCCACTACGCGCATGCCAACGGGCTGCGCATGGGCACCGAGCTTGAGCAGTGCCTCACCTGCCACGGTGCTGACCTGACTGGCTTCGTTGCCCATACGACCCACATCGAAAGTGGGTTGAGCTGCCGCGACTGCCACGGCTACGTGCAGCCGGGCTTCCCGATCCCGGACGATGGGCTGGTGCCGACTGGCCACGATTTCCAGGAGCGGATCACAGCCTGCCTGGACTGCCACGAGGATATCCGGCTTGAGCCGGTAACCGGTGACGTAGTGACCAGCGCGGATCCTCTGCCGCCCCAACTCGATGGACAACGCGCGACGCTGCGTGTCGCCCAGCTTGAGGCGGCGGTCCAGACGCTGCTCTTGCAGAACCGCACGCAGGCCACCCTGAACATGCTGCAGGGCGGCGTGGGTGGGCTGCTGCTCGGCGGCGCAGTTGCCTGGCTATTCATGCGGCGTCGCTCTGGGACGAGCAAGACGAATGGTGGTCAAGATGGATCAGAGTAAAGACAACAATACCATCGTCAACCGCAGGAGATTCCTGGCTGTCCTCGGCGCAGCAGGCTTTACGACTGCTGTAGCGGCTGTGCTCTCCAGGCCGCTGGGAGCCCGCCCGGTGCAGGCGCGGGGGCCGGGCCAGCATGGTGGAACGGCCAGCGCTCACCGTTGGGGCATGGTAATCGATCTCAGCAAGTGCATCGGCTGCCAGTACTGCGTGTACGCCTGCCAGGCAATCAACGACACGACTGACGAGCTGCGCTGGAACATCTATGTGCTCGACCAGACGGCGACGGGCGAATCGTTCCACATGACACGCCCGTGCCTGCACTGCCAGAATGCGCCATGCGCCGACGTATGCCCGGTGGCTGCCACCTATCAGCGCGGCGACGGGCTGGTCGTGATGGACTACGACCGCTGTATCGGCTGCCGGTACTGCATGGTGGCCTGCCCGTACGATGTGCGGCGCTTCAACTGGGAGGCGCGGTCGGACGAAAACCCCTACCATCCGGAATGGGGCTCGACTGAGGTCGAGCGCCGCGCGCGTGGCGTGGTCGAGAAGTGCACGTTCTGCATCCACCGTCTCGACCGTGGCCTGGAGCAAGGCCTTGTTCCCGGCGTTGACCGCGCGGCGACGCCAGCCTGCGTCAACATCTGCCCGGTGGGCGCGCGTACCTTCGGCGACCTGAACGACCCCGAATCGGCTATCGCTCAGATCGTCGCAGACGTCCCCACCTTCCGGTTGCGGGAGGAGCTTGGCACCGAGCCCCACGTCTACTACGTGCCAGCCAGGGGGATGGTGATCCGATGAGCGCTGCATCCGCGATGTTCAAACGCGTGTTCTCCCAGAAGCCGCGCAACCTGCCGCTGATGATCTGGGTTGGCGTGCTGGGCGTGCTGCTCCTGATCGGTGTGGTGTGCGGGGTGATCGTCTTTGCGCGCGGACTGGGTGTCACTGGCCTGTCAGACCAGATTCCGTGGGGATTGTGGATCGCGCTCGACCTCTCGGCCATCAGCCTGGGCGCGGGAGCCTTCATCATGTCGGCGGTGGTCTACCTGCTCAACATCCGGCGCTTCGCGGGCATCGCTCGTGTCGCGGTGCTGGGCGGCTTCCTGGGCTATACGTCAGCAATGCTGGCCCTGGCCCTGGATATCGGTCGCCCGGATCGCTTCTGGCACCCGCTCGTCTACTGGAACGTGCACTCGGTGCTGTGGGAGATCACGATCTGCGTCATCTTCTACTTCATGGTGCTGGCCCTGGAGATGGCCCAGCCACTTTTCGAGAGCCGCTTTTTTGCGTGGTGGCCGTCTGCCCCGAAGGTGGGCCACATCCTGCACCGCTTCACGCCAGCCTTCGCCGTCGTCGGCCTGGGTTTATCGCTGCTGCACCAATCATCGCTGGGCGCGACTTATGGCATCATCGCCGCTCGCCCGTTGTGGTACAATCCGTCCATGCCAATTCTGTTCATCCTCTCGGCAGCAGCGGGAGGGCTGGCGGCTACGCTGCTCGTGACGCTCGTTGTCAGCCGGCTGCGCGGACGCTACATGATCAAGCGCGACGTGCTGCGCGATGTGGCAATCATCGCCGGGGCGGCGATGGCGTTCTACATCTACCTGAAGCTGTGGAACTGGGCCGCCACAACCTACTACAGCAGCCTGCCCGCCCGCGACACGGGGTTGGCGGTGCTGTTCAGGACCTCGCCCTACGGCGCGACGTTCTGGTGGGTCGAGGTGTTGCTGGGGGGACTGGTGCCAATTGTGATCTTCTTCTGGCCGCGCCTGCGCAACAATGACTACATCCTGGCGCTGGGCTGCGCGCTGGCGATTGCCGGGGTGGTGATGCTCCGCTGGAACACGACCATCTCCGGGCTGGTCATCCCCCTCGACTGGTCGCCAGGGATCGCGTACCTGTTCCCCCGGCTGGCGTATCACCCGACGCTGATCGAGTATGGCGCTTTCTTCGGCATCATCGCCTATGCGCTGCTGGGGCTGACGTTTGGCGTCAAGTATCTCCCGATCTACCCGCCGGAGGATGACGCCCATGCTCCGGTGGCAGCGAGCGCGGTTGCTGCGGACTGAGATATTCTGAGTTCCCCGAAACCGTGACGGGCGGGAGAGCGGCCAGCATGCCTCCCGCCCGTTTTCTGTGCTAGAATCGGCCCGGTTCTCTGCCATCATAGTTCGCGCCGAATCGAGGAGCCATGAGCCAGGAAACGGTCCCATCCGCCCGGACAACCCTGATCACCGGCGGAGCCGGGTTTATCGGCAGCCACCTGGGCGGCACGCTGCTTGCTCGCGGCGAGCGCGTGATCTGCCTGGACAACTTCAATGACTACTACAGCCCGGCCATCAAGCGTGACAATGTGTCTGGCTATCTATCCCAGCCGGGCTATACGCTGGTCGAAGGCGACATCTGTGACCGGGCTCTCGTGATGCGCCTGTTTGATGAGTACCGGCCCCGGCGCGTGGCGCATCTGGCGGCGATGGCCGGGGTGCGCTACTCGATTGAGCGGGCGACGTTGTACACGGAAGTAAACCTCCAGGGCACGATCAACCTGCTCGACGCCGCCCGGCAGCACGCACTTGAGAACTTTGTCTTTGCGTCGACCTCGTCAGTCTATGGCGCGACTGATCAGGTTCCGTTCCGCGAAGAGCAGCCGACCGATCACCCCCTGGCCCCCTACCCCGCTACGAAGAAAGCCGCCGAGGTGATGGGCTATGCCTATCACAACCTGTTCGGGCTGAATTTCACGGCGCTGCGCTTTTTCACGGTGTATGGCCCGCGCGTCCGCCCCGATATGATGGCCTACAGCGTCATGGAGCGAATCGTCAACGAACAGGAAATCACCCTGTTCGACGGGGGCGAGATGTACCGCGACTGGACTTACGTGGATGACATCATTCAGGGGGTCGTGGCTGCGCTGGATACGCCGCTTGGCTACGAGGTTATCAACATCGGACGAGGCGAGCCGGTGCGGTTGGGTGACTTCATTGACATCATCGAGGAACTCGTCGGAAAGCCCGCGCGTGTCAAGGCGGCCCCCGCTCCGGCCAGTGAGCCGCCGATCACCTACGCCAACACAGACAAAGCCCGGCAGTTGTTCGGCTACCGGCCCCACACCTCGATCCGGGATGGGTTGGAGCATACCTGGGTCTGGTACCGGGCGCTCAATCGCCTCTAGTTGTGATCCCCCGGCGGAGGGCGGAAATCCATTAGCGAGAGCGAGGCTTGCCTCTTGAAGTGGAAACCCGGCGGCTCGCGGTGGCGCTCGCCTCCTGGAGGGTAGCGAGCAGCGTCTCAGGCGGGTCGCCTTTGCTTACAAAAGCGTCAACTCCGGCCTCTAATGCGGTTTGTGAGCTCTCAGGGCGTCCGCTGATGGCTACGATGCACAGATCGGGGCACGTCTGGCGAAGGGCGCTGACAAGCTCTTCAGGCTTCGCGCCGGGCAGGTTCCAGTCAAGCAGCAGGAGGTCGGCGCAGCCAGGCTTCGCCTTAGTCAGCAGCACCGCCGCCTCGTCCGCCTCATCTATGACGCTCAACTCTGTTTCATGCTCAAGCAGCAGTCGCAGTGCTGACCGAACCTTGGGTTGGCTGTCAGCCAGGAAGATGCGCATGGTGGTGTGTCTCCGGAGCGCCTTGCTACGCGCTCCCCAGGGCCAGGATCTGGTTGATAGCGCCGCTAGTTGACAACTCGCTTGCCAGCGTCTGGCGTGCGCGAAACAGGCGAGACTTGACGGTTCCTTCCTGCGTGTTCAGTATCTCGGCTATCTCACTGCATGACATGTCATACCAGTAATACAAGACAATGACTGACCGGTACTTGGGTGACAACTGCTCCAGAAAGTCCTGAAGCCTGTCCTGGCGTTCGTGCCGGACAACCGATTCTTCGGGGCCAGGCTCCCGGCTGGCCAATGCCGGGTGCGAGGGCAGCAGATCGTCGATGGAAAGCTTGCTGAACCGCTGCCTGCGCAGCCGGTCGATGCAGTGGTTGGATGTGATAGCCAGCAGCCAGGTCTTGAGCGGGCGCTCCAGGTCATAGCGCCGCAGGTGGCGGTAAGCCCGCAGGAAGACTTCCTGGGCCGCATCTTCAGCCTCAAAGCTGTCACCCAACATGCGGTAGCTCAGGTTAAAGACAGCTTGCTGGTAGCGTTCAACCAGCTCAGTAAATGCCTGGTGATCGCCATCCAAACTCCGTAAGACGAGTTCCTGATCTGTCATCACTGCCGTCCCCTGCCTTTGCTCGTCGGCTGAGGCACCGATGTTGCCATCCAGCTTGTTCCAACGAGCTACCCTGAGCATAGAACGAAATCTCCCCAGAAGCGCCGGGCATCTGGGGAGACTCTGTGCTGGACAGGTGTAGGGGGCGTCACCTGGTCACTCGACCAGGTGGTGCTGCAAGGCAGTTGCCACGGCTTCGGTGCGGCTGTTGACGCCCAGCTTGGAAAGGATGCTGCTGACGTGGAATTTGACGGTGGAGCGGCTCACGACCAGTTGGTCGGCGATGGCGGGGTTGCTTAATCCTCTCACCATCAGCGCCAGCACCTCGCGCTCGCGGTCTGTCAGGTCGTGGCCAACCTCAGGGGGGCGCGTGGTCACCTGGATCAGCGCCTGGGCAGCTTCGGGGGCCAGCGTCGAGCGCCCGGCGTGAGCCGCCCGGATGGCGTTCGCCAGCTCTTCGGCAGAGACATTCTTGAGCAGATAGCTGATCGCCCCCGCCTGGAGCGCCATCTGCACCAGGTCTTCCTCAGGAAAGCTGGTCAATGCGATGACCTGGGTATGGGGGTGCGCCTCGCGGATGGCATGGGTGGCGGCTGCCCCGTCCATCTCCGGCATCACGAGGTCCATCAGCACCACGTCAGGCTCGTTCTCCGCGCAGATACGCAGGGCTTCGGGGCCGCCTGACGCCTGGCCGATCAAGTCCAGGTCATCGAATGCCAGCAGGAAGGCTGCCAGCCCGCTCCGCACCACAGCATGGTCGTCCACGATCAAGACCCGGATTTGCTCTGATTCACTCATGCGAACTCCTCTTCGAAACGGCCTGCCCAGCGGACCATGATCCTGGTTCCCTGGCCGCGCTGGCTGTCGATGGCTAACTCAGCGCCGATCTCCTCGGCGCGCTCTTGCATGATCCCCAGCCCCAGCCGGTCTGGTGGCACGTCCGCCAGCACAAAGCCCTGTCCGTCATCCTGCACGCTGATCTCGACGCCACCCTGGTCACAGCGCATTGAGATCGTCACCTGGGTGGCTCCGGAATGCTTGGCGACGTTGTTGAGCGCCTCCTGTGTGATGCGGTAGAGAGTCACCTGCACTTCGGGCGGCAGCAGGCACGTCTCCCCGTCTATGTCAACCTGAACAGGGATGCGCGCCCGCCCGTTGATCGCCTCGGCGAGCTGGTGCAGCAGATCGCTCAACCCGACTTCGGTCAGGGCCGCTGGGCGAAGCTCCATCAACAGCGTGCGCATCTCCGCCAGCGCGCCGCGTGTCAACTCCCGCAACTCCTCCAGGCGATTCTCTCCTTCGTCCGGGTCGCGCTCGTAGAGACGAGGCAGCACTTCGGCGATCAGGCTGGCAGAGAAAAGGGTCTGGGTGACGGCATCGTGCAGCTCGCGCGCTAGCCGTTGGCGTTCGTTGATGGTAGCCAGTTCGCTCGCCTGCTCGTAAAGCTGGGCATTCTCGATGGCAACCGCCGCCTGGTTGGCAAACGCCAGCGCCAGGTCTGCCTGGTGCTCTGAGTAGTAGCCAGGTTCGATATGGTCGAGGGTCAGCATGCCGATGATCCGCTCGCGGATTGTCAACGGCACGCCCATCCAGGAGCGGATGTAGCTGAATGTGGTCTCCAGGTGTTCTCCTGCGGACTTCTGGAAGGCGCGCGCAAGCTGCGTATTGCCGTGCACATCGGGGATGATGATTGGTTTGTGTGTCTCGATGACTTCACGGTTCGCGGCGGCCCGGCTGAGCGGCAGGCGCAGTTCTGCCAGGTCTTCCCGTTTAATGGGGCCGCGGTAGGCCAGGATGATCAGGTCGTCGCCTGCCAGACGGAAGACAGTCGCCGCCGAGTACTCAACCACCATGCGGAGCTGGTCGAGAATCAGACCAAGAAGGGGCTCCATTTCCAGGATGGCAGTCATGTTGTGCGACATCTCAAGCAGCGTAGACAGTTCACGCGTCCGCGCCGCAACCCGCTCCTCCAGCTTCTGATAAGCCAGGACGCGCTCGGTCGCGTCGATCGCCACGTCGATGATCCCCTTGACCTCGCCATCTTCGATGAGGGGAGAGAATACGGCGTCCCAGTACGAGACAACGCCGTAGTTTTCGATACGCAGCGAGTCGACGCTGATGGTCTCCCCGCGCAGCACGCGCTGGAAGAAGGCAAGCAATTCCCCGCCTCCTGGAATCAACTCCATCAGGTGACCGCCCGGCACAACTTCGCTGGCCGCGACAGGCGTGTAGCGCTCTACATACTCAGCCCAGGTCGGGTTAAAACGGCGCAGCATAAAGTCCTGATCGAAGATCGCAATGCCCATCGGCATCCGGTCGAACAGCGTCTCCAGCAGGGCCGTCTGTGCGCCATCCAACTGCCAGGCTCCTGGCTGCTCACCAGTTGGCGGGGTGGTGTGGGTCGAAGGCATAAGGTGGCTTTCCGAATGATCTTTCCCAGTTGAGAGCGGCATGCCTGCGCCAACGCTATTGTACCAGCTTTGCGCTGCAGGCGGAACGGAGAGCAGCGGTGGTGCTGCCCAACCTGCTCGCGGCTCATTGCTGGGCGATTGTGCACGGGCTATAATGTGCTCATCAATAGTGTATCGCGGTGGGCCGGACGGGGCAGGCTGGGCATCCGGCCTTTTGTCCTGTTTGTGCGGGCGGGTTGAGCAACCATGAAACGAAGGCTTGTCGTATTAGGCGCTCTCCTGATAGGTAGCTTGGCGCTTGGCGCTTGCGACCTTGTGACCGGACAGCCAGGCGCTAACCCTCCCAACGTGGATGGGCCGGTAGCTGAGCCAACCCGCGATCTCGGAGTGCCAGATGGCGTTGTCCAGTCATTCCTTGATGCGTGGGTGGAAGGCAACTACGAGGCGATGTACAGCTACCTCTCCTCGAACAGCCAGGCTGAGTACACGCTGGAGGCGTTCACCCGCACCTACACCAGCACGGCTGACACAATGCGCTTGATCGACCTGGAGACGACGCTGCTATCCGTCTTGACTGCGCCGGCGGGCAGCACGGCCCAGGCCGCCTTCAAAGTCACTTACAACACCCGCATTCTCGGCCCAATTGAGCGTGAGCTGACCATGCAGCTTGTTTCCAGCGGTGACCGCTGGGGAATCGTCTGGACGCCTGCCCTGATCTTCCCTGAGCTGGCGGGCGGGAACATGCTGCAAATGGAGATCGAGAGCCCCTCTCGTGCCAACATCTATGACCGCAACGGCCAGTGGCTCGTCTCGGCCAACGCCTCGACGGTGACGATCACCGTTATCCCCGGAGAGGTCGGTGAGAGCTACGAGGAGGACATGCTCAACCTGCTGAGCCAGGTGCTTCGTGTCCCCCCGGACCAGATCCGCCAACAGTACGCAGGCGCTCCCCAGGACTGGGTCATCCCGTTGGGCGATGCCGACGCGGAGATCGTGCAGGAAAACTGGGACGCGCTGAGGAGCTACCCCCCCATTGGGACGATTGAGAAGACCGGGCGGCGGTACTACAATTTGCTTGCCCCGCACGTGCTTGGCTACACTGCCCAAATCCAATTGGAGCAGGCCGAGTCGTATGCCGAGTTGGGCTACCGGGGTGACGAGATCGTCGGGCAGGGCGGCCTGGAGCAGTGGGGCGAGCGATACCTGGCAGGCACGTCGGGCGGCACGCTGACGGCCTGGACGCCGGGCGGCCAATACTTCGGAGAAGTTGCCCGCCGCGATTCCCAGCCAGCCCAGAGTATCTATACCACGCTGGACCGCGACCTCCAGATCATCGTGCAGGATGCCATTGAGGAAGCCTACCGGGTCAGCCAGGATACCTGGGCCCCAACCGCCGGTGGCGCGGCTGTGGTCGTGCTGGACGTGAATAGCGGCGCGGTGCTGGCTATGGCCAGCTACCCCTACTTCGATCCGAACGTCCTGAATCCAAACAACAACCACCCTTTCCTGACACAGAACTACATCAATGATATGCTCAACAACCCGCTGCGCCCGCTGCTTAACCGCGCTACGCAAGCCCAGTACCCACCCGGCTCAATCTTCAAGGTCGTTACCATGGCGACGGCGCTGGAGAGCGGTATCTTCACTCCCAACTCTACCTACACCTGCACGGGCATATGGAACGAACTGGGTACCCTGGCACGGAGGGACTGGCTGGAGGGTGGTCACGGCACGCTCACCCTGGCGCAGGCCTTGACGGCCTCGTGCAACCCCTGGTTCTACCACATCGGCCTCCGCACTGGGCAGGCGGATTTCGACCTGCTGGCCCAGTACGCCCGTGAGTTCGGCCTCGGCCAGCGGCTGGAAATCGAGATCGCTGAGGAGCCTGGCCTGATCCCTGACTCTGGCTGGTTGTGGCAGGAGCGCGGTGAGGAGTGGAGGCTGGATGACAGCGTAAACATGGCGATCGGCCAGGGGCCGGTGCTTGTTACGCCGCTCCAGATCGCGACAATGATGGCGACCATCGCCAACGGCGGCACGGTCTACCAGCCTCATCTTGTAGACCGCATTGGGCTGATCGGCGAGGAGCCA
>JAANMT010001443.1_pt1 | contig 23418 bp, 15 predicted proteins | sample 7279711 | NCBI WGS metagenome assembly JAANMT01 (sample SAMN14094538, study PRJNA606508) | bioreactor metagenome | isolation source: A lab-scale SPAN reactor treating ammonium-rich wastewater day 1 | place: Ireland: Galway | collected 2017-01-16 | reverse complement strand
ATCGAAATTCTGCGTAATGTATCCATTTTCAATGAAGCCTCGGATGAACTCCTGGTTCATGCGTCGAACCTGTTCTTTTCATTTCAGGTTGAACGTGACGAGGCGATCTGCCGTGTTGGGGAACTCGGGAGGAAACTGTTTATCATCCGCTCAGGGCAAGTCCGAATTTCTATTACTGATCCCGGGAATGGCCATGAGATTACATTGAATTACCTCGGCCCGGGCGACTACTTCGGCGAGATGTCTCTCCTGACAGGCGAACCGGTTTCAGCCAATGTAACTGCAACTCTCCCAACAACCTTGTCGGCTCTGAGTGGTGAGGATTTCAATCGTCTCTGTGAAGAGAATCCGATTCTTTACCGCGGCATGAGCCTGACTCTGTCCCATCGCCTGCGGGAAACGAATCTGAAACGGTTCGAAAGCCGTCGCGGCCAGATCATTCGCATCACAACCGATCGCCTCGAGAGTGACCTGGCAGTCTTCTACGAGCAGATCCGCCGGATTGCACTGCATTTCCATGCTGTGGTGCACAACCGGATCCTCGTGGTGATTCCGGTCCCAGACAAGGCCGGTTTTAAAGAGGAGATCTGGCTTCCTCAGGGAATCGCTCCGTCAAACAATGCGAATGAATCCCCCGATCTGCCGGATCACCTTGAACAGGCTCAGCGGCTTTGCAGTGACCTGGCTGACCGCATGAAAGGCCATTCATTCCATCTGGCTTCCAGAGATCCGGGTGTGGATGTCCTGTTCTGGTCGGAAACGACTCCAGAGTCTGTCGCAGGCGGCAATCAGCCGCTCAATGAAATCTTATCCTGCCTGAGAGATGTCTATCGCCATCTGCTGGTGGCCCAAATCACTCAGACCTTTGATGAGGTCCTGGCGGATTTTCAACCGGATGACCATGTCGCGCTTCTGATCGACCTGTCCTCTGAAGCCAGCCAGCGTCCCGCAACAGAGGAGGAATACAATCGCTGGGTTCCAGAAGGAAACCGTTATCCACCCACCCGGGGAGAGATGAACTGGGTTCTAAGCCGCACCAGCCTGGACAGGCTTCAGCACCTGGCCGGCAAAGTCCGAGCAGGATTTCCCGAGAAAAACAGGCTGCACATCCTTCTCCTTCATCATGGAACGCGCCCTCTTTTGGATTTGCCCCTGATAAAGATGACTTTCTTAGAGGCATCGGTTCATCCACTCCCATTGGATGCCCCGGAGAATCACCGGGAGAATCAACCCCCTGTTACACCTCCGGTATCGACCGCAATCCAGCTGAGCCGGAATCCGGAGAGATCGCTTGGAAGGATCGCGCGCGATCTGGGGGGGCGACGGGTGGGTTTGGCACTCGGAGGAGGAGGAGCGCGTGGCCTGGCGCACATTGGAGTGATCAAGGTCCTTGAGGATGAGGGAATCCCGCTCGATCTCCTGGCCGGCTCCAGCTTCGGATCGGTGGTGGCTGCCGCCTATGGTGTGGGAAGAAGCGCTCAGCGTCTTGTCGATGATATGCGCCACCACTGGAAGGCACTGGGAAACTTCCTTCTCGATATACTTGATTACAACATCCCACGGACAGCCCTCCTGCGTGGTCGAAAAATTCGCCGAATGATTGAAATAGCGATGGCGGATGAAATGATCGAGGAGTGTCCGATCCCGGTTTATGTGGTCTGTACCGACCTGATTACCGGCCATGAAATCGTTCTCGACCGTGGAAGGCTGGGCAAAGCCATCTGGGCCAGCGGCTCTCTTCCGGGAATTTTCTCGCCGGTCCGCTGGGGCAGCCACCTGCTGGTGGATGGGGCTGTGCTCAACAAAGTTCCTGCACGGGTCCTCCGTGAAAAAGGAGCGGACCTGATCCTTGCGGTCAATGTCACTCCAGAGCGTGATACCGGGCTTGAGGATTCCAACAATTCCAGCCGCCACATCAAGAGATGGCTGAGCCGGATTCCCGCATTGGAACGGTTTTTCCAGGGGCCGAATATCATGCGGATCCTTTCCCGTTCCCTCAGCATCTCAGGCCTGCACCAATCCCGCATTCACAGTGATACAATCGATGTGGAAATCAAACCCCATATTGAAAACTTCGACTTTCTTCGTTTTGATTTATATGACCAGATTGTCGAAGCAGGCATGGAAGCGACCCGGCAGGCACTACCGGAAATTCGCGCGGCACTTGAAAACAATCATGAATAAACAGAAGGAGCAGTGTTGATAATGAACCTGAAAGCCATCGCGGTATCGGTCCTGGTTCTGGCGGGTGTTCTGGCATTGTGGCTGACCCGGCCGGAAATCGAACCTCAGTCCTCTTCCAGGCTGGATCATCTTGCACCCTGGGAATTCCCTACTGCGAAACACCTGATCGAAGATGGCATCCGCATCGGTCCCAATTCCTCGGATGATATCAGGGTCAGCCGCGAGGCTGATTCGATTCGTGTAGAAATCTCTGCGGACTTTCTAAAAAAACAGAAACCGGAATTTCTGGCTGTGGCGGGGATGGTGACTCCGTCTCAATCAATGACCAGCGATCGCTACCTTGAGTTCCTCGAAGCGATTCACATGACTGTCGAACATCATGGCCACGATAACGGACATGGACATGATCCTGAGGAAAACCATGACCACCACGACCATGATCATGACCATGACCACGATGACGGCCATTCCCATCATGATCATGAGGGGCACAACCATGCAGCCACCTCCCTGGAATCTCCTGGCTCTGGCCACGCCGGTGAGAATATTTCTCCAGCCACAAACTGAATGAGCCGGGAGGAAGCTGGCGGGCGGATTTATGTCTATTCGTTTATCTGCCGCCAGAGGAAAATTTTCCTTTTTTGGGGGTTCATCCTGCTGGCCTTCCTTCCGAGCTGGTGGACCGGTTTTGTGTGGGATGATGTCCAGTATATTCTTCAGAACCCGGACCTGCGCACCTGGCAGGGGCTTTTTCGAATCTGGTTTGTTCCATCTTCCTCACCTCAGTACTACCCATTGACCTTTTCAACCTTCTGGATCGAATACCAGCTGTGGGGATTGGATCCCGCCGGATATAAGCTGGTCAACCTGATTCTCCATGGTGCAAATGCGTTTCTGTTGTGGACCATCATCGACACCTGCCTCGGGGTTAAAAGGTGCTGGGTGGGTTTCTTTACAGCCCTGCTGTTTGCGATCCATCCCCTGCGAGTTGAATCAGTCGCCTGGATTTCCGAACGCAAAGATGTCCTGTCCGGTTTCTTTGCACTCCTGTCAGCAAAATTCTGGATTGCGAACAGCGCCCTTTCACCGGCTGAGCGGGGATGGAGATTTCTTTTTCCTTTTTCAGCAGCTTTGCTCAGCAAGACCGCAGTCTGCCCACTTCCTCTGGCCCTGGTGGTGATGGACCACTGGAGACATCGTGAAGCCTGGCGGAAATCCTGGGCAGCGGCAGCTCCCGGACTGGTCCTGGCCTTTTTCGCGGGTATGCTCCATCTCTTTCTCGAGCAGTCGAATATCGATTCCGCCCGGAAAATGCTCGATATCCCTGTGCTCGAAAGAATTCTGATCGCTGGCCATGCCTTCTGGTTTTATGTTCTGAAAACCATCTGGCCCTTTCCTCTGATGACCCTGTATCCCCGTTGGCAATTTGATCCCATGCAGGCAACCCTGTGGCTGGTGCCTGTTTCGGTTTTCCTTGTGATGCTTCTCGCCTGGTTCCACCAGCGGAAGGACCATGGGTTTGCCCTTTTGTGTGTTGGAATTTACAGCGTGCTTCTGTTTCCGGCATCGGGGTTATTGCTTCAGGCTTTTAACCGTTTTTCCTATGTTGCCGACCATTTTATTTACCTTGCAGGGATTGGTTTGGTTTTACCCCTGGGCGTCCTGCTCCAGCACCTGGTCCAGCAGAAACGGACTGTCTGGCTTCCATGGCTGATCCTGACCCTGCTCGCAATGGGGAGTTTTGTGCGTGGACTGGATTATAAAGATTCAGAGACCTTGTTCCGCCAGAATCTCAAGTACAACCCCACATCCTGGGGAGTTCATAATGCGCTGGGTTCTGTCGAATTGACACAGAAAAGCAACCCAGGCGCCGCGGTCGCGCATTTCCAGGCAGCCATCCAGTTGGAGCCTCAGGCGGCCCAGGCTTACTACAATCTCGGTGTGGCTTTGACACAGGCCGGGAAGGCCACCGAGGCTGAAGAAGCCTACCGTTATTGCCTCGGGATTGTTCCCGGATATGCAGAAGCCTGGAATAATCTGGGGATCCTGTATGCGAACCTCGGGCGGATCGAACAGGCCAAAGAAGCTTTTCTCAGAGCCATTGAACAAAAGCCGGGAAATCAGGAGTTCCAAGGGAATCTGCGGGAGGCCGAACGGCTTCTGCGGGAGCGGTAGCCGAATTAACCGGGACCTTTTAATATCAAAGAAACCTGTTAATACACAAGGATGATGATGCAAATCCAGAGAAATCCAACCCGGCCTGTCATGGTCCGGGATCTGCAGATAGGCGGTGGTGCTCCCATCAGTGTTCAGAGCATGACTGCGACCCGCACCCAGGACATCGAAGCGACACTCACACAAATCCAGGCGCTCGAAACTGCCGGTGCCGATCTCATCCGCATCGCCATCGACAACAAAAAAGACCTGGAAGCACTGGTAGAAATCCGAAAGCAGACCCGGGCGCGCCTGGTTGTTGACCTGCAGGAAAATTACCCACTGGCAGAGCAGATTGCGCCTCATGTCGACAAGATTCGGTATAATCCCGGCCACCTTCACCACCTGGAACGGGACAAATCGATCGAGGATAAGGTTCACTGGCTGGCCGATATTGCGGGAGGGAATGGCTGCGCCCTTCGCATTGGGGTGAACTGCGGTTCAGTGGCTCCGGATTTTCTGGAAAGGTTCCCGGATGACTCGATGGAAGCCCTGATCGCCAGCACCCTCTATCATGCCGGGTTGCTCGACTCGTTTGGTTTTACTTCCTTCGTGGTTTCCCTCAAAGATTCGGATCCAGCCAAGGTGGTGGAAGCCAATCGGAGATTCGCAGGCGAAAGGCCGGATGTCCCCATCCACCTCGGCGTGACTGAAGCGGGCATGCCACCCGATGGAATTATCAAAACACGCATTGCCTTCGAGCAGCTGCTTTCCAGGGGAATTGGAGATACCCTTCGGGTTTCACTGACTGTGCCGAATGATCGGAAGCGGGAAGAAATCAGTGCCGGCAGATCCATTATCGAAGACGTGTATGCCGGAAAGTTCCGTTCGGTCCCGGATTTCTTTGGAAAAGGGTTGAACATCATCTCCTGCCCCTCATGTTCACGGGTGGAGAATGAAGCATTTGTTGAACTGGCCCAGCAGGTGAAAGACCTGACACAGTATGCAGCCAGTCACAGGCTCACCATTGCGGTCATGGGGTGCCGGGTAAATGGCCCGGGTGAGACAGATGATGCGGATCTGGGGCTGTGGTGCGGGCCGACCCATGTCAATCTCAAGAAGAAGGATGTCTCGATCGGCTCATACACTTATGATGAGGTCCTTGAGAAATTGAAAGAGGAACTGGATCACCTGATCGCCCTTAAAGCAGGCTGAGCCACTGCATGAACCAGACAAGCCGGGGAGGGACGTATCGAATGCCAGCTAAAGCCCTGCCAGCTTTGCTTGTATTCATTCTGTGTTTTGCCGGTTGCCGGGAACCCCAGTCAGAAGGGACTATCCGCCTGCGCTGGGTGACTGATATCAACCCGGCCCGTGAAAAGCAGATCCAGCTGTTCCGGAAATCCCACCCGCATATCGATGTCTTTGTGGATCAGGCTTCGGGAGGATCGACCGCCAAGGTCCTCATCCAGTTGGCAGCTCATGCCGGCCCGGATCTGATCGATATCTATTCGCCGGAAAACCTCGCTTACTTCGCCCAGTATGACTCACTTCTCGATATCACCGATATGTGCAGTGAGGCACGGATCGATCTGGACATGTTCTGGCCCCAATGCCAGGCCTGGATGAAACACAACAACCGCATTTATGGAATACCCACCAATGCGGGAACACTGGTCCTGTTCTACAACAAGGACCATTTCGATGAAGCGGGCATTGAATATCCTGATGAAACCTGGGATTGGGAAGATTACCTTTCCGCCGCCAGCCGCCTGACAAAACGCAATCCGGATAATCAGCGCATCGAGCGGTATGGTTGTTACCCAAACGAAATCAGGCCCCTGGTCTGGCAGGCAGGTGGTCATTTCTGGGATGAAAACCTGACCACCTGCACCCTCAATACTCCCCAGGGTATCCGTGGGCTTAAATTGTTCTACGACACCCGCATCCTTCTGAAGGTCGCTCCCTCATTGGGAGACGAACAGAGCTTCTCTGCTGGAGGTTGGGGTGGCGGGGTGTTTGGCTCACCGATTCCACTTTTCGCAACCGGCAGGGTCTCCATGCTCGACATGGGGCGCTGGGGAATTGTGACCTTTCGCCAGTACCAGAAAGAACAGAAAGAAGCCGGGCTTCCACCGCTCCGTTTCGGTGTGGCTCCTCTGCCACGTGATGCCACACGGGCTACCTGGTTTCTCTCACGCTCCACAACCATCAATGCCGAAACACGTTATCCCCGGGAATGTTTCGAGTTCCTGAAATTTCTCACCACCCCGGAGTACAACCACTTAATCTGCCAGGCGGGGGATGGGATTCCTTCGGTGAAATCGATTGCTGAAAGTGATCTGTTCCTCCGTGATCCGGATTACCCGCAGGAGGATCAGAATCATGTTTACCTTGAGGATATCCCGTATGGGAAAGTATTCCGGGTGCCCTCGGATATCAAAGCGGCGGAGTACCAGAAACTCTATGACATCACCGTTTTAAGATTGCGGGAGGGGACCCTGACACCCGAGGAAGCAGCGGAAGATTTTACCAGCCAGGTGAATCGAGCCATCGCAAGAAACCGCGGACAAAATGAGATCTAGGGCCAGGCCACAATGAAACTGAATGACCAACACCGTGAGAGGATTGCTGCGTGCCTGTTCCTTGCGCCCAACCTCGCCGGTTTTTTTCTTTTCACCTTCTTTCCCGTCATCGGCTCGTTTGTGCTTGCCTTTACAGACTGGAATATCTTCACACCGCCGAAATTTATCGGCCTGGCACATTTCAAAACGATGTTCATGACACCGGACTTCTGGAAGTATTTCTGGAACACACTGGTTCTGATGAGCGGAATCCCGGTCAGCATCGCCTGTTCTCTGGCGCTGGCCCTGCTGATGAAGGATAAACTGCCGGGCATTGCCCTTTTCCGCACCCTTTATTTCCTTCCAACTGTGTCCTCCGGGGTGGCTTTGTTCATCCTCTGGCGCTGGATTTACAATCCGGATTTTGGGTTGATGAACCAGTTCCTTGGAGCATTGTGGGAAGCCGGCGCCTGGTTTGTGGGCCTGTTCGGATTCGATCCAGGCCCCTTTCCTGCGCCACTGTGGTTGTCGTCGGAAAGGTGGGCCAAGCCCGCATTGATCCTGATGGGGATCTGGTTGAGCGCCGGTGGACCCAACATGGTTCTTTACCTGGCCGGGTTGCAGCAAATCCCGAAGGAGCTGATCGAGGCTGCCGGGATCGATGGCGCCGGGCATTGGACAACATTCCGCCACATTACCTGGCCGATGCTCGCACCGACTACCTTTTTCATAGCCGTGATGAGCATTATCGGCGGCCTCCAGGGGGGCTTTGAACAGGTCTACATCATGACTGCGGGCGGCCCCGGGGGAGCGACCACAACTCTTTCGTTTTATGTTTATGACAAAGGTTTCGAGTGGTTCGAGATGGGTTATGCCTCAGCCGTTGCCTGGTTCCTCTTTTTCATGGTTTTCATAGCCACTCTTTTTCAATGGAAATTTGGCAGGGGCGCCGAAACCTACATGGGATAAGTGACAGTGAAAAAGAAACTCCATCTCCTCCTGCGCTACCTGATGCTGATCCTGATCGGATCGAGCATGGCTTTGCCTTTTATCTGGATGATATCAACATCGGTCAAATCGGAGCATGAGGTTTTCCAGCCGGGGTTTCATCTCATTCCCGGGGTTGTGAAGTGGGATAATTACCATGAGGTCACCCACCAGATTCCTTTCGCTGATTACTATTGGAACAGTGTCGTCGTTTCCAGCTTGATCACTTTCGGCCAGGTTCTGACCAGCGCCATGGCGGCCTTCGCCTTTGCGCGTTTGAGGTTTCCCGGACGGGATCGGCTGTTCCTGTTTTATCTGGCGACCCTAATGGTACCAGGGGCTGTTTTGATGATCCCGAATTTCATCCTTCTTTCTCACCTGCGCCTGATCGACACGTATGCCGGCCTGATCCTCCCATCGATGTTTTCGGCTTATGGGACATTCCTTCTACGGCAGTTCTTTCTGACTATTCCCAGGGAGCTCGAGGATGCTGCCCGGATCGATGGCTGTGGTTACTGGGGGATCTTCCATCACATTGCGATTCCTCTGTCGCTGCCCGGAATTGCGACACTGGCCATTTTTGCATTTCTGGGAAGCTGGCAGAGTTTCTTCTGGCCTTTGATTATAACTTACAGCGAAGAGTTAAAAACTCTGCCGGTCGGCCTTTCCGCCTTCAATCGCCTCTATGGAACCCGTTACACACTGCTGATGGCCGGTTCGACCATGATGCTGGTGCCGATTGTGGTTGTGTTTCTTTTTGGCCAGAGATATTTCATTTCGGGGATTCGCCTGGGGGCTTTAAAGGGCTGACATGCTCAGGGTTTTGATGGCTGCCTGATTGGCCGATTGGAACAGTCGCCACAGGCAGGTGGAGGGTCAGCTGTTCCCCGGGTTTTATTGAGAACACCTTCCAGCGTATTCTATGGCCGGGCGTGCGCACCGCGAGGGTGTGGAACCCACCTTGAACACGGAATTTACCTCCAGTGATTTCATAACGCCCATCCAGCTTGAGTGTTCCTTTCCTCGGTGCCTCCATGAGGACCACATCCCCCAGCCCCCGATTGAGAAGATCGGCCTGGATCGGCACTCGGGGGAGCCACACGGAAAGAAAAGCCGCCGCCCAGCCCGCCATCAGGATCGTTCGAAGCCTGGATACAGAAACCACCTCGGCTCCCAGGATGGCCAAAGGGAGGCTCGGAAGCAGGAACAAATCCCAGTCCATCTCCTCGGCATCCGGATGGAAAAAAACAAAGAAAACCAGAGTGCACAGGCTCAGCAGAGACAGGCTTCGTATGAAAGGGTCCTTCCAGTTCCAGGCCACCGACAGAACAGCCAGGGGAAATGAAATCGGTGCCGCCAGCCAGAAGAAACCGGATTTCATCCAGAAAAGGCGCTCAATGGACAGACCCATGTCACCACGGTCCTGTTGCACTACCCATGAAACCACCAGGTCTTTGAGGCCGGGGCCATGTCCTATCTGGATAATGTCAGTGATGAAAAACAGCAGGATCGGAAGCAGCCATCCTGCCAGGCCCATTTTTCCTCTGAAGAGCCTGCTCCCGTGCTGCCAGGCTGCGAGCATCATGACCGGGAGGAACACGAGCGCCATCAGGTGACACCACAGCAGAGACGACCAGAGGAGCAGCAGAGTGCTGGGAAGCCATTTCCCATTTTCGACTTTCAAAAAAGCAAGGATCAGGAAAACCAGCAGGCAGATTGGAACAGCGTAAACTTCAATATGTCCATAAAAGAGAAGCTGAAATCCCGAAACCATCAGAAGAGGGAAGGTCCATGGCAGGCTGTTCCTCTCACGGCAGCATGCCCACAATCCGCAGCAGGCAAGCGCCCCGGCGGAGGCTGAAACCAGGGAAATCGCCCAGGCCACCGGCCACCCGAAGCAGTTTCCGGTGATCCGGTGGGAAATCTGCATGAGGAAGACCGGGAGAACCTCACGCTTGCGGATCCAGAGGCCATTGTCGATCTGGCGGTCGAGATATTCGGAGTCCCCTCCAAAAAAACCATAAGGGCGCCACCACCAGAACCATGCAAACAGGCCGATGAACAGGAGTGAGTAGAAGATGACAGGATAACGCCTGTCAAAGGGTGCCAGTCTGGTTGTCTGTCCGGAAATGGCTGTGGCTACAGGCTGCGCAATCCGAAACCACCTCCCACCTCGATGACCTGGCCGGTCGAATAATCCAGATCGCCACGTGCAATCGCTGCTACCGCATGAGCGACATCTTCGGGAGTCCCCCACCTGCGCTGCGGCACAAGCCCTCCGGCGATGAGTGAATCGTATCGGGAAGCCACCTTTGCTGTCATATCTGTTTGAATGATGCCCGGCCGGACTTCGAAGACAGGGATTCCATCGGCTGCCAGGCGCGCCGCAAATAGCTGAGCAGTCATGGAAAGCCCGGCTTTTGAAATGCAATACTCCCCACGGTTGACCGAGGCTACATAAGAGCTGATGGATGTGATGAAAATCATTCGAGGAATAAGTTCCGGCTGGTCCTGTTTTTGCTTCAGCATCCAGCGTGCGGCGGACTGAGCCAGGAAAAACGGGCCTCTCAGATTGGTTGAAAGAACCTCATCGAAGCTCTCTTCTGTGGTTTCCAGCAGGTCGTTTCGAACCCGTGGTGCAATGCCCGCATTGCTGATAAACAGATCCAGCCGTCCAAAGCCGCGATGGATTCCCTCCAGAATCGATCTTCTTGCCTGGCTGGAACCGACATCTCCCTGAAGTGTCAGGCACTGCCGTCCGGCCTCAATGACCTTCTTTTTGACTTCCTCCGCTTTTTCGATGTTCTGAGAGAAATTCAGGGCGACATTCCAACCCTCTCGAGCCAGATGGAGAGCGATGCCTCTTCCAATTCCACGACTCCCCCCGGTGACGAGCACAACTGAATGCTCCGAACTCATATCACACCTCGCGAAATCAGCTTTTCCCCAGAAACAGGATCCCGCAATCAATCCGTTAAAACAAGGAGCTCCCCTTGCCAACCTCATCGTGCCGGACGCATCATTTTAAACCCATTCAACCATCTCCCTGGATCTGATTGTTGTGATAGACCCCAGAGATCACAGGATGGGTATTGCTGTCTATGACTTCAATGGTTGCATGATGGAGACAGAAAGCGTCTTTCCGGTTTTCAGGGCCTTTTAAAGGAGATTATGACATGATGATGAGCCTGATCAGTATTGCATTAATCGCTGCACTCGATCTCCCGACAGGGCCTGCTCCTGAACCGGTTGCTCTGCCACATTTTCCCGATCGTTACCATGCGTTTGTCTGGAGAAATTGGGAACTGGTCCCACCTGAGAGAATGGCTGAAGTGGTTGGCGCCAGCACTGAGGCTATCCTTGAAACAGGGCATTCGATGGGGTTGGGTGATCCTTACCCGGTTTCAGACAGTCAGTGGAAACGTTCCTACATCACCATTATCCGGAGAAACTGGCATCTGCTGCCTTATGACCAGCTGCTGCAGCTGCTGGATTGGGACCGGGAGCATCTGGCTTTTACATTGCGTGAAGATGATTTCCTCTACGTCAAACTCGGCAACCTGAAGCCGGACTGTAAGCCGATCCACTATTCACCTCCTGATGCAGGAACTCGGAAGTGGGAACAGGCAATCGCCATGCAGGTGCGTGCAGAATTTCCTGAAGGGCTACCCGGGGGAAGGGAAGAGGCCCCATTCGAGTTTGTGAGCCAATTATCAGCCCCCCCCGCTCCTGAAGAACTCGTGCAGATTAACGGCCTCGAACTCGGTAAATCCTGTTTTCATCCGCGTTACTGCTCCTCATATTTTGCCCTTTATGGGGATCCATTGCTCGATCCTGAAGCGGATCCGTATCCGGATGGTTACCTGGCCAGGCTGGCCGCCAGTGGAGTGGATGGGGTCTGGCTCCAGGCGGTCCTTTACAAAATGGCCCCATTTCCCTGGGAGCCTTCTCTCAGTGAGGGTTATGAAAAACGCCTTGAGAGCCTCAAGAAGCTGGTTGAACGAGCCAAACGGCATGGGATTGGTGTCTACCTCTACCTCAATGAGCCGCGTGCCATGCCACTTTCCTTTTTTGAGAAACACCCCGGGCTGAAAGGGGTTGTCGAAGGCGATTTTGCGGCACTGTGCACCAGTGTTCCCGAGGTGCGCCAGTTCCTTCACGATGCAGTGGCCACGATCTGTCGTGCTGTGCCCGATCTTTCAGGTTTCTTTACGATTTCCGCCTCTGAAAATATGACCAACTGCCATAGCCATTACCGTGGGGCGGAGTGCCCCCTCTGCTCGAAGCGGGACCCGGCCGAGGTCATTGCTGAGCTGCATCAGTCGCTCGCCGATGGAATCCAGGATGGCGGCTGTTCGGCCCAGCTGTTTGCCTGGGACTGGGGCTGGCAGGATGCCTGGGTTGAAAAACTGGCTCAGGGACTGCCCAAGGGATCTTCCTGGATGAGTGTCAGTGAATGGTCGATTCCAATTCAACGTGGGGGAGTTTCATCCGCGATTGGAGAGTATTCACTTTCGGTGATCGGCCCGGGACCGCGTGCCACGCACAACTGGTCCGTCGCCAGAAAGAATGGACTTGGAACAATGGCCAAAGTGCAGATTGGGGTGACCTGGGAGCTGGGTGCGGTTCCGTACCTCCCGGTTCTGGCAAATGTCACCGAACATATCTGGAATCTGACTCGTGCAGGAGTCAATGGCCTGATGCTGGGGTGGACTCATGGCGGGTATCCATCCCCCAACCTCGAGGCAGCTGCGCTGGTGGGATCGATGACTGGAGCGGCGACCTCAAAGGAAGCTGTCGACCAGGTCCTGAATTGTGTCGCTGAACAGCGCTATGGAAAAAATCTGGTTCCAGTTGTGACACAGCTCTGGAAACAGATGAGCCGATACTTTCAGGAATTTCCATTCGATGGCCAGGTTGTCTATAACGCGCCCTTGCAGGTTGGCCCTGCAAACCTTGTCTGGGAGAAACCGACCGGATTCCGGGCCACGATGGTTGGAATTCCTTACGATGACTTGAGTGGCTGGCGGGGATTATTTCCTGAAGAGGTTTTCATTGGCCAGTTCCGCAAAATCGCCGATGGGTTCGATGCGGCGATCAAAGATGCCAAAGCCTCCACTGCCTTTATCGATCTGTCTGCACAGGAACGGCTCAGGCTGCGCCGTGAGATTGATGTTGCTGAAGCCTGCATGATCTATTACCGCAGTGTTGCCAACCAGGCCCAATTCATCTGCGATCGGAACACCATCGAAAAAGCCGCCAATCTGTCCGAGGCGGCGGTTCCATTACAACGCATGGATGAAATCCTCAGGGATGAAATTCTGCTGGCCAAGCGCCTTTATGTCATCCAGAGCCGCGATTCCCGCATCGGCTTTGAAGCGACAAATCATTATTTCTCGGTGCGCATGGATCTGGCCGAGAAGATTCTGAATTGCCAGGATCTGCTGAGCCGCTGGCTGCCGGAACAGAAAAACCGGTTCAAGCCATGAATGAAGGTGTCGTCCAGGATAATTACCTGAAGCCGGGTGGCTACCGGGAAATTCTGAAGATTTCCTTTCCGCTCATTATGAGCACGTCCTCTTTCAGCCTGATGCATGTGGTGGACCGGATATTCCTGTCCTGGTATTCCCCCGAATCTCTGGCGGCCTCGATGCCGGCAGGTGCGGCTGCCTGGAGCATCATGAGCCTGTTTATCGGAACAACCAGTTATGTGAGCACCTTTGTGTCACAGTATGATGGAGCACAGCGCCCCCAGAGGATCGGTGCAGTCATCTGGCAGGGGATTTACCTCTCTCTGATAGCCTCAGCAATACTTGTTTTCGGATTTCTGGCCGCAGAGCCGTTATTCAACCTCGCGGGGCATGACCCGGCTGTGCGGAAAGAAGAGATCACTTATTTCAATGTCCTCATCGTGGGCAGCGGGGGAATGATCTTTTCCTCAGCGCTGTCGGCGTTCTATGCCGGACGGGGGAAAACCTGGATCATCATGTGGGTCAACATGGCTGGCTCCCTGATGAATGGTGTTCTGGATTATTTTTTTATATTCGGGAAATGGGGATTCCCCGAGATGGGGATTTTCGGGGCAGGACTGGCGACAGTCATCGCTCCCTGGTGCATCACCCTCTTCTATTTCTGCCTGCTTTTCCTCCGAAGGAATCGTGAGCAGTTCGGGACTCTGGCCCACTGGCGTATCGACCGGGAACTTTTTGGCAGATTGCTCCGTTATGGCCTGCCCAGCGGCCTGCAGTGGATGACAGATATTACCGCCTTTACAGTGTTTATCCTGCTGATCGGCCGTATCGGTGCGCTGGAGTTGGCCGCCAGCAATATCGCCTTCGCCATCAATCATCTGCTCTTTATGCCGATGGTCGGGATGTCGATGGGCACCTCGGTTCTGGTCGGGAGATATCTGGGCGCCAACCATCCGAATCTGGCTGCTCTCACCACCATGAATGCTTTCCGTATGACCATGGTCTACATGGTCCTGTTTTCGATAGCGATTGCGGCCTGGCCGGAGATATTCGTCGCGGTTTTCCGTCCCAGGGAGAGTGAAATCGATTTTGAAAAGTTATCCAATCTCAGCCGCCAGCTGCTCTATTTCGTGGCGGCATATTCGGTGGTGGATGCCGGGAATATTGTCTTTTCATCGGCTCTGCGTGGCGCCGGTGATACCCGTTTTGTGCTGATGGTTATCCTGGTTATTGCTTCAGCTGTCCTGGTGATTCCATCCTTCGTGGCATGTGTGCTGCTCGATGCTGGAATCTATACTGCATGGGTGATTCTGACTGTTTATGTGGTAGTTCTGGCCTTTTCTTTCTGGGCCAGGTTCCAGGCAGGCCACTGGAAAAAGATGCGTGTGATCGAGCATGTCCCATCTCCGGGTGCGACCATCGCTGAAGGCCCGGTTCTGGAAACATGATCCCGGTTTTCATTCGACCGGGGTCAGCTTGGCGAATTTCTGCAGAACTGTTTTCTGGCCTACAATCTGAAACTGGACAGTGACTCGCAGCTGCGAAGAAGAGCCATCGACTGCCAGCACTTTTCCTATCCCGAAGGTCTGATGGCGGACCCAGGCTCCCGGTTTCAAAAAAGAAGGAGTTTCATCCTTCCTGGATGGGGGTTGTGTCCGGGGAGTCCGGTCGGGTGTCTCGATTTTTGGGCTTGCGGTTTCCCTGTTTCTGGCCGGAGACACTGAACTTGAAGAGCGTGGCCAGGCTCCAGCGGACCTGAATCCTTTACTTTGTTTTTTCTCGAAACTGAATTCGAATTCGGAGCTCTGCAGGGCTGTTTCTGCCGAAAGCGTGCTCCTGGATTCAAGGAGGTCTTCAGGGATTTCTTTAAGGAAACGGGAGGGAATGGTTCGTGAGAAATTTCCGAACAGAGTTCTTTGTATCGAATAGCTGAGAACCAGGCGGTCCTTGGCCCTGGTCATTCCGACATAACAAAGACGCCGTTCCTCCTCGAGCGCCTCCTCCGAATCGAAACTCTGGGCATGGGGGAACAGGCCTTCTTCCATGCCGGTCATAAAGACCTGAGAGAATTCCAGGCCTTTGGCTGCATGGAGGGTCATCATCAGCACCGCTTCCTGGTTCTGGTCTTCCACTTTGTCGTTTTCCAGTGCGACCCTTTCGAGGAAAAGTTCAAGCTTGCTGGTGCGGTTCAGCTGGGACAGATCCTGCGCGGCTTCCCAGGGGCGGATCGACTCGATCGCCATGGTCACTTCCGCATCGTCGAGTGCGGATTTGAGTTCCATGATATTCTCGATGCGGGTCTGGGCTTTGGACTCATCCTCTTTTCTAAGGAAGGTTTCAAAATCGGTTTCATCAATAATGGATTGAAGGGTTGCTGAAAGTGCCCGTTCATCCAGTGAAACAGACCAGCGGTTGATCTGCCAGCAGAGAGACTGCAGCTTCTGCGCCCCGCTGGAGCCGATATCCTCATAATTGGAAGCGCGCTTGGCGGTTTCGAACAGGCTGAGGTGAAGCGCTCCGGCACGGGCCTGGAGCTGGCGCAGAGTGGTCTGGCCGATCCCCCGGCGTGGCGCATTGACAATTCTCAGGAAAGCAATGTCATCATGCGGCTGGATGAGCAGCCTCAGGTAGGAAAGGAGGGTTTTGATTTCCTTGCGCTGGTAAAAAGCCAGGCCTCCGATGATCCGGTAGGGAATCCCCGCACGGATCAGTCCTTCCTCGAGCACCCTGGACTGGGCATTTGTTCTGTAAAGAATTCCAATTTCGGTTGGGGGAACGCCAGACTGCAAGGCTTCCCGAATCATCGATGCCACATATCCAGCTTCCTGTTCTTCATCTTCGGTCGAAACCAGCATGACCGGCTGGCCTTCTTCGCGCTTTGTAAAAAGATCCTTGCCATGGCGCTTTCGATTGCATTCAATCACTGACTGGGCCGCCTTGATAATCCGGCTGGTCGAACGATAGTTCTGCTCAAGGCGGATGACTTTCAGATCGGGATACAGTTTTGGAAGATGGAGAATGTTTTGAAACTGTGCGCCCCGCCAGCGATAAATCGACTGGTCGTCATCACCGACCACACACAGGTTCCGCTGGGGTTCAGCCAGTGCCTGAGTCAAGAGGTGCTGGGGCTCGTTGGTGTCCTGGTACTCATCGACAATCACATGCTCGAATTGAGTCTGGTACATCTGGCGGATATCCGGATTTTCATCCATCAGGCGGTTGCACAGGATAAGCAGATCATCGAAGTCCATCGCTCCCAGAGTTTTCAGGTGGTCCAGATAAAGGGAATAGATGCGCGCCAGAGAAGGATCCTCCTCCCGGCGTGGCTGATTCAGGAGGGTGTCCGGGGTAATCATGTGGTTCTTGCAGTAGGAAATCTTCTGCTGCACCCGTGCTGGCTGCCATTTATCCGTGTCGAAGTTGATTTCGTACAAAATCTTTTTAATGAGATCTCTCTGCTCATCTGTGTCATAAATAGAAAATTCGCGTGGAAACCCGAGCCTGTCAGAATGTCTTCGCAACATTCGCGCACACATGGAATGAAATGTGCCGATCCACAATCCACGGGCACGCCCCCCTGCCAGCGATTCGATGCGTGTGACCATTTCACGCGCCGCCTTGTTGGTGAATGTCACCGCCAGGATGCGCCCGGCTGGTATTGATTCATCCAAAATCAATCGAGCGATCCGGAAAGTGACCACACGCGTTTTCCCTGATCCAGCTCCGGCGAGGACCAGCAGCGGGCCTTGCTGATAACAGACTGCTTCTTTTTGGGGAGGGTTGAGTTCTTCGAGTGCCAGGCTCATGGGAATGTGAATATATTGATTGTCCTTCATAATTTCCAGATTCGCAATTCACTGCACAAATGGGGCACCGGAATTGAGACAGTCTTGCCATTTCCAGCCGATTCCGGAAATGATTCCCCGATATGCCAGCGCAGGATCCTTTGATCTTTATTCACAGTGAATATGACCATGCCTGCGGTGTGCTGCCCATCGCATTGGCAGTTCAATCAGCTGCCGACCTGGGATATCGGGTGGCGACACTGGTTGATGAAGGAACCCTGATCGGTGTCCCCAGATTTCTCTCCGAATGCCGAATGCGGCAAATCACCCCACTCGTGGGGATGACAGTCTCTGTCCGCCTCGAGAAGAAAGTTGCCCCTCCATCCCCGGAAGATATTTTCGATCTCCATGATTTGCAGGTTTCAACACCCCATGAAAAACCTGCCATCGAGAAAGTTGTATTATTGGCCCTTCATCGTGAGGGATATCAGAACCTTCTTTCTCTCAAGGCCTGTGTCGATTCGAGTCCTGATCAGTCGATTTCGGCCGAGGAGCTGCTCTCTCTGCGGCAGGGGCTGTTTCTTGTTGCAGGCCCCCCTGGATCAGGCTGGCATGGATCGAATCTATTCGATATCCCCAGGGAGTCCATCCGGATTTTGTCCCCGGTCATTCGTTCCTGGCCACCCGATTGCATGGCCTATGGAGGCCTGTTCCATCAAGGCAGTGAGGGGCTGATCGGGAAACAGTTAGCCCAACTGGCATCTTTATCCGCCCCGATGAACCCGATTGCCTGCAGCTGGTTTTATTACCGCAATGAAAATGACCGGTTCTGGGGGGCTGCCGCCGCGGCTGTGCGAAATGCACCTCGGTCATACTGCGCGCTCCTACGTGGAAGAGCTCCTCGTGCTGATAAAATTTTGCGCCTGCTTCAAGGAATGACATCCGCATTTCGCGCCGTGGACCGGCTGGCCTCCAATGGATTCGAACCGATCGGCAGGAAGGGTTTTGGATTTCCCCTCTACCCATTTCCACGGGGGACCGATATCGCCTCTCTTTTATGGACTGTTGTGCAGGAGACAGCCATTCAGACAGGGCATATCCATGTGGATGGAGGCAAGGAGCGTCTGATGGAGGAATTTCAGTTCCTCAAACAGACCAAGATTCCCACACTCTGGATGATCCTGTGGGATATTCGCAGGAAAATTGGGCTTCCACCTGGGACTTTGAGACCCACAGCGGAATGGATCGGCTCCTCTCTCTTCGCTCACCTGCTTGGTTTGACCCGGATCGATCCACTCCGTGAAAAAATACCATTCCAGCCGTTCCTGGAGAGCGAAGCATGGGGTTTTCATGGCGGGGTTGTGGATATCGAATGTCCTCAGGGCTGGGAAAGCCAGATCCTTTCCCGTGTAAAAGCACTTCTGGGTGAAGACCACTGTGGCTGGTGTGAATCAGACAGACTCACCAGCCAGCAACTTTCCAGAGCTGGCAGGACGATTCTACGATCCTGGGAAGAATATGAATTCTCGGGAGATGTGCCATCTGATCTTCCTCCATTGCCATCCAATATTCGATCCTCAGAGAGTGCCCTGAATAATGCCCCCCCCAGGGTCCTGCTGCTGTCGCAGACCAACTTGAAACCATATCTGGCACAAGGGAGTTCTGGCCTGTCCAGCCTGGATTTCGATGAAGCCGATTGCGCTCTGGTGGGAGGGCTCGGGCTGCGGTTTCTGGCGTCAGATAAACAAACCTTGATCGCCTCTTCCTGTTACCGGGAGGCCGAACATCCTGCCCGGCCAGATTCGAGATTTGAATCGATCTCACGCTGGATCGAAGATCATCGTGGTGAAAAGTTCCTCGGAAAAGAATATGGGGATGACAGCGGAAGGCTGGATATGGCCGGTTTGTGCTCTTCCTGGCTTCGGCTGGCGACCATCCCGGGATCCTCTGGCTACCGCCCGCTGCTTTGGAAGTGGATTCATGAGACAACTCCCAGGAGCCTGGGTGAGCTGGCGGATTTGATGGGGCTGCAGTGGCACTGGTCATTCTGGGGGCCAAGGGATTGGAAAAGGGAATGCCTCGTGGCACGAAAGCATCCTTTGCGGGCCGAAGAAATCAACCCTCCCTGGTGGCAGGATTGGCAGGCATTTCTTGAAGAAGTTCAGCTTCCCCCAAAAGTGGGCGGGGATATGGGGGCCGCTCTCGAAAAGGTCACCTCCTCCACTGGTGGTTTTCTGCTTTACCAGGAGCAACTGGATGCATTCGCCGGGAGTGCTTTTCAGCTGAGCGGGAGTTCCTGGCGCAAGTGGCTGGAGACCGAGCCGAACGATAGCGGAGCTTCACCCATCGAAAGTGAGCACCTTTTTTATTATCTACCTGGTTTTCGAAAGAGCTTCATCCAGTTTCTGGGCAGCCCATTCCCGCTCCCCAGCCGGATGGAGATGCTCTTCAAAGCAGAATGCATCCTGGGGCTGGCGGATGCCTTTGCGGAAGATCCCTGCGCGTTTATCTGTCTGAGTTCTTTTCTTTACCCGGACATGCGCATCGAGCGAAGAGATCTGTATGCCTTTCTTCGTGCCAGGGGATTTGACCTCCACCCTCCTAAACTCCAGGCCGGGGGCCGTTACGATCACTCCCTCTCTCCAGACAGCCTCACTCTGGGGTCTTATGCAGTCTATGGCATCGGAGAGCACCTGGCGGATGATCTGGAGCACCCATTTCCTGAGGAGAGCCGCATTCCGTCAATCAGGAACCTGTTCGACCTTGTTGAGGTTCATCTGCCCGGCAGCTTTCAGGCCTGGCTGGAAGGCTGGAAGGAGAACCGGATTTCATGGGCACTGCTCCAAGATCTGATTCAGCTGGGATTCTTTGAAAACCTGGACACGGACCGGGGGCGACTTCTCGAAGAAGCACAGGCTCACCGGATGAAGTCTTGTTCCTTTTCCCGGCCGGTCCAGGAAAGCTTCCTCAATCTGCTGGATGCCAGCTCAATCGAATCAACAGAACCTGGAGAGGCCCTCCCAATCCAGTCATCGGTGAAGACTCTCGAACGCCTGCCCATCCCCGAGAACCCATTCCGTGATTTTGATGCCTGGTTTGCGATGCCTCGAGGGGAGAGAGAAGCGAAACTGGCCAGCCGCAGGGGCCTCCTGATGGGATGGATGACCGAGGTTGATCTGTTTCCAAGCAGTCTGGATGCAGCGACTGATCTTGAAAGATGGCAGGCAACCGGGCTGTTGTTTACCCACAATCAGGCCTGTCGGCTGGTCGACTCGAAAGGGCTTCTGGCGGAGGTCCTGCTTCCCAGGTTGAACGAAGCTCCAAGATCGGATGGCCATCGCATCCATTTAAGAGAGCCACTGGCATTGCTGGTTGCAACTTCTCCACTTCCCCAACCCACCGGGCACTTCATTGAAAGATTTCACCTGGAAGCCTGGGAAACTCCCCGGAGTATCCAGGAACAATCACAGGCCTGGGCACGGATTCTGATCCATGTCCGTGAAATGAACCACCAGTTGCTTGAATCACTGCCGGTGCTCCTGGAAATCTTCGCTGCCAGAGAAGGTGGAATACCGGCTGGGGTTGCCAGCTCAGCGGGGTTTCTCAAAAGATCGAATGTATCCCGATTGATTCAAACTATCGGGACTGCGGTTGTAGTTCCATCCTGCGTTCTGGTTCATTCCATTGGAAAGATCCCGGGGGTCGAATCGGTTGAAATCGACCGGCCCTCCAATCAGCTGCTGTTCTGAAACGCAGACAGTTATTTCGAAGGCTTCTTCCAGTCATTCAAAAGCAGCAGAAGGTCACCCGGGCCAATCTCCCCATCCTGGTCCACATCCAGCTGCGGATGGCTCGCTGGGGGGATGCCCGAGTGGGTTGGTGTGCGGGTCGGTGTTGCTGTGGGTGCAAGGGTGGGTGTTGCTGTCACAGTGGCAGTGGGAGTCACTGTTGTTGTCGGCAGGGGTGTCGGAGTTGGAGTCGCCACAGCTTCCGCCTCCAGGATGAACGATCTCTCATCAAAATCATCGTTTTCATTGAATGACGCATAAATGCAGCTGTTCTTAAAACCCTGCTTTTCCGAACAGAGCGTAAAGTTGGCAGACCAGTCTCCCCAGTCATCGATGCACACATCGAAGCGCAGCTGGTAAAAACCGAAGGCATCGCTGATCGCACGGCTTTCGTTGGTGTAGTTGGGGTAATGAATGTAGTAGCTGAAGCCTGGATAGATGTAGCTGTAATGGTCGAAGTAATATACGAAGTCGATGTCACGGGAATTGAGAAGAGTGCCTCTGATCAATGCGCCGGGGACCCGGGCATAACCATTCTTGTTGGTGACATACCCCTGAACGTAGACATCCCACAGGCCGCAGCCATGTTTTTCGATTCGGATGCCAGTCACCACAGACTTCGTAGCATCCTCGGGCTTCGAATGAACCTTGATGATGTCGGCCTGCCCCCAGCTCCATGATTGATAAACCAGAAAAATGATGATTAGTGCAGATCGAGTCAGCAAACCACTATCCTCCAGAAGTTATGATCATCCACTTCTATGCTGACGCAATCCGGGGGGATTTTATTCACTCAAGCCATAACTGACTGACTCAGCAGAGGGGAAATAAAGAGAAGAGAAGGATCAGCCCATATACTGATCCCACTTCATATCGATGCCATGGAGTCCATCCAGCGTGAGTGTCGGCATGATATGGTGGGCAAAGGCGGCATCCTGTCCAAATGCGGCGGAGAAGCCGCCGGTGACAATGACACACACATCTTTTTTCAGCTCAGACTTGATCCTTTCGATCAATCCATGAGTCATATCCAGCCATCCGAAATACAGGCCTGATCGAATGCAGTCAATCGTATTCCGTCCAATCACCGATGGAGGCTTTCTGATTGAAACCTGGGGAAGCAGCGCGGTGCGCCGGAACAAGGCTTCCGAACCCAGCTCCAGTCCGGGGAGGATGATCCCTCCACAGTAATCACCCTCGCAGCCGACCAGGTCAAATGTTGTCGCTGTGCCGAAATCGATGATCAGCAGTGGCGGATCGAATTTCTGGAGGGCTGCCCAGCTGTTGATGATCCGATCCACTCCAACTTCTTCAGGTGTATCCACATGGAGCGGGAGAAGGTCCGGCTTGAGCGGCCGGATGATCCTCAGTGGTATCTTCAGCGTCTCGGCAACCTTTTCCCATTCACCCTCGAGAGGAGGCACCACACTTCCGGTGATCATCCGTTCGGGACGAAAGCCATTGTGGTCAAACAGCACTGACAGGACCGCAAGATACTCATCGGCGGTTCGAAAGGGTCGGCTGGCAATACGCCACTCATGCACCAGGGTTTCCTGATCATAAGCCCCAAGAGTGATATGGGAGTTGCCGATATCGGCGGCGAGGATTTTCACAGAACGGATCCAGCCGGATCAACGATCGCGTCGTGTGTCGGTCGGTGGCCGTGTTCCTTCGCGGGCTGGCTGCTGGTTCCAACGGATGTTTTCAGCGGGCTGGATGCTGGCAACAGCATGTTTGTACACAAGGTATTGCTCATCGCGCTCTTCATTGAGAATAACCACTGTGAAACTATCGAAAGCGATGATCTTTCCATAAAGGTCAGATCCATCGGCCAGATGCAGAGTAACCGCCACACGGTCGCGGCGTGCCTGGTTCAGGAAACTGTCCTGGATGTTTATTTGCGGCTTCGACATAATATTCGCCCCCTCCTCGATCATCAGTCACAGATTTCTCCTGCAACTGCTCATTACACCACAGAAAACAAATCTTAGCCTTATGCCCAGTATACAACTAATTTCCCGAATTGTGCAACAGCCGATTCCTCAAAAAATGAAGGATTTAACCAGTCTGCCGGAATTGGTGCCTGATTCGGTTAACCACCTGATCCGGGAGCCTCAAACACAAAAAAAATGGATCGGGAACTTGCTCTGGGGAAATGGATTGGTATAGTTTGATTATTGCTTTCCATTAAACCAAAAACAAAGGAAATTTCACTGATGATTACAAAAAAACAGTCTTATAAGGGCCTGTTGATTCAAATCACTCTCGGGATTGCAGGTTTATTCCTCCTGGGCGGATGCGGTTCGGGGCCATCCACTCCACCTGCCAATCAGACCCCGCCAACACCGGTGGTTCCTTTCCAGGCGGATTCCCCTTCAGCGCATGATGAAACCGAAAAATCAGGAGTGGTGCAGGGAACTCCCGATGCCCACGACGACCATGACCATGACCACGATCATAACCACGCCAGCGACTCTCACGACCA
>JAANMT010001439.1_pt1 | contig 23472 bp, 19 predicted proteins | sample 7279711 | NCBI WGS metagenome assembly JAANMT01 (sample SAMN14094538, study PRJNA606508) | bioreactor metagenome | isolation source: A lab-scale SPAN reactor treating ammonium-rich wastewater day 1 | place: Ireland: Galway | collected 2017-01-16 | reverse complement strand
GGCTGGTCGTCAAGGGCGAGGGCGGCAAGCGCTACGACCTGGCGACCGGAGCGTTCCAGTACGAAAGCCCGGTGATGAGCGGGTTCACCCTCCAGAACACGCCGATGGTTGCGCCGGACGGAACGATCTACCTCTCGCGCACGCAGAACAACCCCGCGGTGGATTACTTCTACGCGATCGACGACACGGGAGCGGCGATGTCGATCCGGTGGTCCGTGCCGGCGGGGTGGACGACGGTATCGGAGTTCGCGGTGGGGCCGGACGGGTCGGTGTACATGGCCGCGCCGGGAAACCGCATCAGGCGTCTGGACGCGGCGACGGGGGCGACGCTGGCGGAGTCGGATTCGCTGGACGCCCTCTCCGCGCCGCGGATGGCGACGGATGCGCAGGGACGGGTGTACGTCTCAAACGGAGCGTTCGCGCAGGGGCGGTTCTACTCGTTCGACGCGGACCTGACGCCGCGCTGGTCCGTGCCCGTGCAGAACATCAACATCGGCGCGCCGGCGATCGGAGCCGACGGGGCGCTCGTGGTCTGCGGCGTGGGGACGGACGTGCGGGCATACCGCACGGAACGCAACGATTGCCCCGCGGACTTCAACGGCGACACGGTCGTCAACTCGCTGGACTTCATCGCCTTCCTGAACGCCTACACGGCGGGAGACCCGAAGGCGGACTTCAACGGCGACACCGTCGTCAACTCGCTGGACGTGCTGGCGTTCCTGAATGCGTACGTCCTGGGGTGCGGCTGAGCGGCTCACAGGCGGGCAACGCGGCGGCTGTCAGGGTCATGATCGGCTGGCGACCCTGTCCTCAGGGACCACCGGTTGCCTTGGTTGGGGGGCGGACTAGAGTTGGGGCCTTGAGTTCGTCGGGCGGCCCCTGAGGGGCGAGGATTGAGCCATGCCGCGTGTCTGCCATTTCACCGGGAAGAAGACCACCTTCGGCAAGTCCCGCGTCTATCGCGGGCAGAAGATCACGAAGGGCGGCTTCGGCCTCAAGCCGACGGGGATCAGCCCCCGTACCTTCAAGCCGAACCTGCAGCCCGTGACGGCGATCGTGGACGAAGGCGGCAAGCCCACCCGGCGTCGCATCCTGGCTTCGACCAAGGCCATCCGGCAGGGGCTGGTCGTCAAGCCGCTGAAGCGCAAGTACGGCTACACCCGCCAGCAGAAACTCAGCGGCCACTGAACTTCGCGGCTGCGGGCCACGTGCCCATTGGTAACGCGCGCGATCAGCAGCCTGCGATCCACTCGTTGAGGAAGGCCAGGAAGTCGAGGCTGTTGACGGTGCCGTCCCGATTCCAGTCCGCGGCCGGGTGTGACGCCGTCCAGTAGTTGAGGAACAGGACGAAGTCGAGCGAGTTGACCGCTCCGTCGCCGTTGAGGTCGGGGCGGCAGGTGTTGATGACGGCCAGTCCGACGCCGCGCGGAGTGGTTGTGGGCGCGACGTCGAGTGCGTGGTGGTATGCGCCGGTGTTGAGGTTGATGGTGCCGATGCGGAGCATGCCGCCGGTGTCGGTGGCGAGCCAGAGGCTGCCGTGGTACCACTCGAGGTCGTTGTTGCCAATGTCGATGCCGGTGGGATCGAGCGGGGTCCAGCCGTCCGGCGTGGGGGGATCGGGCAGGCGGACGATGCGTTCGCTGGCCTGGTTGGCGATGTACCAGTTCGACTCGCCATCGAAGGCGATGCCGCCGGTGCTGGCGCTTGGGCGTTCGAGGTCGATGACGTTGAGGAGCGAGAAGTCGACGACGCTGTACTCGTAGATGATGCCGCCCTGGACGCCGAAGAGTCGGCCGTGTGCGAAGGTGATGTCGCCCCTGGCGTGGTCTGCGGGGAAGTTGCCGAGGAGGACGAGGTCTGGCGTGCCCGACGTCGGGTTGTCGACGCGCCAGATGCGGGTGCCGCCGGAGCCTTCGATGGCGAGGACGTCGCCGGCGGTGGCGCCCGCGACCGCCGCACCCGGGGGGATGACGGTCATTCCGATGATCGACGCGGGCTGGCCCGGGAACGTCTCGATGGTCTCGCCGGTCACGCGGAAGAGCGTGTTGCCGTAACTGGCCAGGAAGACAGGTTGGGCTTTCGCGGCCCCAGCGGCGAGGAAGGCGACGCACGCCGCGAGCGCGGCGGAACGTACGGTGAGCATGCAGTGAGTCATCGAACGTATCCCCGGAACGACAGGCTCAGAACGGAAGAGCACGGGCTGCCAGCGTACAGGAAAGCGGATGCCCGATTCAAGCGCACCAGGGTCGAAAGGACCGCACGTGTGCGGTACCGGGGCGCCCCGCGTCCGACGGATTTGGGTGTTGCTAGGGGTGAAGCACGGCCCGGCGGATCGCCGGTATCGTTGTGGGGCGGGCGGGCGTTGATCGGGTGGTCCGCGCGGATGTAGACTGCTGGTTGGCGTGAAGTGCGATCACTGCGACAACGAAGCGACGGTACACGAGGTGACCGTGGCGGGCGGCGTGCCGCACGAGAAGCACCTGTGTGAGGCCTGCGCCCGCGACGCCGGGCTGGCCGTGGCGACGCAGCTGCCGATCAGCCAGCTGCTCACCCACGCGGTGGTGCAGAAGGCCTCGACGAAGCTCGTTGGGCCGGGCGTGTCGAGCCGGTGCCCCGAGTGCGGCACGACGTTCGGCGAGTTCAAGGAGTCGGGGCTGCTCGGGTGTCCCGCGTGCTACCGGTCGTTCGAGAAGCACCTCTCGCCGCTGCTGGATCGTGCGCACGAGGGGGCGACGCACCACGTCGGGAAGGTGCCTCGGCGGGCGCTGCGGGCGAGCCGGGCAGGTGGGGGTGACGAGGGGGCGATCGAGTCGGTCCTCGGGCCGGCGGAGGAGCGGGCAAGGCGAGGCCGGCTGCTGCGCCAGCAGATGGAGGCCGCGATTTCGGCAGAGGAGTACGAGCGGGCGGCTCGCTTGCGGGACGAGTTGAGTCGGTTGACCGAGTTGGGCCTGGCGTCGGGCGAGGACGACTCGAACGGAGACGACTCGTGAGGCCGGGCGGCGGCGAACCGGCGCGTCTGTTCGAGGCGGGCACGGAGTGGCTGCGCGGCGAGGGCGACGGCTCGGACGTCGTGCTCTCGTCGCGCGTTCGGCTTGCTCGCAACCTCGCCGGCGTCCCTTTCCCGAGCCGCGGTTCGCCGACGGACCGTCGCCACGCGCTCGAAACGTGCAAGCAGGCGATCCTGTCGTCGTCGATCGGCAGCGCGAGCACGCTCTGGGTGGACCTGCACGATGCGCCCCCGCTGGAACGCACGCTGTTGGTCGAGCGGCACCTGATCAGCAAGCAGCACGCGCGCGGGCCGCGCGGCAAGGGAGCGAACGACGCGGATCATCCGCGCGGCGTCGCGGTCGCACTCCCCGGCGAGCGGGCCTCGGTGATGGTGAACGAGGAGGACCACCTCCGGGTGCAGGTGATCCGATCGGGCCTCTCGCTCGACTCCGCGCTCGAAGAGGCGGACGCTCTCGACGATCGGCTGGAGGAACGCCTCGACTTCGCGTACAGCCCGCGGTTCGGCTATCTCACCGCCTGCCCGACGAATGTCGGCACGGGCGTCCGCCTCAGCGTCATGCTGCACCTGCCAGGCCTGCGCATGACGGGCGAGATCGACAAGGTCAAGCGAGCGGCGGCGGACATGTCGCTGGCGGTGCGGGGGTTCTACGGCGAAGGATCGGAGGCTTCGGGGGACTTCTACCAGATCTCGAACCAGACGACGCTGGGCAAGACCGAGCGCGTGCTGCTCCACGAGATGCAGCGTGAGATCATCCCGCGCGTCGTGGAGTATGAGCGAGAGAGCAGGCGGCAGCTGCTGACGAGGCGACGCGCACTGCTGGAGGACCAGGTGTGTCGACCGCTCGGCGTGCTCCGCCACGCGAGAGTGCTGGCGACGGAAGAGGCCCTGAAACTGCTGAGCATGGTGCGGCTGGGCGTGTCGCTCGGGCTGGTCGAGGGGATCGAGTTGAGGACGGTCCATCACCTCATGCTGCTCGTGCAGCCGGCGCACCTGCAGCGTGCGCTCAAGAAGGAACTGGACCAGAATCAGCGGAGCGTGGAGCGGGCCGCGATGGTGCGCGCCCGGCTGGCATGAGCGCCGGTGCGCCCCCCGGCCGCGGGGCGTTCGCCTGGCCGCCGGGCGGCGGCGGCGAGCGCACGCGAGCGGATGAAGCGGGCGTTGTTGCCGCTCGTGGCGTGCGATCGGCGTGGGGATGGATCGAGCGAGACTGGCTCGGGGTCCGGGCGGTGAGCCTGCGCGAGCGAGCGACGGACGCTGGCTGGGCGCCCGACCCTCCCGGAGCGTACTGCCCTCGGTGTGCGACAAGCGTCGGTGCGTTCGAGGCCGACGCGGACGGTTGCTCGGCCTGCCGAGAGAAGCGGCTGGCGTGGAACGGGGCGTTCAGGGTCGGGTCGTACGAGGGTGTGCTGCGCGACGCGGTGATGGAACTGAAGTTCACGGCATGGCGACGCGTGGGGCGCGAGATGGGGTCGATGTTGGGAGCGGCCGTCGCGGAGGGGCTGCGTGCGCGCGGGATCGACCCGCGCCTGGTGGTTGTGGTGCCGGTACCGACGACGTTTCGGAGACGCATGTCGCGCGGGGTGCATCACACGCTGGTGCTGGCGTGGGAGGTCGCCGGGGCGTGTGGTGGCCGGATGGTTCGCGGTTTGAGTCGGAAGCACCGCCCGACCCAGACGAGCCTGCCCCGGAGCGAGCGGGCGAGGAACATGGTGGGCGTGTTCAGGCCGCGCGATCCGGAACGGCTGGCGGAACTTGCGTCGTCGGGGCGTGTATTCGTGGTGGTGGACGACGTTCGGACGACTGGGGCGACGATGACGGCAGCCTGCCGGGCGTTGCGGGCCGGGCTGCCGAGAGGGGCGGAGATCTACGCTGGGGTGGTGGCGGTGACGCCGTTCGACGGGCGGTAGGGGGGGTTGTGTCGCGGTTTTTGGGTTGCCCTGCTTGACGGTACGGGGCAGTGGGGTACGATGTCCCCTGCCGCTTGACGCGGTCGGCACGGTTTCGTGTCGGCCCAAGGGGTCGGTTTCGGCCTGCTTGGGCGTCTTCCTTGAAAAGTGAACAGTTGGTGCCATCGCGAGGACGTGAGGCGTCGGGAGCGGTCCATGACCGCGGGTTGCCAGCCTATCCGGCGTCGCCAAACGGCCACGGGGATTCACAGTCACCCGTGCGCTGACGTTCTCGTGGAAAGCCCCCGCCCGTGTTGAACGGGCGGAGTTTTGAACGTCAGAACACCGTCGGTTTGCCGACCGACGGCGCCGCATGGGTCGTGAGGCTTGTGCGGTGGAGACCGGCCCGCGTCGAGCGACGCGGGTGTAAACCGGGTCATCGCTTCTTTTGAAGACTGCCCGCGAGAGCGGGAGTAACGGCTTTCAACTGAAGAGTTTGATCCTGGCTCAGATTGAACGCTGGCGGCATGGCTAAAGCATGCAAGTCGAACGAGAACCGGCTTCGGCCGGGGACAGTGGCGGAAGGGCGAGGAATACGATCGAACGTGCCCCGAGGTGGGGGATAGCCGCGGGAAACTGCGGGTAATACCCCATGTGCTCTTCGGAGGAAAGGTTTACCGCCTTGGGAGCGGCGATCGTCCTATCAGGTAGTTGGCGGGGTAACGGCCCACCAAGCCGAAGACGGGTAGCGGGTGTGAGAGCACGACCCGCCGCATCGGGACTGAGACACTGCCCGGACTCCTACGGGAGGCTGCAGCGACGAATCTTCCGCAATGGGCGCAAGCCTGACGGAGCAATGCCGCGTGCGGGATGAAGCGGCTTCGCCGTGTAAACCGCTGTCAGGTCCCAGGAACACTGACCGGGACCAGAGGAAGGGCCGGCTAACCTCGTGCCAGCAGCCGCGGTAATACGAGGGGCCCGAGCGTTAATCGGAATCACTGGGCTTAAAGGGTGCGCAGGCTGGCCCGAAAGCGTCTTGTGAAAGCCCCCGGCTCAACCGGGGAACAGCGGGGCGAACTTCGGGTCTTGAGGCAGGTAGGGGCGGATGGAACTGTCGGTGGAGCGGTGGAATGCGTAGATATCGACAGGAACGCCGATGGCGAAGGCAGTCCGCTGGGCCTGTCCTGACGCTCAGGCACGAAAGCGTGGGGAGCAAACAGGATTAGATACCCTGGTAGTCCACGCCGTAAACGATGCACACTAGATCGGAGTGGTTCTCATGCCTTTCCGGTCGAAGCAAAAGCGCTAAGTGTGCCGCCTGGGGAGTACGGTCGCAAGGCTAAAACTCAAAGGAATTGACGGGGGCTCACACAAGCGGTGGAGCATGTTGCTTAATTCGAGGCAACGCGAAGAACCTTACCTGGGCTTGACATGCACGGATTAACTCCCTGAAAGGGGAGCCACGCCCGCAAGGGTGGAACGTGCACAGGTGTTGCATGGCTGTCGTCAGCTCGTGCTGTGAAGTGTCGGGTTAAGTCCCTTAACGAGCGCAACCCCTGTCGCTAGTTGCTAACGGGTAATGCCGAGGACTCTAGCGAGACTGCCGGTGTCAAACCGGAGGAAGGTGGGGATGACGTCAAGTCCTCATGGCCCTTATGTCCAGGGATGCTAACGTGCTACAATGGCGCGTACAGAGCGAAGCGAGGCCGCGAGGCGGAGCAAATCGCAAAAAGCGCGCCCCAGTTCGGATTGCAGGCTGCAACTCGCCTGCATGAAGCCGGAATCGCTAGTAATCGGAGATCAGCTACGCTCCGGTGAATACGTTCCTGAGCCTTGTACACACCGCCCGTCACGTCATGGAAGCCGGGAGCGCCCGAAGTCGCCGCATCTCAGCGGCGCCCACGGCAAGCTCGGTGACTGGGACGAAGTCGTAACAAGGTAGCCGTAGGAGAACCTGCGGCTGGATCACCTCCTTTCTAAGGGATTTCCTTAGGCCCGCCAAACCCGGGACAACCAACCCCCGGGCCGCAGAGCGATCTGCAGCGGGACCATGAGCGCGATCTCGCCCGACCCCACGGGGTCGGATAGCTGTGCGGCGACGCACGGCGAAGATGGCCCCAACTGTCTCACGTTCACGCGACGCCCGCCGATTCCCTCGGCGGGCGTCGTCATTTTTGGATTTCGTTCGGATCGGGAAGGGCAACCGGGTACCCCTGCCCCGCGAACCTTTCTTCGCGGGCTGAACGCCGGGGTGCCGATCTACGATCGTCTCCCGGGGGTATGGCGTAGGGTTTGCCCGTACCCGAAAGGCAGGAGAGTCTCCATGCGTATCGAGCCTCGTGTGTCGCCGCATTGTCGTTCGGGATCGCTTCGAGGGACCGGGTCCGCCATCGGCACACCCCTCTGTGAGTCACTCGAAGGCAGGACGCTGCTCTCGATCTCGTTCTCCGATCCGACGACCATTGCCGTGGGCGACCAGCCGCTCTCGATCGCGCTCGCCGACCTGAACGCTGACGGCAGCCCCGACCTCGTGGTCGGGCTTCGCGCCGGCATCAGCACCCTGCTGAACGACGGATCGGGCACGTTCGGCAACCAGAGAACGTACACGCACGCCTCGCCGATGTCGTCGGTCGCGGTCGGCGACGTGAACGGCGACGGGGTACCGGACATCGTGACGGCTAGCCTCGGCGCAACCGTGATCGGCAAGCGCATGTACGTGTACATCGGCCTCGGCGGCGGGGAGTTCGAAGATCCCGCCGAGTACGACGCCGGAACGAGCGTGAGCAGCATGGCGCTCGCCGACCTGAACGGCGACGGGTTCCTCGACATCGTCGCCACGAATCCCGGCTCGAACGTGCTCTCGGTGCTGCTGAATCAGGGTGATGGAACGTTCGGCGCCCGTCAGACGAGGGCCACCGGCGCGAACCCGCAGTCGCTGGTGCTCGCCGACATCACCGGCAACGGGCACCTGGACGCGATCCTGCTGTCGTTCGCGGACCTGCAGATCGTGATCCATCAGGGCGTCGGCAACGGGTCGTTCGAGGACGCCGTGACGGTCGAGTCGCCGTCGAACCCGCGAGCGGTGCGTGTCGCCGATTTCACCGGGGACGGCCTGCTCGACCTTCTGGTCGCGAGCGGGGACGAGTCGGTCGGGCGCCTCACGCTCTACCCCGGCCTGGGCGGAGGCACGTTCGGCACGAGCGTGGAGACACAACTCACGGTGCCGCCGCTGAACAACGGGCTGGCGATCGGCGATCTGAACCTGGACGGCCGCCCGGACGCGGTGCCGAACAACTCGGGCGGCGGTGCGGGCGAGGCGCGCCTCTTCGGCGTCGGCGGCGTGTTCGAGACGCCGGTTCCGTTCGAATCGGCGGGGTTCTCGAACACGGGCGTCGCCCTGGCGGACATCGACGGCGACGGCGACCTCGACCTCGTCACGTCGCAGGGACTGGACGGCACGGTCACGGTGTTCAAGCTGCGCCGCGCGCCCACCATCGGCTCGCTCGTCTCGACGGGCGCGGTGCTCCCCGGCGGGGCGAGTTTCACGCTGACGGCCAACAACGTGACCGACCCGGACGGCAGCGTCGTTCACGTCCGGTTCTACATCGACCTCAATGGGAACGGCACGGGCGACGCGGGCGAGTTGCTCTTCGTCGATTCCAACGGGGCGAACGGGTGGAGTTTCTCCGGCACCGTGACGGCCGACTACCCGCTCGGTCCGGTCTCGTTCCTCGCGATCGCCGAGGACAACGACGGAGCCTTCAGCGAGCCGGTCGCGCTGCCGGTCACGATCGTCTATTCAACGCTCGCGGGCGACAACGCCCGCATCACGGGCACATCCGCGCCCGGGAACCTGCACGCCGTTGCAGGGCTGAACTTCACCGGGCTGCCCATCGTTTTCGAGCAGATCACGGACACGGGCTGGTCGGTGCGAGACCTTGTCGCGGCGACCGGCTCGCCGATCCCGAACGGGGATCCCGTCGCGTGGACCGACCCGACCGACGGTCGGCTGTTCGTCTTCGCGCCGTCCGCCGCCGGGCTGATCGCGTACTGGCGTCGCAACGACGGCACGTGGGCGTTCCAGAACTTGACCGAATCCGTACAGGGCGGTCGCGGCATCGCGTCGGCCGTCACGGTCTTCGCGGACGTTTCGGGGCGTCTCCATGTCGCGGGCCTCGATGCGGACGGCGACCTCGTGCTGTACGTGCGGACCGGCACGGCCGAGGACGGCTCGGCGACCTGGTCCTTCGAGAACATCTCCGAGACGCACCTGCGCGCCCGCGGACAGGACACGCCGGCCTGGGTCGGGCCGATCATCAGTTACGTCACGCGGTGGGACGGGCTGAACATCGCGGCGCTCGACGGTGCGGGCCGCATCCAGGTCGTGTGGACCTCGCCCGAACTTGGGCACTGGCGCGTGGACGACCTGAGCGCGATCACTGGCGCGCCCGCGCTCAGCGGCGGGCTGACGGCGTACCTCACGACTTGGGACGGCATCAACCTCGCCGGACTCGACGCCTCGGGCAAGGTCTCCGTGACCTGGTGGGTGCCCGCCTTCGGCGGCGACTGGGAGACCAGCAACCTGACCGACCTCTTTGACGGCCCGACGCTCCAAGGCACGGGACTGACGAGTTACGTGACGCCGTGGGGCGGCCTGAACGTCGCCGGCCTCAACCCGGGCGGCGACCTCATCATCTACTGGTGGGTGCCGGAGTTCGCCAGCGACCCGGAGACCGACGTCTGGGTCATCAGCAACCTCAGCGAGGGCTTCGAGGAGGGCACGCCCAACCCCGCCGGCCAGATCACCAGCCACGCGTCCGCAGCCGGCACGCTCAACCTGTTCGGGGCGGCGGCAGGCGGCGAAATCCTGCGGTTCTTCTGGAATCCGGGCGACGGCGGCACGTGGTCGGCGCAGGATCTCTCGACGACGGCCGGTCGCCTTTGAAGTCGGCGGCCGGGGGCACTAGAGTTCGCGGTTCCGAGGGAGCCGGGCGTGACGGAGAGCCGCGCGAGCGGTTCGAGGCGCGTCCATGGGCCTTCCGACCGGGCGTCGTGCCCGGCGCGGCATAGGTGGGTCCAGCTCCAAACTCTCGCGGCCCCGGTCGGCGCGCGGGGGTGATGTGCCGCGGCCGCTGTCTTGTGTCCGGCGTGCGACGCCGGGGACCGCGGACCGCGTGAGGTCCGTGTGATCCCGGCCCGGTGGGCCGAGCGAGGCAGGAGGTCCGCGTCGTTCGCCGACGGCACCGCCCGCGTCAGTAGTACGCGATACCCGGTGGTGTAACGGTAGCACAGCAGATTTTGGTTCTGCTTGTCCAGGTTCGAATCCTGGCCGGGTAGTTTGCCCTTCGGGGCTGCCACCCCGGTGCCTGCGGTGCGTCCGGTGAGTGAGACGGTGTGATGGGTGTCGAGAAGACGACAACCGGTTCGGCATCGCCAGTGGGCGTCGTTCTGGCCGCGGGGCAGGGTGTGCGCATGCGATCGGACCTGCCGAAGGTGGTGCATCCGGTCGGCGGGCGGGCGATGGTGTGCGCTGTGGTGGACGCGTGCCTCGACGCCGGGTGTGAGCGGGTGATCGTGGTGGTGGGGTATCGGCAGGAGGCGGTGCGTGCCGCGCTGGCGGAGTACGGGCCGGAGGTGTGTTTCGCGGTGCAGGCGGAGCAGTTGGGAACGGGGCACGCCGTGCTGAGCGCGCGGCGCGAGCTGGAGGGGCTGGCGGAGGGAACGGCGGTGTTCGTGCTCTGCGGGGACGGGCCGCTGATCCGCGCGGAGACGCTGCGGAAGTTGCTGTCGCGGCATCGTGCGAGCGGCGCGGCGGCGACTCTGGCGACGGCGGTGCTGGACGACCCGGCCGGCTACGGGCGTGTGGTGCGCGACGAAACGGGGCGTTTCCGCGAGATCGTAGAGGAGAAGGCGGCGACGCCGGAACAGCGCAGCATCCGCGAAGTGAACCCGAGCTACTACTGCTTCGAGGCGGGCGCGCTGCTGCGGGCGCTGGAGCGCGTGCGACGCAACCCCGCGAGCGGCGAGTATTACGTGACCGACGTGCCCACGCTGTTGCTGGCGGAGGGCGCGCGGGTCGAGGTGATCGACGCGGTGCCGGCGCAGGACGTGCTGAGCATCAACACGCCGGAGCAACTGGCGGAGGTGGACCGGATCTTCCGTTCGCGTGCGGGGGCGCGTGTGAGCGCGGGGAGGGGGTCGTGATGGCGCAGCCGGGCTTCAACGGGAACGACGGGTTGAAGATCTTCGCGGGTCGCCACAGCCGGACGCTCACCGAGCGCGTGTGCGAGCACATCGGCATCCCGATCGGGGAGGCGCGCACGCTCGAGTTCCCGGACGGAGAACTGCTGGTTCGGCTCGAGGAGGACGTGCGCGGGCGCGATTGCTACGTCGTGATCTCGACGTGCAACCCCGTGAACGAGAACCTGGTCGAACTGCTGATCTTCATCGACTGCCTGAAGCGGGCGAGCGCGCGGCGGGTGACGATCGTCACGCCGTACTTCGGCTACGCCCGCCAGGACCGCAAGGACAAGGGCCGGGTGCCCATCACGGCGAAACTGGTGGCGAACCTCATCACCGCGGCCCGGGCGGACCGCGTGCTGGCGATCGACCTGCACGCGGCCCAGATTCAAGGGTTCTTCGACCTGCCGGTGGATCACCTCTCGGCGACGCCGGTGTTCCATCGCTACTTCACGTCGATCCGCGACGAACTGGGCGACCTGTGCCTCGTCAGCCCGGACGTGGGGAACGTGAAAGTGGCGGAGGGCTTCGCCAACATGCTCGGTGGCGACCTGGCGATCATCAACAAGCGTCGCATCAGCGGCACGGCAGTGGTGACGGAGCACATCATCGGCACCGTGAAGGGCAAGACGGTGCTGATGTTCGACGACATGATCTCGACCGCGGGCACGGTTACGGAGGCCGCACGCCTCGTGATGGACCACGGCGCGAAGGACGTGATCGCGGCGGCGACGCACCCTGTGCTCTGCGGCAGCGCGATGGAGCGGCTCGCCGCGTCGCCGATCTCGCGCCTCGTCGTGACGAACACCATTCCCCTCGGCGAGCGGGCCGCGCCGATCCGCGACCGGCTCGTCGAGTTGTGCGTGGGCGGCCTGCTGGGCGAGGCCATCCACCGCATCCACAACAACCAATCGGTGTCGGCCCTGTTCGGGCCGGCGGCGGGCGTCAAGCGATGAGCGGCCCGCGTGGAGACGCATCGAAGTTCGACCGCTGAACGGTCGGTGAAGGAAGCACAGCCATGCATGAGAACGCCACGATTCTGCACGCCTCGACCCGCGACCGGGTCGGTTCCCGCTACGCCCGCAGGCTGCGCCAGAGCGGCCGCCTGCCCGCCGTGCTCTACGGGCACGGGGAGGCGCCGGCCTCGGTGCACCTGGACGCGAAGGACGCCCTGCTGCACCTGCACAGGGGTGAGAAGGTCTTCCAGATCACGATCGACGGAGGAACGCCGCAGGTCGCGCTGCTGAAGGAAGTGCAGTACGACTACCTCGGCTCGAACATCGTGCACGCGGACTTCGCACGGGTGTCGCTGACCGACCGCGTGGAGACGCGCGTGCCGCTGCACCTGATCGGCGAGGCGGTGGGCCTGAAGACTGCCGGGGCGATCCTCATGCACCCGACCTCGGAACTCGAGATCGAGTGCGCGGTGTCGGACATCCCCGAGTACCTGGAACTGGACATCTCCGCGCTGGAGGCGGGCCATTCGATGTCGGCTTCGGACGTGCCGCTGCCCTCGGGCATGACGCTGGTGACCGACCCGCACGCGGTGGTGGCGCAGATCGTGGTGCAGGTGGAGGAGAAGGTTGCGGAGGCGGCGCCGGCCGAGGCCCCCGCCGCGCCGGAAGTCATCACCGAGAAGAAGCGCGAGGAGGAGAACGAGGAGTGACCTCTCCGCTGGATTGCCGAGCATGAAGATGATCGTCGGACTTGGCAACCCCGGGCAGCGCTACGAGCGGACGCGGCACAACGCGGGCGCGATGGTCGTGGACCGTCTCGTTCGCCGGCACGCGCCGTCGGAGCCTGTCCGTTCGCGCTTCAACGCCGATTGCGTGGAGGCGGTGGTGCGCGGGGAGCGGTGCCTGCTGATGAAGCCGGTCACCTACATGAACCGCTCGGGGATCGCCGTCGCCGAGGCGCTGCGGTTCTACAAGCTCGACCCGGGCAGGGACGTGCTGGTCGTGACCGACGACGTGGCGCTGCCGCCCGGCTCGATCCGCCTTCGTGCCTCCGGCGGCGCGGGCGGGCACAACGGGCTTTCCGACGTCACGCAGCGGCTGGGCACGGACGGCTACGCGCGGTGCCGGATCGGCATCGGGGCCTCGCCACCCCTGATGGACCAGGCGGACTACGTGCTCGGGAAGTTCACGGAAGAGGAGATGGCGGTCGTGTCGCCCGCGCTGGATCGCGCCGCGGACGCGGCCGAGACGTTCGCGGTCGAAGGGATCGAGGCCGCGATGAACAGGTTCAACGTGCGGGCCGAGCCGCGTGGGCGCGGCCCAGAGTCGAAGCAGGACGAGCAAGACCCGATCGACCCCGGCTGGACCGGCGCGTGATCGGCGTGACCGGATGACCAAGCGAGCCGCGGCGCGGCCGCGGAAAGGAAACGGAACGATGGCAGAGCAGGTGATGCATCAGTACGAGGGGATGTTCCTCATCAGTCAGTCGGAGGCGGTGGACCTCGGAGGTGTGGTGTCGCACATCGAGGAGATTCTGGGCCGCGCGCACGCCCGCATCGTGGCGATGAAGAAGTGGGACGAGCGCCGCCTGGCCTACGAGATCAAGAAGCAGAAGCGTGGCGTGTACCTGCTGGTGTACTTCGTGGCGCCCGCGTCGTCGCTGGCGCAGATCGAGCGCGACTGCAACCTCTCGGAGCGCCTGCTGCGGGTGCTGGTCACGAAGGCCGACCACCTGACCGAGGATGAGATGCTGGCCGCCGATGCACGCGAGGAACTGAAGGTCGAGGCCCGGCTTCGGGCCGAGCGTGCGGCGGAGCGCGACGCCCGAGAAGGGGCAGGGGCGACGCTCGGTCGGCCCGAGGAGGAGTCCGAGGCCGGCGAGCAGGCAGAGGGCGAGGGCGGCGACACCGCCACAGCGACCGCGGAGGACGAGGACGAGGAATAAACCCCTGCGAGATGACTTGCGGCGCACAGGTTCGGGTTCTGCTAGACTCTGCCGGGCGGGGAGCCCGCCCCAGACAAGGAGGCCTTGATGGCCGGTAGTTTCAACAAGGTGCTGCTGATGGGAAACCTGACCCGCGACCCGGAAGTCCGTCACACGGCGGGGAACCAGGCGGTGGCGAACATCGGGCTTGCGGTGAACCGCCGATGGAAGAGCGCGGACGGCGAGAACCGCGAGGAGACGACGTTCATCGACTGCGAGGCGTGGGGCCGCACCGCCGAGATGATCGGGCAGTACTTCAAGAAGGGCCGACCCATCTTCATCGAGGGGCGGTTGAAACTGGACCAGTGGGAGGACAAGAACGACGGCTCGAAGCGCTCCAAACTGAAGGTCGTCGTTGAGAACTTCCACTTCGTGGACAGCAAGTCCGACGGCGACGGCGGTGAAGGCCGTCCGGTCGGTGCGGGCGCGGGACGGCGCGGTGCGCCGCAGCACGCGGACGAGCCGCCGCCGGACGATGACATTCCGTTCTGAGGCCGAGGGGAGCGGGTTGAAGGCGGAAGGGGAAGCGGGATCGCGGCGGGTGGTCCGTCGCGGAGCGTTGGGGCCGGGCTGGTCGGCTCCTCAACTTCCCGTGCCTGCGGGCGCGGGCGAGGACAGCGAAAGGGAACGCGATGGCGAGCAAGAACGTGCGGTTGCTGCTGACGGAGAACGTGGACAACCTCGGGATCGTCGGGGACGTGGTGTCGGTGCGCGTGGGGTACGCGAGGAACTACCTGCTGCCGATGGGGATGGCGACGGAGCCGTCGGAGGAGCGGCTGGCCGCGCTGGCGGCCAAGCGTGCCGCAGCAGAGCAGCAGCTGGCAGAACTGCGCAAGCAGCGTGAGGGGATCATCGTCCGGCTTGCGGGCGTGGAGATCACGCTCGAGCGTTCGTGCAACGACCAGGGCATCCTGTACGGCGCGGTGACTCAGCAGGACATCGCGTCCGCGCTCACGGGCCTCGGCTACCCGGTGAAGCCGCGCGAGGTGAGGCTGCCGCAGACGATCAAGCGTGTGGACACCTACGACGTGCACATCAAGTTCGACACGGACCTGGAGGCCGACGTCAAGGTGTGGGTCGTGCCCGATCGGAAGATCGAGGAGGATAAGCGCGAGGAGATGGAGTTCGACAACGAGGGAAACCTTATCGAGAAGCGAACCGACAAGCAGAAGGGCGGCAAGGGCGAGAAGGTGGGTGTGGCCGAGGGCGACGATCGCCCGGCTCGCCGGCGGTCGCGCCGCGACGAGGAATAGTCGACAGGGCCGGCACCGTGACGAACAAGCCCCCCGCGCCGAGCGGGGGGCTTGTTTATCCATGCGGGGGCAGGAAAGGCCCGGATGAAATGGGGTCGCTCAACGCTGCGTGCGTTCGAGTTTCATCGGCGGGTCGAGGACGACGATGGCCTTGTCGCCGATGGCGAAAGCGGAGAGGTCCACGCCCTGATCGCAGAGGAAGAGCAGGGTGAGTTTCTGGTCGGGCCGGCTCGCGGAGATCATCACGCGGTTCTCCTGGAGTTCGGAGATGCCGCGGACGGGCTTGCCGGGCGTGTAGCGGATGAAGACGAGTTCGTTGTCCTCGTAGACCCAGCCGACGGCCGGGTAGCGGGTGCCTTGAGCGTCCACGAGGAAGGGCGGGTCGTTGCGGTCCGCGGCGGCGGCAGCGGGTGAGAGCACGCTCGCGGGTCGACCGCGGCCGACATCGACCTGGACCATGACCGTGCCGCGGTTGACCTCGAAGGTGCGGACCTGCAACTGGCGATCGATGGTGTTCCCGCCCTGGAGTTCAGCGGGCGAGAACTTCTCCTCGCCGCCGATGATGCCGTTGCTCTCGCCGATCTGGAGGCCCTTCTCGCGTCCCTTCTGGATGACGTAGCGTCCGACGAGGTTGTTGACGTCGGTGATGCCGGCGGCGCGGGTTGCCTCATCGCTCTGGCGTCCGGTTCCGATCGTCGTTGCCATGGAGCGGTCGAGCGGGCCGCCGCCGCCCCCGGTTTTGAGAATCGAGCCCGAGGGCACGTCGCGGTCGCGGTCCGCGGCGGTGCGGTACGTGGCGACATTGCCGCCGGTCAGTTCGCGCCGGATGTTGCGGACGTAGACGGCGATCGGCTCATAGCCCGGCGGGACGACGAACTCGAAGCCCATCGGCTCGAGGGCCGCACCCGCGGAGGCGACGAAGACTTCCGAATCGAAGCGGAAGCGTCCGAAGGCGATGTCGCCCGGAGCGGCCTTCGCCACGACGCCGACGGGGTGGATATTCATGCGGTCGCCCGTCTGCGCGTTCTCGGCGACGATCCAGATCTGTCCCTCGCCGATGACGACTTGGCCGTGCTTCTCCTTGATGCCCGGTTTGAAGTCGATCACGATCCCCTCGATGCGCGAGCCTGGGGGATAGGGCTTGCCGTCGAGCATCTTCGCGTCGTGAGGGCGAACACCCCAAGAATCGCGGAGCAGATCGACGACGCCGACCCCTTCACCACCCACGCGGTAGCGCCGGATGATCTCGAACTCGGCCGGTCTGGCATAGTTCTTCGCGCGGCCTTGGCGGTCGGTGAGCCGCATGACGGCGGCGGTGTGCGAGACGTCCGGGTACCACCGCGCGAGCGGTCGGGCAGTGCGGAACGCGGATTCGGAGAGGTGTCCGTAGAGGCCGCCGACGATGCGATCGACGGGAACGATCAGGCCTCCGGTGCGCTGCAGGCTCTCGCCCTGGTACCGGATGGGCTGATAGCCGAGGAAGTCGGAGGACATGCGCATGGTCCCGAGGGCGATGACGAGGATGCCCGCGGTGATGACGCCCGAGACCGCGCCGCACGCCGCCCCGCCGACGTAGGAGACGGTGGACTGGACCTGAACGTTCGCGGGGATGAGTTTGTCCACGCCGAGTCGAAGGAGAGCGAGCGACGCCGCGAAGGGGAGCACGAGCCCCCACGCCCACGCGGTTCCGAGCACGAAGGCCGTGAACTTCCGGTCCTCGGGGCCTTTGGCGAGGATGAGGTGGGAGAGCGGCTCCCAGAAAGCGAACGCGATCGCGCCCGCGATGATGACGCAGACCATGTGGATCAGGGCGGAAAAGAACCCGCGGGTCATCCAGATGTAGCCCAGCAGGCCGATGACGGCGATGGCGAGAAGGCTCATGAACATGGGTCAGGCTCCTGCGGGCTGGGCGGCGTCGGCGGGTGGCCGGTTCTCCTGCTGGGGCTTGGCTTCGGTCGTGACGCGCACGACCTCCTCGACGCTGGTGATGCCGTCGATGGCCTTGCGCAGCGCGGCCTGCTGGATGGTCGGCAGTTGCTTCTTGCGGAGTTCGGCGCGCAGACCGGCGAGGTTATTGCCCTTGATGAGGTCGCGCTCGGCGTCGCCCAGGTGATAGACCTCGAACAACCCTTCCTGCCCGACGTACCCGACACCCTGGCAGACAGGGCAGGTCTCGGGCTTGTTCTTGATGAGCACCTGACCGCCCTTCTTGAAGAGTTGCTTCACCTTGTCCGCCGGCAGCCCCAGTTTCTTGAGCATGTCCGCGGAAGGCTGGTAGGCGACGCGGCAGTTGATGCAGAGTTTGCGGCAGAGCCGGACGGCGACGACGCCGTGCAGGCAGCCTGCCGAGGCGGCCGGATCGCCGACGGCCTTCATCCAGAGTTGAACGGCCGGGAGCGCGCCGTTGGCGCGGAGCAGCACGTAGGTCCGGGTGCGGTCCTGGTCGGCGCGGGTGATCTCCTTGGCGGTCGCAGCGTCGGGCAGTTCGGTGACGCTCACGACGTCCGGGTCGCGACGCATGATCGACCGCACGAGCGTGGAGAACTCCTGGCCCTCCTTCGTCGGGTCGAAGACGTTCTGGCGGACGCCCTCGATGACGCCCTGCGTCTCGTACTCGATCGTCTGCACGTTGGTCGTGTAGGCGTCGTGCATGCGCGTGAGGGAGTAGATGAGCGTCGTGCCCCCGCCGTCGGGCATGGCGGCCACCAGCACGACACCCTTGCTGTCCTCGACGATGGCGCGCAGTTCCTCGGCCTGCTGGTCGAGCAGCCCCAGCTCATCGGCCTTGCGCCGGACGGCCTTCTCGGGGTCAAAGAGCAGGTTGAGCGTCATGCCCCCCTGCCCGCCCGCCGTCCGCACGCGGAGCTTGTGCTTCTCCTCGTTGCGGTCGTAGGAGCAGTGGCCGGTCTGCTTGCGGCGGCGGTCGTTCACGTCCAGCCCGGCTGCGGACTTCCAGAAATCGATGATCTTCACGGCGTCCGCGGCGGGCGTGGTGCCGCCGGCGGTGCGCACGCCGTCCACGAGGAAGACGCTGACGTACGAACCGTCGCGCCCGGGTGCGAGGTCGATCTCGGCGGCGCGGGCTTCGCGAGCGCGGAGGACGATCTGCTCGGCAGCAACGCGGACCTGGAACTCGGGTGAATCGGACTCGGGGACGGGGATCGGTTTGCCGTCCGGGAGCCGCACGATGATCTCCGAGGAGCCGATCTGCTTGGTCTCCTTCTTCGCACGCCGGGCCTCGGCCATCTTGGAGAAGTCGAGGCGCAGGCGGTGCTGCTCGGGGACGCGCTCGTCCTTGTTGGTCAGGAGCGGGAAGACGGCGACGCTGATGCCGAGTACGACGATCTCGAGCAGGAACCCGAGCCAGAACGACAACTCGCTCTTCATCGGGATCGCAAGGGCAACGACGATCGCGAGTACGCCGAGGCAGAGGTGGATGGCTGCCCACTTCTCTCGCCCGAGGTGGAAGCGTGCGGCATGCTTGTCGTAGACCGACGAGATGAGCCAGGCCCACGCGACGAAGGGCAGGAGCAGCAGAACGGGCTTCCAGGGCGAGACGAGGAGATAGGCCTGCTGCGCGAGGAACAACGCGTGCGTGCCGGGGGCGTCCGATGCGCCGAACGCCGCGAGGTAGTCGGTTGGTGCGCTCACCGCTGGAAGTTCCTTCGTGGTGGAGGCCCGCCGTTCGGCGCGCGGGCCTGGGTGCTGCACGGCTAGCCGAGCTTCTTGAGCCGCATCATCAGTTCGTCAACGTTCGGCGAGGCGTCGATGGCAACGCGCATGTGGATGTACTCTTTCTCCACCAGATCGACCAGCGACTGGTTGAAGTCCACCATGCCGCGCTGGCGCGCCTCGATCGAGTTCAGGTACTCGCGGAGTTCGCCCTCGCGCCCCTCGAGGATGAACTTCTGCACGACGGCGTCGTTGATGAGGATCTCGATCGCGGGGATGCGGTGGATGTTCTCGTGGAGCGTCGGGAGCAGCTTCTGGTACACGAACGCCCGCATCTGGTAGGCGAGAATCTTGCGGATGCCCTCGACCTCGTCCTGCTCGAACAGGCCGTAGATGCGGCTGAAGGTCTGCGTCGTCGAACTTGCGTGGATCGTGCCGTAGACGAGGTGTCCCGTCTCGGCGGCCATGAGGGCGGCCTCGAAGGTCTCGGCGTCGCGCATCTCGCCGATCAGCACGATGTCCGGGTTCTCACGCACCAGCGCGCGCAGAGCGATCTTGAAGTCCAGCACGTCGATGCCGATCTCACGCTGGTTGATCGTCGCCACCTTGTCGGTGAAGAGGTACTCGATCGGATCCTCGATCGTCACGATGTGGACCGGCTTGCGCTGGTTCACGTAGTCGAGCATCGACGCGATGGTCGTGGACTTGCCCGAGCCGGTCACGCCGCAGAGCAGCACCAGCCCCTGCGGCTGGAGCGCGATCTGGCCCATGACCGCGGGCAGGTGCAGGCCCTCGAAGGGCAGGATGTTGCTCGTGATGCGACGGGCGGCGATCGAGAGACGCCCGCGTGCCATGAAGAGGTTGACCCGGAACCGGCACGCCTCGTCGTAATCGTACGCGAAGTCCACCGAGCCGAATCGGTGCAGATCCTCGAGCTGCTCCTCGGTGAGGATCGCGCGGGCGATCTTCCAGAACTCGTCCTCATCGACGATCGGTGTGTCGAGCGCCTTGAGCGCGCCGCGGAGGCGGATCTTCGGCTGCTGCCCCGTCTTCATGATGAGGTCGGAGGCCTCGAACTTGATGGTCGCCTGCAGGAACTTGCCCCAGCGCGTGGCATGAGGGTCGGATTTCTTCTTCGTGGGCAGGGCAACGTGCCCCACGTGCGATGCGTCGGTCTGGGCGTCCGTGTGGACGGTCATGGGCGTTCGCTCCTCCGGCACCCCGCGTCACGGGGAGCCTGTAGATTAGCCGTTGACGCGGCTTGCGGCGACGGGAAAGGCGCTGGAAGACCGCCCGCGGCGGCTCGCACCCGATGCCGGTTCGCGTGGGATGCAGGGGTGGTTCCCCGGTGTTCGCGCGTGAAAGCGGCCCCGCCCGGGTGGGGCAGGGCCGCGGGGGCATTCGTCGGAACCACCGGCGTCACTCCGCGCCGACGGGGGTTTCGAGCGTCTCGCCGTTGGCCTCTTCGTCGCCGTCCTCTGGGCCGGGAGGCTCCTCTTCGGGACGGTTGCCGAGGAAGCCCGCTTCCAGCGTCAGGCGGATCTTCTCCATCGCCTTGTTCTGGATCTGGCGGACGCGCTCCTTGGTCACACCGATGATCTGACCGACCTGTTCGAGCGTCATCGGCTTCTCACCGTCGCCCGACTCAAGCCCGAAGCGGTGCTCGATCACCGTCCGTTCGACGTCGGTCAGGTCCGCGCGATTCTCGACCACGATCCGTTTGACCTCCTCGGCGGCATCCTTCTCGAAGTTCTCCCGCTTGGCCTCCACGAAGTTCGACCGCTCGAGCTTCGGGTCGAAGTCCGTCGGGAAACGCTGGCGGTACTTCGAGAGCTTCATGCCCTGGCGGCTGAACGCCTTGAGAATGGCGCGGCAGGCGTAGGTCGAGAACTTGTATCCGCGGCCGGCGTCGAACTTGTCAACGGCGCGGAGCAACGCCATGTTGCCCTCGCTGACGAGGTCGGCAAAGTCCACCTCGCTCATGCGGGTGCGCTTCGCCATCGCCAGCACCAGCGCGAGGTTCGTCTCCGCGATCTGCTCGCGGATGCGGTCGGCCTTGCGGTGCCACGCCAGAACCTCCGCCGCCTGCTCAGGCGTCGGCTGACGCGCGGGGCTGGACCAGATCTCCTGCTGGAGCTTCCACACGCGATAACGCGCGTAGTTGAACTGGTGGAAGAGCACACGCTCCTCCGCTCCGGTCAGGATGACCTGCTGCGCGCTCTTCACCGTGCGCCCCCGCGCGGACGAGATGTCGTCCATCACGGGGTGATACCAGCTGGTGTCCGGCTTCTGGATGTCCGGCGCGTCGTCGTAGATCTTCCGGTCCGCGTCCGTCTCGTAGAAGACGGGGCTGTCGATGAAGTCCTGTTCGTGCGTGAGCAGGTGCTTCAGCAGCCGCTCGTCTTCGACGCTCAGCCGGCGGGTGGGCGCAGCCTTGCCCTCGGCCCGCCCCTGGGCGGGCGCAACCACACCCACGCGGTGGCGACGACGCACCTGCTCGAGGGGACTCAGCTTCCTGCCTGTGACGTTCCGCATCTTCTTACCCTTCGCCCGGCCGGGCCGGACGGATCAATCTGTGCTCCCACCAGTTACCGCCCGACCTCCTGCCGCGCGGGCCTCTACCCAATCCCCGGCGGCACCATCCGCCAAGGTATCCCACGAACCGGGCGGTCAATCGCCCGGTGTTTTCTCGGGGCATCCCCACGCCCCGTACCACCATCCCGGGAAAACACACCCGGTCGCATTTCTTACGGCCTGGGAGGCCGATTGTTCCAACCAGCATTTAGAATCGATCAAAACAACCCCGCACGAGCCGTGCAGCCGCGACGCCGAAGCACTTCCCTGCCCGCGGGTACTCCGCCCCGCCGGTCCCACCTGATTCCGTTCGCCGTGGCAACAGACTCTCGGCTGACCGAACGAGCATCCCTGCCGCTCGACACACCGGCCGAGAGGACTCCCAGTGTACCTAGAATCGGCGCAAACACAAGTGGGTGGCCCTCATTTTCGGCCCAGACGACCTGTTCGTGTTTCATTCGGCAATCAACTCCCGGGAGGATCACATGGCCTTCACGCTGCCCGACCTGCCCTACCCGCACGCGGCCCTGGAGCCGCACGTCGATGCGCGCACGATGGAGATTCATCACGGCAAGCACCACGCCGCGTACGTCGCGAACGCGAACAAGGCGCTCGAAGGCACGCCGCTCGCGGCCGTGAGCGACCCGTGGGAGGTCTGCCGCCGCCTCCGGGAGGTGCCGGATGATCGTCGAACGGCGGCGCGCAACAACGCGGGCGGGCACGCGAACCACTCGCTCTTCTGGCAGGTGATGGCGCCAGCGGGCAAAGGGGGGGGCGGAACGCCCGGCGGCGCGCTGGGCGATGCGATCACCTCGGCCTTCGGCTCGTTCGACGGGTTCAAGGAGAAGTTCGCCGCCGCCGCCACCACGCGCTTCGGCTCCGGCTGGGCGTGGCTCTGCGTCGAGAAGGGCGGCAAACTCAGCGTCTGCTCCACCGCGAACCAGGACAACCCGGCGATGCGGGACGCCATCGGCGATGCGGCCGGATGCACCGGCACGCCGATCCTCGGCCTCGACGTCTGGGAGCACGCCTACTACCTGCACTACCAGAACCGCCGACCCGACTACGTCGCGGCGTGGTGGAACATCGTCAACTGGGCGAAGGTCGGCGAGTTGTACGCCAAGGCACGCGGCTGAGCGTCAGACGAGCGGCGCGAACTCCGTCCCTTCCATCACGTCGAAGCTCACGAACTGCCCCTCGCGGAAGTCCGTCGCCTTCTGGCGAGGGTCCGTCGGTCGGCAGTGGATCGGCACGCCCGCATTCACCACGATCTCGTTCGTCGATGGCTCGACAGCGACGATGATGCCCTGCACCCGGCGCGGCCGCCCGGCGACCGGCTCGACGTACCGCCCGCCCGTGCCGACCTCGTCGATGCGTTTCGCCAGAGCGTGGATGGTTCCCACGATCCGCTTGCCCGGCGGCGTCGTGATTCCGGACCGTGGGACCAGGTGCAGTTCGTAGCGGGTGTTCGGATAGGTGATGACGGCAAACGCGGGCTTGGTGGCCGTTTCGGGCCGAAGTTCGAGCAGCGTGCCACGAGCGTGGCGGGGGTCGATCTTCGTGGTCGGGGCGGGGTGGATCATGGTTGAGGAGGGTACCGGGGACACTGGACTGTGGACAGCGGGCATCCAGGTGGACGTGGTCAGGCTTCGAGAAAGTTGCGCAGGAGCATGGGGCCTTCGTCGGTCAGGAAACTCTCGGGGTGGAACTGGACGCCTTCGAGGGGTGGTGCGTCGCCGCCCCAGACGCGGCGCAGGCCCATGACGATGCGCTCGGGCGAGCCGCCGGGTCCGGTGGCGTCCTCCGTCCACGCGGAGACCTCCCAGCCCGGTGCGGGTGCGTCATCGGCGCGGACGATGAGCGAGTGGTAGCGCGTGGCGACGAAGGGGTTGCTCAG